>Ga0184629_10000174_pt1 | contig 28140 bp, 26 predicted proteins | sample PLM4_32_b1_FD_133158 | JGI IMG/M metagenome (GOLD analysis project Ga0184629, IMG submission 133158) | Groundwater sediment microbial communities from an aquifer in East River, Colorado, USA - PLM4_32_b1 | ecosystem: Environmental > Terrestrial > Soil > Riparian zone | place: USA: East River...
AAAGCGATGTACATTATCCTTGCCTCGAAGAAGATTTAAAGCTTCTTCGAAAGTATTGGAGTGAGTGGGAAATCTCCCAAAGTTCGCTCACCAGGAAATAATGAAACTCACGTTCCCCGATAATTTTGTTTTTGGAACGAGCACGGCAGCTGCACAAATAGAAACCGCTTTTGAACACGACTGGCAAGGCGTAAAGGCCCGCAATGGTTTTATTTTTGATCGTACTACCGATCATGAAAAGCGTTTTAAGGAAGATGCTGAAATCATTGCATCGCTCGCGCCGAACTACCGGATGGGCTTAATGTGGAGCAAATTACAACGCGAGCCGTTTGGAAATTTTCATCAGCCCACAGCCCGGGAGTATCATCTCTTTATTCAAGACCTTAAAGTAAAAGGAGTTGGGATCATGATGGTGTTGCATCATTTCACAAATCCACTGTGGTTCTCTAAAATTGGCGGATGGGAAAAAGTAGAAAATATTCCACTCTGGATAGATTTTGCAAAAAAGGTTGTGGATGAATTCGGACACTATGTGTCGTTTTGGAATACTTTTAATGAACCCAATGTCTATGCAAGCTATGGTTGGATTACTGGATACTTCCCTCCTTTTAAAATCAATCCCCTAACAGCAGGCAAGGTGGTCAAAAACTTGAGCCTGGCACACAACCGCGTTTATGAGTACATCAAATCAAAATACCCGAATCAACCGGTAGGCATCTCCCATAACGCCACCATATTTTCCGCGGAGAATTTATTGGGTTGGTTTCCTGCGCGGCTTTCAGATTGGTGGTTTATGGAGTACGTCCCAAGTCATTTTGAAAAAGTAGACTTTTTCGGTATGAGTTATTATGGTCGCATACCACATGACCCGCTGCCCATTACATACCTGGAGACTCCGGAAAAGATTAAAGGCCTGGGCCGCGCTCATGATGACATATGGGAATATCATCCGGAAGGGCTTCGCACCTGCCTCAACCGTTATTGGAACAAATATAAAAAGCCCATCATCATTACAGAGAACGGCGTTTGTGATGAAAGTGATTTTCTGCGCTTACAAGCAATTCAGGACTATGCTCAAATTGTCCATGAGGCGATACAAGATGGTATTGACATTCAGGGATATTACTTTTGGAGTACCTGGGATAATTTTGAATGGCACCTGGGACCAGCTATGCGTTTTGGACTTTACGAATGTGACTTAAAGACCATGAACAGAATGAGAAGACCTAGCGGAGATTTATATGCATCCCTGGCCTACTCAAAAAAAATCCATGTTGCCAAAAACAAGCATAAAGTGCCTGGCTAGATCATTCCGCTATTATCGGCTACAAACAAGGCGATTCCGGCGTTAAACCAAATCCGGTTTTGTGAAAAGTTAGTTAGTTTTGAGTACCACAAGGAACACATGAAAAAGATTCTACCAGCCTTATTGGCTATTCTTATTTTCTATTCTTTAGAAGCACAGCCTAAAAAGGAAATCCTCTATGTCGGAACATTTTCTGTGCGTGGCAGTGAGGGCATTTACGCCTTTTCGTTTGATCGCGCTAAACGTACCTTAAAATTACTTCAAACCGTACCCAGTCTGGAGAGTCCATCCTACTTAGCCATCCATCCATCTGGTAAGTTCCTGTTTTCCGTAAACCGTGGAAAAGCGGATATAGCGGATAACGGAGGATCTGTAACGGCGTATGGTATTGATCCAAAGTCAGGAAAACTAAACGGACTAAATCACCGACCCTCCTATGGTGATGATCCGTGTCATATTGCCATTGATAAGACTGGACAATATGCTTTTATCTCCAATTATAGCAAAGGTAATTTGGTTGTTCTGCCAATTTTTGATGATGGCTTAATTGGAAGTCCATCTGACGCCAAAAAATATGTTGGGAGCAGTATCAACCCTTCGCGGCAAGAAGGTCCACACATTCATTCCGCGGTAATCTCACCAGACAACCGGTTCCTTTATGTATCTGATCTGGGCACCGATAAAATCTACATTTATGAATTTAATTCTTCGAACGGAACATTAACGCCTGCGAAAACCCAGGAGGTCAACGTTAGTCCGGGAAGCGGGCCAAGGCATTTTGTATTCCATCCGAGTGGTAAGTTTGCTTATTTAGCCGAGGAACTGACGTCATCGGTATGTACCTTCTCCGTGAATAAGGTAACGGGGGCACTAGATATTCTTGAAGACACTGTGCCGTCATTGCCAGAGAGTTTTAAAGCGTCGAACACAAGTGCTGATATACATACCGATGTAAAAGGGAAGTATTTATACTTGTCCAATCGCGGCCTTAATGCGCTCAGTATATTTTCAATTTCTCCTACCGGAAAAATCAGTCTTGTCGGTCATCAGGAAACAAATGGAAAAACTCCCCGAAATTTTCTGGTCGATCCAAAGGGAGAATTTATTTTTGTCGCCAACCAAGACTCCGATACAATAATGATGTTTCGGACAAATGCTAAAACAGGCAAACTGGTCGCAGTAGGTAAGCCTGTAAAAGTTCCGTCTCCTGTTTGTCTAATGCTCTTAACACTAATCTGAAACGACCCCTGTACTAGTCCTTCAAAATTCGCATTTCCACTCTTCTGTTCATGGCCCTGGCTTCTTGCGTCATTTCATTTGAAAGGGGCTGGCTTCCGCCATAAGCAATTGTTTTGATACGATCCCTGTGAATACCCATGGCTACCAGATATTTTTTAACAGCCTGCACTCGTTCTTCAGAAAGAGCCTTATTTTTTTTAGAACTACCTTGATTATCGGTATGCCCTTCCAGCTGAATCACAATTTTGGTATTCTCTTTCATCATCTGACCAACCTCATCCAACTCTGGATAAGATTTGGGATCAATGGTTGATTTACCTTGCGCAAAAATGAGATGCGTTAACCGCATGGTTTCACCGGAAGGGGTTAGTACGATATCACGCAATACCTTCTTATCGGCATTTATATCTTTTGGATCAACGATGACTGTTCTTGGATTGTAACCTTTAGCCTCCGCAGTGATTTGATACTTTGCAGTCCCGAAAATAGTAAATGAAAAAGTGCTATCGTTAAATCTGCCAAAGATACCTCCGGTCGGGATGCTGCTGTAGCGAATACTGGCCTTTACACCTTTACCAGTTCTGGAGTCACTGATTCTCCCTTCTGCCAGCATCTCCTCCGTTTGGGCGTAAGTATAAAAGACTGAAATAGAAAGAATGGAGGCATAAATTAATTTTTTCATGCCCGAAATTAGAAAAGGTTATGCAGGGATACAAACTAATACTGCCATGGGATCATTGCATTGGATTGATGTGCTTCATTCAAGTTAAAATGACCGTGTTGAATTCAGGCGGCTTTTTTCTTTTGGGCAGAAAGCGTCTTGTAAATCCAGCGTACAGTATCACGCCATAGTACAGTTTCCATGCGCTTTTTAAAAAATCCGAAATGACCAACTTTATTTTGATTCACATCTTCGGGTTGTAAATGCCAATGATCAAATTTCAGGTTCTTGTAGAGACCACTTAGTTCAAGCACAGCACGACGCGGTGCCAATGTATCATCGGAAAAACTTATCATCAACGTGCACTGACAGAGCGCCTCGAAGTTTCTTCGGTCTTCCGGGAGTTCATCAAAAATATAATTTCTATTTTTTGCCCATCGCGACCACTGCCTGGCTACGTTGGCAGGAAGATCTTCAAACAAACCAAAAATGGACGCAGGAAAGTATCCGGCGAGATTTGTGAAAAATGGAATGATCGCATACCAGAAGGTCAATAGCTTCAGGCGCATCCAAAACCCTTCATAGTTTTTCCAATACGGCGTTTGGGCACCAATCATCACCAACGCATCGGCATGACGAGATAATTGTGACATACCAACCAACTGGCCTCCAACGCTGTGTCCAAGTATAGCGAGTTGCGACCGAGGATGAACCCGCCCTATATGACTTATCATGGCATCAAGATCCTTAGACCAATCTTTCATATCCGATAAAAGATGGCGGAGATTTTTCGGGCGAGAATTTCCGATGCCCCGATAGTCAAAGGTATATACGTTGAATCCACGTAGAGCAAGCCAGGCCGCAAAGTTTGCGTAATAGTCTTGTTTGACGCCGGTAGCACCGTTAATCAAAATTACCTTTTCATGGGGGGTCTCTGAAATAAACCAGGTAGCCGACAACGCCAAACCATCGCGGGCTACGACTTCAACAACTTCTTCCATGGGGTCTTATACAAGCATTAATACTCTTTCCCATGGATAAGGTTTCATCTGTGACGGAATTGTTTACAAGAATAAATTCATACACATTGAATTTCTGCATTAATTCTTTAACCCTGCATCCTTCAGAATTGAACTTAATGTACCGGTCGGAATGTCTTTGCCGTGGATTGGGACGACAATAATCTTATTCCCAGTTTTACGATAGATCGCATGACTGCCTGACTGGCGAACAAAAACAAATCCTTCGTTTTCAAGTAACTTGATTAGCTCTTTAGGCTTCATCCAACATTTGTGCTGTTTGACGCGCTATCTCTTCTTCCATTACAGTATCGAGATATAGTTGAACAGCGTCCTTTAGATTTTCCAACGCTTCATTTACTGTACTGCCATGCGTGTGGCATCCTGGAAGTTCAGGGCACCAGGCATGGAATTCAGCGCCATCCTTCTCTATTTTAAATGTAAATGGCATATTCATACATCCGAAAGGTAATAAATTAAACCACAAAAGACCACCCTCAAATATCAAGCTCAATCGTCTCCCCAACACCAAAAGATTTGCCTTCCTTCTTATCGAGAGATCCAAGATCATCGTCTGAATTCTCTTTAACTTTCAAAGCAACTGCTTTGTCCGACGTTGACCCTTTACTCACTACTTTTTGCTTTTCTTTGTCACTTTCGCTTTGCTTTTTTTCGGGCTGACTTTCCCCGAAGAGGCTTTGCTGCTCGACCTTGACTTTTGGCCTTTGCTGACTTTTTTGCTGGTAACTTGGCGCTTTGTCCCGAGAGCTTTCGGGGTGCTTTGGTTTTTGCGGTGTTTCGAAAAGGTTTGCTTGCTTGCCCTCCGTAGGACTTCCGGAGGCGGGTTCGCCCTCCTCGATCCACTGGTTTGGGCCTTGAGTTTCCGGATTTGGAGACCACTCCTCTTTTTTTTTTCCCCGATTGCTATCGGGGTGATCAGTGTCATCAGTCTCCAGTAAATCGTTTTCCTCATCACCTTGTTCGAGGCCTGTTTCTTCCTGTTCCTGCACCAGGGTTACTTTCGAAACCTTAAATTGAGTGAGCCGGTTTCCTAAGGCTTTCCAACCTTTCACATCGATGAGGTCTTCCAGGTTCACTACTTCAGTTGACTTCTCTTTGTCCTTTCCTTTGATCAATTCAAGTTCTACCTCCGGCGTTTCCGAAGTGGTTACCAAAACCAATCGCGAGCCTATGGATTCGGTGATAAATCCAAACTCTTTATCCTGTGTAGTCGTCTCGATCATGAAACGCTTTACCATATACTGCTTACTCTCACCATCAACATAGATTGCCGAAACAACCTTCTTGGCGTTGAATTTTTCTACCAGTAAGGTCTTCTCGGGCTCAAAGCGTGTTGTTAATTCGTAGTTGGTGATTTTATACGAACCATTTCTTGTGAAGGTGATGACCTGTTCATCCCCATCGAACTTGCCGAGGTACTTTCCACGACTGTCTTTGTTTAACCGGCCAGCATCTTCATCATACCACAAATTCAATTTACTCAAGGTTGAAGTTCCTGCCTTTAGAAAATCAACTTTACGAATTGGATATTTGGTTACGGTATTGCCACGTGCGCCACGGCCCTTGATTTCCAATTCGGAAAAATCGTATTCAAATATTTTCTTTCGTGCCGTACTGGATTGGGATAGCTTTATTTCTATTGTCTCGGCTTCACCGTTTGGATTGCCGCTCACATAATAGATCCTGGAGTTCTTGTCATCGGTAGCGACCGGATATTCTTTGTCGCGCGTAATGCCGGGCATAGCAAAGCGTTTGGCGAAACCCTTCCCGCTTTTCCCATCAGCATAGATCACGTTATATACCATGCGATCATCGCCCTTCTTCCAGATACCTACGAAGAGGATATCTTTGCCCATGAAAACCTTGTCTGCAATACGGGACACCCGTGCCTTCCCATCTTTACGGATAGCAATCACGTCGTCCAACTCGGAGCAATCGCAAATGTATTCGGTGGCTTCATCGCGCTTCAGTCCATAGCCAATGAAACCATCCGTTCGGTTGACATAAAGTTTTTGATTATTTGCAATTACCTCTACGGCCGTGACGGATTGGAAGCTCTTGATCTCAGTTTTCCGCTCTCGGCCTTTTCCATACTTGTCCAGCAAGTTCTGGTAGTATGCGATAGCATAGTCGGTGAGATGCTTGAGGTGATGTTCTGTTTCTTTAAGCTCCTTTTCCAAATCATGCATCAGTTCATCGGCCTTGAATGAATCAAATTTGGAAATGCGCTTGATCTTAATCTCTGTCAGTCGGACGATATCATCCCTGGTTATCTCGCGATAAAATTTCTTTTTATACGGCTTCAGACCTTTATCGATCGTCTCGATTACTTCTTCCCAACTTTCGGCTTCTTCAATATTGCGGTAGATGCGTTTTTCGATAAAGATCTTTTCGAGTGATGAGAACAGAATCTTCTCCATCAATTCTCCCTTCCTGATCTGTAGCTCCTTTTTCAGAAGCTGAAGGGTTTGGTTGGTGTTGTACTTCAGGATTTCACCCACGGGCAAAAACTGAGGCTTGTCCTCCACGATCACACAAGCGTTAGGTGAAATGCTAATCTCGCAATCAGTGAATGGATAGAGTGCATCCAAAGCAATTTCGGGAGATTGTCCGGGCTGTAGAAGTATCTGAATCTCTACATCCCTGGCGGTATTATCGATGACCTGCTTGACCTTTATCTGCCCTTTTTCGCTCGCCTTGACGATGGACTCAATCAAAGAAGTAGTTGTGGTGGAGAATGGTATCTCTCTGATGATCAGCGTTTTTTTGTCTACTATTTCAATCTTTGCTCTTATCTTGATTTTGCCGCCGCGCAGGCCTTGGTTGTACTCGGAGAAGTCAGCGATCCCACCGGTAAAGAAGTCAGGGTATATCTTGGGATTCTTACCTTTTAGCACATCAATCGATGCCTTGATCAGTTCACAAAAGTTGTGCGGAAGTATCTTCGTTGAAAGACCAACAGCAATACCTTCAACACCCTGGGCCAGCAGCAACGGGAACTTAACCGGTAATGTAACAGGCTCCTTCTTTCGACCATCATATGACAATTGCCATTCGGTAGTCTGAGCATTGTACGCTACATCCAGCGCAAACTTAGAGAGCCTTGCCTCAATGTAACGAGGAGCAGCAGCACTGTCACCAGTACGAACATCGCCCCAGTTACCTTGTGTTTCAATCAGAATATCTTTTTGACCAATGTTCACGATGGCTTCACCAATAGAAGCATCACCGTGGGGGTGGAACTGCATGGTGTTACCAATTACGTTAGCCACTTTGTTGAAGCGGCCGTCGTCCATCTCCTTCAGCGAATGCATGATCCTCCGCTGCACGGGTTTGAAACCATCTTCAATACGCGGTACAGCACGTTCCAGAATTACATATGATGCATAATCCAGAAACCAGTTTTGATACATGCCATCAATGGCAATCGAGTGTATTATATCTTCGCCATTCTCACCACCTTTGACTGGTTTATTTACTTTGGGAACGCTGGCTTTTGGTTTTCGTTTTTTACTCATTTTAACTTCAATCTATTATTCTCCTCATCCCTCCTTCTGAATCCAATTGATCTTTTAGGGCTTTCAGGCGGATCAATGAGGTAGTTCAATGTCTTGTATATATCTCTGAATCTTCCTTCATACTTTCTTTCCAACACTTCCAACTTCTTCATAATCTCCACATACTTGGCTGCTATCTTTCTCAGCATAATAAAAGTCCTAATGATTGCAATGTTCATTTCGACTGCCCTCTTACTTTTAAGAACACTCGAAAGCATCGCTACCCCTGATCAGTAAAAGCAAATGGAACGGCTCCACCCAAGTATTGTTTTGAAGGTATCACAGATTGTGATACCACAGATCCTATTTCATTGGCTGTTAGTTCAAACATAAAGTCCTCAGGAAACCTATCCATATTCCTTCGTACGGCCTGCTTTAGCGATCTGGTTTCCACCTGGTACATTTCTGCAAGGTGAACATCCAAGCTGACCTTCTCACCTCTTAACAACGTGATCCTTCGAATTATCTTTTCTTCAGGGATAAGTGTTTTAATATTACTCATAACGATCTTGATAAATACACACTAAACCTCCTCAACCTCCTCCTCCTTTGCTTCGACCTTATCCAATTCAATTCTCAGGTTATCAATAATAAAATCCTGGCGATCGGGAGTATTCTTGCCCATGTAGAACTCCAGCAATTTTGCCAGGTGACCTTCGCCTAATAGTACAGGTTGGAGACGGATATTCTCCCCAATAAAACCCCCAAACTCTTCCGGTGAGATTTCACCCAGACCTTTGAAACGCGTGATCTCCGGTTTACTTCCCAGTTTTGCAATGGCGTTTTGTCTTTCCTCGTCACTGTAGCAGTATATCGTTTCCTTCTTGTTGCGTACTCTGAACAGAGGCGTTTCCAGAATAAACACATGTCCGGCTTTAACGAGCTCGGGGAAAAACTGCAAGAAGAATGTCATTAACAATAACCGGATGTGCATTCCATCCACATCAGCATCGGTAGCGATGATTACTTTATTGTAGCGTAATCCTTCTATGCCGTCTTCAATATTCAAAGCATGCTGAAGCAGGTTGAATTCTTCGTTTTCATACACTACTTTTTTGGTCAGTGAAAAACAATTCAACGGTTTTCCGCGCAAGCTGAACACTGCTTGTGTTTCTACATCACGCGATTTGGTGATCGATCCGCTTGCCGAATCCCCTTCTGTAATAAAGATCACAGAATCTACACCCTTCTCGTTCTTTTCATCAAAATGATAGCGGCAATCGCGAAGTTTCTTGTTATGAAGATTAGCTTTTTTAGCTCTGTCATTTGCTAATTTTTTAATGCCGGCAATCTCTTTTCGCTCACGCTCCGATTGCAGGATGCGTTTGAGCATCTCTTCGGCTGTCGCACTGTTCTTATGCAGGTAGATCTCCAATTCCTTAGCAACAAAATCACCCACAAAACTTCTGACAGAAGCACCTTCAGGCGCTATGTTTGTAGAACCTAACTTGGTCTTGGTCTGCGATTCAAAAACAGGCTCCTGAACCCGAACGGCAATCGCTGCTACGATGCTCGCCCGAATGTCTGCGGCATCAAAATCTTTCTTATAAAAATCGCGAACACCCTTGACAACTCCCTCCCTGAAAGCTGCTAAATGCGTTCCCCCTTGTGTTGTATGCTGACCATTGACGAATGAATAATATTCTTCTCCATACTGATTTCCATGTGTCAACGCCACTTCTATGTCATCCCCTTTAAAATGGATGATCGGATAGCACAATTCATCGGCATCAGCCTTTTGTTTCAGTAAATCCAGGAGACCATCTTTCGAATAATACTTCTTTCCGTTATAGTTAATGGTAAGCCCCGCATTTAGAAAGGCATAATTCCACATCAGGTCTTCCAGGTATTCCGGAATGAAGTGATAGTGTTTGAACATGGTATTATCCGGTTCAAACTCCACTAATGTGCCGTTTCGTTCATCGCTCTTGGTTAATTTGTGATCGTGGAACAAAATTCCTTTCTTAAACTCTGCAAGCTTGGCCTGCCCTTCCCGAAAAGCCTGAACTTTAAAATAATTTGAGAGTGCATTAACCGCTTTTGAACCCACTCCATTTAATCCAACCGACTTTTGAAACGCGCCAGAGTCGTACTTCGCACCTGTGTTTATTTTGGAAACCACGTCGACAACTTTTCCTAATGGGATCCCCCTTCCGTAATCACGGACAACCACGCGCTGATCGGTGATCTTCACATCGATGTTTTTTCCGTAGCCCATCATATGCTCGTCGATGCAGTTATCCACTACCTCTTTCACGAGTACATAAATGCCATCGTCTTTCGATGACCCATCGCCCAATTTGCCGATGTACATTCCCGGTCTAAGGCGAATATGTTCGCGCCAATCAAGCGACTTGATACTCGATTCATTATACTCAAACATAGCCGAAGGTTTTTCTGCTTTCCCCATACGCGTTTCCGGAATTATTTAAAGAATGAATAGCTTAAAAAATTTACTCTAAAAGTTTAAAAAATTGTGGTAGTCAAGTCCTGGAGGATCTGTATAAAACCCTCCAGGACTCAAAAAAAATCAATTCGCTTCTAATAAAACGATTTTTAAAATCACTTCCAGCAATTTGATGAAAAGCTTAACTACAAAGTTTTTTGAACTGAATGCCTATAAATTACTGTTTAACAAGCTGTTGATCTTAATTTTTTAAACTGATTGTTTAGGACTAATTTTCTTAAATAGACTGTAAAATGGCCATCCTAACGCCCAAAGAATAAATAATGCAATACTCCCAAAAATTACAAAGGCAATACGACTATAGTCAAACTTTTCGCCACTATTAAACAAGGCAATAAAGTTTAGCGAGATGATAAAGAAGATATTGAGCGTGATGACCAGACCGTGAAACCAGGTTCGAAAATCCTCATCCTTCTTAAATATATTGGAAACAATATAGACCAACGCATTCACGAAGGCTACTACGGTAGTTACGGTATAGAAGAATCCTTCCCTACCCACGGAAACCAAAGATGGTCCTTCGACCTGGATAACCACTTTCTCTGGCAGACTGGCATATACATAAAGCAAATTGACTAACACCAGCAACATTGAAAGAAACCAGACAGCCTTGAAAATCTTTAACACCATGTTCGTAAATTTGGCTGCAAATTAAACGATAAATACGCTTGAACTTCAACCCTATTGTTCTATCCATTCCTATTTTTTTCATCCTCATAGGGGTTGAGCTGCTGATTGAGCGGCTTACTCACAAAGAACTTTACAGGCTGCCGGATGCCATTGCTAACATGAGCTGTGGCATAACTTCACAATTATCCGGATTGTTCCTGACCGTCTTTGGTATTGGTGTTTATCAAGTGGTGTTTGAGAATCTTGCACTTTTTACGATTGAAAGAAACTGGCTTTATTGGCTCGTTCTTTTCCTCTTGGTTGATTTAGCATATTACTGGGCCCATCGGATGAGCCACCAGATCAATCTATTTTGGGGAGGGCATGTGGTTCATCATCAAAGCGAGGACTATAATTTATCAGTAGCGCTTCGCCAAAGTTCTATCCAGATTATTTGGACATTCGCATTTAGTTTACCCATTGCTTTTTTGGGATTTGAAACATTTGACTTTGCATTGGTTTCCGCTTTCAATACACTTTACCAGTTTTGGATTCACACAGAAACCATCGGTAAAATGGGATGGTTTGAATATGTATTCAACACTCCCTCCCATCACCGCGTACACCATGGCCGTGATCCGAAATACATTGATAAGAATCATGCCGGGTCGCTGATCATCTGGGATAAAATGTTTGGAACGTTTCAACCGGAAGAGGAAAAACCTACGTATGGCATAACAAAACCCCTCAATAGCTGGAACGCTGCCTTTGCTAATGTGAGTCATTATGTAGAAATGGGCAAAGACTTGAAACGTATTCCGTCGTGGAGCGATAAGATCAGGTACCTGTTTAAGAAGCCAGGATGGCTACCTGCTTATTTAGGTGGATACCGGGCAGCACCTCAGGTTGATAAATCAACGTACAGAAAATATGACACACCAGCTCCTATGCTACTGAATGTTTATGTCCTCTTTCAGTATATATTGTGCCTGATAGGAACTGCTCTATTCTTGTTCAATGCTAACGCGTTTTCATTGGTCGAAAAGGCAATTGTTGCCATCTTAATTTCAATTGTAGTTGTTAACAGCGGCGTGCTCTTTGAGCAACGACCGTGGGCCAAGTACTCCGAGTGGATCCGTATCGTTGTATACCCGGCGCTTCTGCTTACATTATGTTTCGTCAACGGATGGTCACCCTGGCTTTATCTTTTGGGGATTAGTTATCTCATTATCTCTGTTTCCTGGTTTTATGTAATTCAGAAAAAGCATGTTCAAGTTCGCGTGGCCTAGGGTTATTTTATTGTCTTTTTTGCTGGGCTCGTGCGGTAAGTCTCTACCGGTGTTGGATGGTGTAGACCAACTTTCCTGGAAGAAGGATAAAAATGCCTGCGCTGGAAAAAGATCGGAAATGATCGAAGATATTCAGGCACAGAAGGAAAAGTTACTTGCTCTCAGTGAACTTGAAATTGTGGAACTTTTAGGAAAACCGGATCAAAACGAACTTTATAAACGCAACCAAAAGTTCTACTATTACTTTGTTCAACCGTCCCTGGCGTGTGACTCTTCCAAAGCTGATCATCCAACACGACTTGTTATCCGCTTCAACGCTATGGGGTTAGCGAAGGAGATTAGTGTGGAGAAGTGATGACCTGTTGATGTTTGCTCGTTTATTCAGAGAATGGCTGGATTATATCTTTGGCTGTGTGATTTAAGTACGAATAAGGATTAAGGTGTCGCGGATGAACTTGGCAAGCTTCTTTCCAAGCTGCGATAGCTATAAAAAGACATTAAGTTATCTGCGGCGCGGAAGAGTACACACTATTTAATTACAGGAACATGATGTTTAGTCCTACTTATAAATTATATACACATGAAAAATATCGCTGTTATCGGCTCTGGAACAATGGGAAATGGCATTGCACACCTATTTGCACAGTACGATTATAAAGTCTCCCTCATTGATATCGCTGAAGATGCACTTCAGAAAGCGTTAGCTACCATTGACAAGAATCTTTCACGTCAGGTGGAGAAAGGGACCATTACTGCTGAAATTAAAAACCAAGCCCTCAGCAACATCACCGTACATACCGTTATGAAGTCAGGCGTTGAGGCCGCTGAACTTATTGTAGAAGCAGCCACAGAAAACGTTGACCTTAAACTTAAGATTTTCGAAGAGCTTGATGCCTGCGCGGCGCCTGACAGTATACTGGCCTCCAATACATCGTCCATATCGATCACAAAGATCGCCTCGGTCACAACACGGCCGGACAAGGTAATTGGCATGCACTTTATGAATCCTGTACCGCTGATGAAATTGGTGGAAGTAATTCGCGGGTATAGCACCAGTGATACTGTGACCAGGACTGTCATGGAGCTTTCGCAAAAGTTAAATAAAGTGCCGGTTGAAGTAAACGATTATCCGGGCTTCATAGCAAACCGCATCCTTATGCCGATGATTAATGAAGCTATCTATTCACTTTACGAAGGTGTAGCCGGTGTAGCGGAAATTGATACGGTGATGAAACTAGGCATGGCCCACCCGATGGGACCATTACAACTTGCCGATTTCATTGGCCTCGATATTTGTCTATCCATCCTCCATGTTCTCTTCGATGGCTTTGGAAATACAAAATATGCCCCTTGCCCATTATTGGTTAACATGGTCCAGGCCGGTCACAAAGGTATTAAGACAGGAAGCGGTTTTTACCAGTACACGCCCGGCAGCAAAGACGTTGTGGTGAGCTCCCGGTTTAGAAAATGAGGGCCCATAGTCCGTGGTCCATGGTCGATAGTACATAGTTAATGCAGCTGATACTATGGACTATGGACTATGGACTATGGACTATCGACTATGGACTATCGACTATCGACTATCGACTATGGACCATTTATTTTTCATTTCTTTAATAGATCTCTGATCTCTGTCAATAGTTTGATATCTGCAGGCGGTTCTGCGGGTGTAGGAGATGCCTCATCCTTTTTCTTGGCTGCATTAACACCTTTTATGATCAAGAACAAAACGAAGGCAATGATCGTAAAGTTGATCACTGCCGATATAAAGTTACCATACTTCACGGTACCGAAAAGGGTTAGCTCCTGCAAGTCGGTTAAGTGAGCGGCCTCTAAAGCAGGCTTTAATAAAAGAGGCGTAATAACATCATCAATGAGCGATCCGACAATTTTACCGAAAGCACCTCCAATGATCACCCCAATGGCGAGGTCAATAACATTTCCCCGCATGGCAAAGGCTTTAAATTCTTTAAGCATACTTTAATAGGTTAGATTTTTTTTGAATTTATTTACTTCAAATGTAAGGAAACAACAAGATAAGGCTTTGGTTAATCCACCTTTTTTGGAAGCTATAGGTAGCAACATTTGCAAGTGACATTTGAATTATGAAATTCAAAGAGCAAGCAAACCCTTAAAGAAGACTAAACCGAAATGATTTTATTGGAATGTACTTGAATTCGGGGGAAACTGATGGGGCTCCTGAAAAAGTCTGCCAGGATTATTACTCCACCACGTTAAGTGGATTTTTTAACCCGGCATAATCCGTTAGTTCGACACCTGCGCTTCCAATGAACATGGCCGTATTGATTTTTACAGGAATGCGATTTTTATCATCAGAGAACCACGCCGTAACGGAGTTCTCACCATCAAATACTTTATTTTTAGGCATTACAGGTTTAAACACCAACGTTCTTATTTTACCTGCTTTTACCCGTATCGTCTCCTTACCGTGGTAGACGATTTTGAGATCATAAAATGCGTCCTCATAAAAGCCTTTGATAGAAATCGTATCCCCCGCTTTTATGTTGGACAAGTCCAAATTCCTGAGGTATAAAAATCCTGCAACCATGTCACGCACATGATCAGGCGCATCATAATACTTAGGTTCCTTCAATTTGCCCGTTTTAGTGTCAAGTGTTTTTACTTCAATTTTTTTATGGAGATGATCAAAGTTTGTCCATTCGTCTTTTTTATATTTTCCCTGCCGGACAAACCTATAAAACTGATGCGGCACAATGGCTGCGGTATCAATATAAGCTCCATAAAGATCATCGACGTTGGCTATCCAATCCACCACCCCCACCGTCTTACCACGAATATCAATCTTGAAACAATCGCGGTTATGGATACGGTAATACCTGGGATGGATATTTACGCTTCCTTTTCCGATGGTAAGAATTCCATACGTCATTTTAAAACGAATGACCTCCCCACGCATAAAACTCTCATTTTTCACGGCCGGAAAGATATCTTCCGACAGGAAGCCGGACAGTACGGTTATCAGAAATAGACCAAATGCTGCGGTTTTCATGATTCGTTTTGCGCTAGCGTGTTGCTGTAAATATACGATGTATGAATTTCAATGGATGTCTTATTCCCTATAATAAATCAGTCGAATAGTAGCATTATTTTCGTGCGCGGCTGAGGAAGGTACTTGTATGGATCAATTGACAATATTAAGCGGATTCTTCAGTCCTGAATAGTCCGTTAATTCGACACCCGCGCTTCCAATGAACATATCCGCGTTGATTTTTATGGGGATACGGTTCTTATCATCAGAGAACCAAGCCGTAACCGAGTTCTCTCCATCAAATACTTTATTTTTCGGCATAACCGGTTTAAAGACCAGCGTCCTTATTTTGCCCGCCTTTACATGGATTGTTTCTTTGCCGGAATAGATTATTTTAAAATTGTAAAATTCATCCTCAAAAAAACCTTTAACAGAAATTGTATCTCCAATTTTTACAGCAGACAAGTCCATATTCCTGAGGTACAAAAATCCAGCAACCATATCCCGTACCTGGGCAGGCGCATCATAATATTTGGGTTCCTTTAATTTACCCGTCTTATTGTCGAGTGTTTTTACTTCAATTTTTTTTTGGTGATGATCAAAATTAGTCCATTCATCCTTTCTATACCTTCCCTCCCGGATAAATCGATAAAATTGGTGTGGCACAATAGCTACTGTATCGATATACGCACCCCACCGGTCATCCACATCGGCTACCCAATCCACCATGCCTACTGTTTTACCATGAACATCGATCTTGAAACAATCGCGATTATTTATTCTGTAATACTTCTGGTGGATATTTACGCTACCCTTTCCCACTGTAAAAATACCGTACGTCATTTTGAAATTAATGACCTCACCCCGCATAAAGCTCACATTCTTCACGGGTGGAAAGACATCATTATTCTCCGCAATGAAACCGGAAAGTATAGCTATAAGAAATAAACTAAATGTTACGCTCTTCATAGTTTATTTTCAAATTTACATAAAGCATATTACTCATGCGTAAACGTTTTATGAAATTCAAAGGATGTGCCAACTGTTAAAGACGGCTAAACGGAAACATTATTTTCACGTAAAGCCTCATTTAAAGAAGTTTTTTTATCGGTGCTTTCTTTGCGTTGGCCAATAATTAAAGCGCACGGCACGTGAAAATCACCCGCCGGAAACTGTTTTGCAAAGGAGCCGGGGATGACGACAGATCGCTCCGGAACATATCCCTTATACTCAACGGGTGCCGGGCCTGTTACGTCAATAATCTTAGAACTAGCCGTCAAAACGACATTTGCCCCCAAAACAGCCTCTTTACCCACCCGTACACCTTCCACGATAATGCAACGTGATCCAATAAAAGCGCCGTCTTCAACGATCACCGGTGCCGCTTGCACGGGTTCGAGTACACCACCAATCCCTACGCCGCCGCTCAAGTGAACATTTTTGCCGATCTGTGCACAACTCCCCACCGTGGCCCAGGTGTCAACCATGGTACCCTCATCCACATATGCCCCGATGTTAACGTACGATGGCATCATGATAACACCTTTATTTAAAAAAGATCCATAACGCGCAACAGCATGAGGAACAATACGTACACCAAGCGCTTTGTAATTGCGCTTTAACTTTATTTTATCATGAAATTCAAAAGGTCCAACTTCAATAGTCTCCATCTGCTGGATCGGGAAGTACAGGATCACTGCCTTCTTAACCCATTCATTAACCTGCCAACCTGAAGTAATGGGTTCTGCCACACGCAACTCACCTTTGTCCAGCTTTTCAACTACCGCACGGATGATCTCCTGGCTTTCAGGGAGCTTAAGCAGAGAACGGTCTTCCCAGATTTTTTCAACGCGTTGTTTCAATTCCATTATCTTAGATTTAAATCAGCATGCAAGAAATAAAAAAAAGAAGAATAGTCCTCGCTTCTGTACTGAAACCCGTAAATGATCCGAGGATGCTTGAAAAGATGGGCCAAAGCCTGGCAGAAAGATATGAGGTTCATATCATAGGCCATAAATGCCAGCGGGAAGAAAATTACCCTCTCATTTTCCTGCATGCGCTTTCTCCTTTTAAACGGCTAAGTTTTTCCAGACTTCTCGCCCCATTTAGAATTTTGAAAAAGGTCCTGGACCTAAAACCTGCCGTATTGATAATCTGTACCCATGAATTATTATACATAGCCTTAGCCGCTAAAATTCTCATTCGTTGTAAAATCATTTACGATATACAGGAGAATTATTGGCGAAACATTTTTTATACAAAGACATTTCCATTCTACCTAAGACCTTTTATAGCCGGCTATGTACGCCTCAAGGAATGGGTGACTGCTCCACTTTTGGATTATTACTTTTTAGCCGAAGTCGGCTATAAGAAGGAAATTAAGTTCGCTGGCCACAAAAAGATAGTACTGGAAAATAAGCTGAAAAAATCAGTGTCGCCTATACTTCCAAAAAAAAGCAAGGGCGATGGATGCACTCATCTTCTTTTTAGTGGAACCCTTGCAGAAACAACCGGGGTCTTTACAGCCATTGATATAGCTACCAGGCTTTATGAAACTGACCCTAGAATACAATTGCTGATTATTGGATATTGTGCCAGGTCTCAAACACTAAAGCAACTTAAAAGCGAAATTGCAAACAAACCTTATATTGAACTGGCAGGAGGCAATAGCCTTATTCCTCATCAACAGATACTGCAAGCCATCCAATCTTCTGATTTTGGAATCATTGCATATCCATCAAATCCCTCGACAACAAATTCAATTCCCACTAAACTTTATGAGTACCTCGGCTATCAATTGCCCATACTCCTTGTGGACGACCATAAACGCTGGTCGGAGATTTGTTCAGCATACGATGCCGCTATTCCGTTTGATTCCAAGAATTTTAACGGTGAAGAAATGCTAAACGTCATGTTAAACAAATCCTTCTATTCAACGCTTCCGATGGATGTTTTTTGGGATTCTGAAGAAAAAAACCTACTTCAAACCGTCGCTATTCTCTTGCCAGCCATCACACCCCCACTCACTTCCCTCAACTCCTAACTCCTAACTCAAAACTCATAACTAAAAAAAATATTCCTAAATAATTTTTTAGACTCGTCTAAACTTTTACTTTTGTGGAGCGTTATATCCAGTATGCTGACCTTCACAGAGGAAAACTATCTTAAAGCCATTTATCACCTGTCTGCAGGCGGTTCAAAGGATGTTCTTACGAATGAAATAGCGGTGGCGATGAGTACCAAAGCAGCTTCCGTGACGGACATGATCAAAAAACTTTCTGCAAAAAATTTCATTTCGTATGAAAGGTATTATGGCGTGAAGATCACGAAACAAGGTAAAGCCGAGGCCCTTATGGTGATCCGGAAGCATCGGCTCTGGGAGACGTTTCTCGTTCAAAAATTACAATTCAATTGGGATGAGGTCCATGAAATAGCAGAGCAACTTGAGCACATTCAGTCATCCCTGCTCATCCAAAAACTGGATGAGTTCCTCGGTTTCCCGACAACAGATCCGCATGGTGAACCCATCCCGGATAAAAATGGCAAGGTGAATCTCCAGGCGCAAATGCCGCTGAACGCCTTAATGCCAGGCTATAAAGGCGTCATCATGGCCGTAAAAGATTCTGATTCACATCTTTTGAAATACCTTAACAAAATCGGTGCAATACCGGGGAAGCGAATAAAACTGATCAGCAAAGAAGAATATGACGAAAGCCTGGAGATTGAAATCGGGGACAAAAGAATGATGATCTCCAGAGTCGTTTCGCAAAATATTTTAGTCGCGGTGTAAAAGAGCAACTATGGAAATTGAAAATAGAATTCAACGAAAATCTTTGAGTGAAGTCAATGCCTCCATTGATGCCACAAACCGAAAAGGATGGCGTAAGGCATTAGCTTTTATGGGGCCTGCTTATTTGGTAAGTGTCGGATACATGGACCCTGGCAATTGGGCGACGGATATCGCCGGAGGAAGCAAGTTTGGCTACGCCCTCATCTGGGTCTTATTGATGTCGAACCTGATGGCACTTTTACTCCAAAGCCTGAGTGCGCGGCTAGGTGTTGTGCGACAGCTGGACTTGGCACAAGCGTCACGCAGTACGTACAGCCGTCCCGTAAATTTTTTCCTGTGGATATTGGCCGAGATTGCTATCGCCGCCTGCGATTTGGCTGAAGTATTGGGAATGGCAATTGGGTTACAATTACTTTTTGGACTTCCGCTTATTTGGGGCGTGAGCCTGACGGTGCTGGACACCCTACTATTGCTCCTACTTCAAAGTTACGGCATTCGTAAAATGGAAGCTTTTATCATCGGATTGGTCGTGATCATCGGCGGTGCGTTCGTCGTAGAGATGATTTTAGCTAAACCCGATTTAGGTGCGTTGGCCACTGGATTTGTGCCTTCCTTACCAGGAGACGAAGCGCTTTACATTGCCATCGGTATTATAGGCGCAACGGTAATGCCGCACAATTTATACCTCCACTCTTCCCTGGTACAAACCCGACGTATTAATACCACGGAAAAAGGGATCTGGTCTGCTATCAAATATAACTTCATCGATTCAGCCGTGGCACTCAATGCAGCGTTTTTTGTTAATGCTGCCATTCTGGTGCTAGCCGCCTCCACTTTTTTCAAGGCTGGATTACATGAAGTTGCAGATATACAGGATGCCCATCGATTTCTGGCTCCTTTGCTTGGTACGCAATTAGCGCCCGTCCTTTTTGGCGTGGCGTTGGTAGCCGCGGGACAAAGTTCAACCATCACAGGCACACTGGCGGGCCAGATTGTAATGGAAGGATATTTAAACCTGCGGATCGCACCCTGGTTAAGACGCCTCATCACACGATTAATTGCCATCATCCCCGCAATCCTCGTAATTTTGATTTATGGGGAATCGGAGACCGGTGCGATGCTAATCTTTAGCCAGGTAGTACTGAGTTTGCAGTTAGGTTTTGCCGTGATACCCCTCATACATTTTACAAGTGATAAAGTAAAAATGGGTGTATTTGCCATTAAGCCCTGGGTAAAAATTGCCGCATGGATCATTGCGACAACGATTGTATCACTCAATGTGAAACTGGTGCACCAGGAAATTAGCAGCTGGCTTGCTGCTGCAGGCGAAAACTCCTGGATTATCTGGATTACTGTCGTGCCGATTTGCGTGGCCGCCGGATTGTTGTTGATTTACATCACCTTTAAGCCGCTCATTGACAGACGAAGTGCAGAAAGGGATGCGAAAATTCCGCATGGAACAGCCGTTACGTTGGATGTGACCAGCAGCCCTGTTTATCATCGGATTGCCATTACACTGGACTTCAGTGCTATAGATAACCTGACGATTCAAAGTGCTTTAGCGCAAGGTGGAACACATGCCCGCTATATGCTATTGCACGTTGTAGAGAGTGCCGGGGCGATGGTCTATGGAAGTGATATTGCCGATTACGAATCCAGGAAAGACGCCGTGTCGTTGGAGAACTATAAGACACAATTAATTGAAAATGGGTATAATGTTGAAATCAAGATTGGCTATGGTAACCCGCGAAGGCGAATACCAAAAATGGTCACCGAGTTTCAGGCTGATCTATTGGTTATGGGCGCCCATGGACATAAGTTTTTCAAAGACCTGATATTTGGTACAACGCTGGATACCGTAAGACACAGGGTGAAGATCCCCGTTTTAATTGTGAGACGGAAGTAGTGGAATGGTAAGCGGAAAGCAGTAAGTGGTGAGCAGTAAGTGGTATGCAGTAAGTGGTATGCAGTAAGTGGTGAGCAGTAAGTGGTATGCAGTAAGCGGTTTGCGATAAATAACAGATAGCATCAGCTTTTCACTTCTCACTTCTCACTTCTCACTTCTCACTTTTCACTTCTCACTTTTCACTTTTCACTCTCTTACTACTTACCTCTTACTAATTACTACTTACCGATTACTACTTACCGATTACTACTTACCAATTACTACTATCTTGCATCCATGTCTGCTTTCCATGAAGAAACCATCGTAGCATTAGCCACGGCACAGGGGATATCTGCAATTGCTGTTATCCGTCTCTCGGGCAAAAATGCAATTGAAATAACACAAAAGTGCTTTAGTGGAAAGAACCTGAATGCACAGAGGTCGCACACCATTCATTTTGGTACGCTGCACGATGGAGAGAAAATAATTGATGAAGTGCTGGTGTCCATTTTTAAGGAACCCAATTCCTTTACCAAAGAAAACTGCGCGGAGATTTCTTGCCATGGTTCTCCGGTCATTGTAAAAGAAATCATCAAAGTATTGCTGAAAAATGGAGCGAGGCTGGCGGAGCCGGGTGAATTCACTAAACGAGCTTTTCTCAGCGGTCGCTTTGACCTGGCCCAAGCTGAGGCTGTAGCGGACCTGATCAACGCAGAGACCGACAATGCCCGGCAGGCGGCACTGAATCAAATGCGGGGCGGATTCTCCAAAGAGATTGATCATTTGCGCGAAGAGCTGATACACTTTGCCTCCTTAATAGAATTGGAACTTGATTTCGGCGAAGAAGATGTGGAATTTGCCAAGCGGGATGACTTAAAAAAGCTGATCTACCGCATTCAATCTTTTCTGCAGTCCCTTATAGCTTCATTCGACCAGGGGAACGTAATCAAAAACGGCATCCCTACCGTAATCGCGGGAAAACCAAACGCTGGTAAATCAACATTACTCAATACACTCCTGAATGAAGAAAGGGCCATTGTATCGGAGATACCCGGAACAACGCGGGATGTTATTGAAGATGAAATGGTGCTGGGGGGAATTAATTTTCGCTTTACAGACACGGCAGGCCTACGTGAAACCCAGGATGTAATTGAAGCAATGGGTGTTGAACGCACCCGCGACCGGATGAAAAAAGCCTCCCTCATTATTTATCTGTTCGACCTCTCCCAAACAACACTGGATGAGATTGCAACAGAAGAACAGACCCTTCAACGATTAGGCATACCTTACATAAAAACAGGAAATAAAGTTGACAAGGCCGATCCAAAATTCGTAGATGTTCTAAAGGGACATGATTTTATTTTTATCAGCGCATCGCACAAAACCAACATTACTGAATTGAAGGACAAAATACTCTCCACCTTCCAGGTAAAAACCGTGAAAACAGGTGATGTCCTGGTGACTAACCTGAGGCACTATCAAAATCTTATTCAAACTAATGAAGCGCTGGACAGAGTGCTGCATGGAATGGACACCGGTGTAACCGGAGATTTTCTGGCGATGGATATCCGGCAATCCTTGCATTACTTGGGTGAGATCACGGGCACCATCACATCGGATGACTTACTGGCAAATATATTTTCTAAGTTTTGTATCGGGAAGTAACCAGTAGGTGAAGCCTGCCTTTACATCAATTGAGTTCGACTTAGTTAGCCTTTTCTGAATCCTGGAATTGTCTGGTCTATGTACTTATAACATGCCGATTCTAATGCCTATTTTTTGAGCTAAATTCTATTTCGCATAATACTACTAATTTATTGTATATCAGTATATTACAGTAAACTTAACATTCCGATTTTGATGCCGATTATTATTTCGCAAACTTTGCTTTCATATTCTTATGCCAGAACCTGTTGCTTTATATGAATTAGAAAGTGCTATGGAGCCCCTCATGCCATCTCCTGACCGGGCACCCTTGAGAGAAATGGCATTATCCATTGTACGAAAATCTTCTGCCCTGTCCGGATTTCTTCACGTTCTAACGCTCGAGGCAATCAGCAAGATGTTATCACCTATGAACAGCTACTATTCCAATAGTATTGAAGGCAGGTATTCCAGCCCGGTTGACATTGACAGGGCAATGAAAGCGAATTTTGATGCAGAACCCCATAAAAAAGAGTTACAGTATGAAGGGCTAGCGCATTTAAAAACTTATTCCGCCATTCGATCTAAAATGGGTAAAGGCTCTGTCAATCCTTATGATGAGGATTTTATGCGTGATGTACATCGTGAATTCTACTCGCACATCCCAAAAGAGTATCACAAAATTAAGACCAGAAACGGAGATGAATATGAATTAATCCCGGGAGAAGTACGCAAAGAAAAAGAACAGGTTATGGTCGGAAATCACTATGGTCCAATGGCCAGTTCCTTACCACGCTTTTTGAAATCTTTCTCAAACCGTTATTCTTCAATCACGGATCCGCTCAACAGAATAGTTGCTATTGCCGCATCACATCACCGGCTAGCATGGGTACACCCATTTCTTGATGGTAATGGTCGAGTTGCCAGGCTAATTTCTGATGCATTATTTATGATGGAAAATCTTGACGCCCGTGGCCTATGGACAATATCCCGGGGATTAGCAATTCGAAAAGAAAATTACTACGCAGCACTTAGCAATGCAGACTCAGTGCGTTTAAATGATTTTGATGGCCGTGGCAATTTATCCGAATCCAGACTGAATGAATTCTGTGAATTCTTTTTATCAACAGCTTTAGACCAACTTAGCTTCATGACGGAAATGTTGAAGTTAGATGATTTGTTAAACCGATCTGATCGATATTTTGAATTATTAGATTCCCGTGATGTCATCCCGAACTATGCCGGTAACGTTTTCAAACATGTAATTGTCAATGGCAAAGTAACGAAAGGAGTTGCGTATGGACTGACGTTAAAGAGTGAACACCTGGCCAGAAAAGCCGTTCGATGGTTAATCAATAATGAATTTTTAATAGAGAAATCTTTGGGATACAACCGGGATGAATTATTAGTTAATTTTCCACTGCTAAGAAGTGCACATTTATTCCCTGGTCTCTATCCTGCCAAAATCGAAGCCGAACTTATCCAAATTCCTTATAAAAAAGCTTGATATTTTTTCAAAAAAAATAGTTTCACGCGACCCGATGAAAAAACTTCGCTTATTATTTTCCTCACCAATAATTCTTTGATCTGCGGTCAAACGTAAGCGTCTCCTTATCCACATCGCTGAGCAAATCATCATCGCCGTTGATGTGCGGATCGTACCAATCTGCCGTCTTCCTTGCCCATTCGATCCATTCCATGATTTCTTGAGTAATCAGATTCTGCTCAATGCTTTTGCTTCCAGCTCATCTATATAGCCTCGGATCAATTTTAATTGCTGCCAACGCTCCGTTTTTTTTAGCAGCAGCTTGAAATTTTTTAATTCCAAATCCTGCCGTTGTTCAAGTTCCTTTTGAATGCGTCTTTTCTCCTCCTGTTCTTGCTGTTTGATTTTGAAAATTCTAGTTTCCTCAGCGAGCACCTTTGCTTTCACTTCCAGATAAGCAAGTATGTTCGAGAGTTGTTCCTCTAATTTTAGTTTGCCATCGGTCCAGGTCTTGTCACTGTAAGAAGGTCTGGCAACAAAATACAGAATTCCGGTAGGTTCATAGTTTGTGCTGGGATAACTGCCTGAAAGGTCCTTTACCATCTTATTTTTTTCATTTAACCTTACTTCTATTTTCTCCCCAAAGAGAATGGCTTCTGTTCGGCGATACCCCATTTCTATGTCGTGTTTTCGAAAGCGAAGTGCCTTTATAAAAGTATCGAAAAACCTTAGAGCTCTTGCCTGGAGGGCTTCAGTAGTTGATATACTAAGGTGATCAGGGTATTTGTCATAAGTAGCTGCCCAATCATCTCTGTTGCTCGCCATGAAACGCTCCCTTGTGGCATGGGTCAGTTTATCAGGGTTGGTAAGTTTTTGAGGAACAATAAGCCTTTCACCTAATTCAAGTTCTATTTGGAGTTGCAACGATTTAACTTCGTCGGTGACCGTCGTTGTCCGTACCGTATCTTCGGTCAGCAATTCCAATTCAACCGTTTCATCGCCGGTGTAGTCACTAGGAAGTGCCGTTATTTTTGGTCGTTTACCGTGTCGGATCTTTTGCCAATGCCCCGTTTTGGGTAGGGGAATATTCATCCCAATGCACATTTTTCGGAGGCCGTTATCCGAGATGTTGTACTGGTTTGCAAGGGTTATTAAAGGTGTCGACCAAACCAGGTCATACAACTCCTGGCGTGTTAGCGTCTTTTTCATATCTCACGTCTGTAAAAAATGATCGATTTATAGCGAAATATCGGCCATACTTTCGATATTCATAAGTTGTGTGCCATCGCCACGGTGTACTAAAAAAATAAGTTCATGAGGACAATTCCTTTAATTCTTGTTTCAACAATTACGTACGGACAAACCGATCTATTTGAAAAACAATTAAGCATTGACCGGACACATGAAGAAGCGGCTAGAATAATTAGGAGTAGAGATGGAAATAATATAATTGTTGGCTCATTAAATGACGGGCGGAAAGATATTTATTTAGTAAAAGTAAACGACAAAGGTGACACTCTTTGGACTAGAAAGTACGGGGCCGACAATGTTGACGACTATGCAACGGACATAGTTGCAATTTCAAATGGTTATGCGGTATGCGGCTCGACAAGGACATATTCAAAAAAGGGAAAAGATGACGCTTTCCTATTACTTATAGATGAAAACGGAAAATGGACAGGCTATCCAAAAGTTTTTGGTAGTGAATTTGACGACGAAGCAAAAAGGATAATTCAGACCAAAGATGGCAATCTCGTAATGGTAATTGAGAAAAGACCAACTCAATGGTACGCAGAGACATTTATTATTAAGGTCAACCTCAAAGGGGACAGAATTTGGAGCGGCCAACTACCAGACATTCATCCAACATTCGGGAGCGAACTCATTGAAGACCCAGATGGAGATGTAATTTTTGGGGGAACAGCTACAAATCAATTTGAAAAAGATAGAGACATACTCTTAGTTAGGTTCAACGGTAAAGACGGACAGATTAAATGGCATAAACAAATAACAGGGCAAGACAATTACCATGAATCTTTATTGTGCCTTCTTAAAAATAAAGCAGGAAACTATTTAATAGCTGGACTTAAAGTAAGCCCCGCAAAACGATATTTAATTTTATACACAACCGACAAAGAAGGAAACATTATTGGAGATAAAATTTACAACATAGACGATCTGGGAGAAACATACTCGACTTCTGCGCCACGACAAATGATAGAAGCGAAAGACGGCAATCTCATCATTGTCGGAAATAAAAGTGGCCACGGTTTCATATTTAAATTAACGCAAAGCGGAGAAAGTATCTTCTTTCGGAAATTCGGTGGACAGTTTTCATCTATAGTAGAGCTTTCGACAGGTGAACTCATTTTGACGGGGGAAATAATTGACCCGACACATTTTTGGAATCTTTACCTAGTGAGAACAAACGACCAAGGAAAGATTGAGTAGGCAACAGGCACAACAAAAGGTTTGTGCGTAATTTAGTTTCAAGCATCACAAGTAAAACTTCATATGGGATTTGCCAGCTACCTTGAAGATATCAATTCGAGACTTACTAGAATCGAAGAAATTGTTCACCACCATAACAAGTCCAACGACAAAAAGATTGACATAAATGAATATTTTAAATTAAGAAGGGAGATACTGACTGTTATTGAAAGAGTTCGACTCTATATTGATCGAGATATTGATCTAATTGAAAATGGAGAACTAAGAAAACAAAATCGAGGCCTTCAGGCTGGCATCACAAAACTAGAGAAAGAAATTGCACAATTGAAAACTATAAAACATCAAATCGACAACGATATTGCTGACAAGGATAGACAACTATTAAGGGCAGTTGAAGAATCACATTCTTTGAAAAAGGAATCCAATTCTTTGAAAAATCAGGTGAGTCATGGAGCCGAGTTACGAATGGGACAAAAGAAGACCGAACGTAATTTAAGTGAGTCATTATTAGATTTTACTCGCCTATTCCAGACCATGAGCGAAATAATAAAATCAAATGCTTGGCATAAAGACAAGGAGAAAATTAAGCAACTCGAAAGCCTTATTAAGACTGGGATGCGAAAAAGCTAAACTGCGCGACTACAGTGTGCATATGCCATTGCGGGGGCGAAAGTCATGAGGACAGTCCCGCAAATAGTCAAAACACCACTAAACTTGTAATGCCATTTTTGCATAAATATCAACAACACGATTTCCAAAATGAGTTTCAAACTCACGACTCGATTTTGGACACAGTTCCCTATGAACCTGAAGTCATCTTTATCGGAACGTACAATCACGGTTGGACTTGGAACCTCTCAGATTTCTATTACGGACGTGGAATGTATATGTGGACAGCACTTGGAAACTTGTTTCTTTATAATCACAATCATTTAATTAATCAGCGAACCGTTAACAACAATGAGCCGACATCTGACCAATTATTTGAAATCTGCATAAAAGGAAGAATTGTATATGCGGACATAGTAAGGGGAATTAAGGAGGGCATTCATGCAATTGAGCAGCCACAAAATGAAAGTGTTCTGGTAAATAATCAATATATGTGGATAAGTTATAAAGACGGACCACTTGACTACATGGGACAACAAGAATGGCTTGACGACAATGTTCAGGCTATTATCAAGTTTATAAATAAAACAAAAACAATAAAACACATCTACTTTACCTTTAAATCAGGGGACTGGCTGGTTGACAGACTAAATGAAATTTGCATTGGAGTAAGGCCAGATGTTTCTCATTGCTCAATTTTCACACCGACAGCAAATGGTTTTGGCGGGCCGTTGCAACCACCTTTTCACGAAAGAGCATGGGGGCTAACACATTGTTGGGTGTGGAATGGACTTAATCACAACATTCTCATCAACAGACCCAACTATGGACACCTAGACCACAATTGGCTAATCGACAAAGGTGTAAACCCAAACAATTTTTGACAATGCCCGGTGCACTATGACAATCGTTTCATCAAATACTATGGTGGTCACCAGCACCGCCTTGGACACTACTACCGACATTTGTTTCAAACGTATCCCATCGGTGAAGTACATCTTTACCAGGTTCCTCTGGTGAGGTAATTTTGCTGCCAAATATAAAACATGCACCTATGGCAACAAAAGGAGAAAGACGACAAGAAATGTTTTCGGTAA
>Ga0184629_10000175_pt1 | contig 28022 bp, 20 predicted proteins | sample PLM4_32_b1_FD_133158 | JGI IMG/M metagenome (GOLD analysis project Ga0184629, IMG submission 133158) | Groundwater sediment microbial communities from an aquifer in East River, Colorado, USA - PLM4_32_b1 | ecosystem: Environmental > Terrestrial > Soil > Riparian zone | place: USA: East River...
AATTTTTATTGGAGAGACTTTAGCTGCTTCAGCATTTATTTCTTTAGCGTTAAAAAGCATTACCAAAAGAGACAGGCCCTATGATACGTATCCTGAAATCGATAATGTCACTGTAGAAAACAGCTATTCTTTTCCTTCAGCTCATACTTCATCAGCTTTTGCTACAGCTACATCATTGAGTATGGTTTACCCTAAATGGTATGTTATTGCTCCCACTTTTTTGTGGGCTGGTGCAGTAGGGTATTCCCGTATGTATCTTGGTGTGCATTACCCTACGGATGTTTTGGCAGGTGCAATTGTTGGTAGTGGTTCCGCTTATTTATGCTATAAATTGAATAAATGGATTAATAAAAACAGAGCTCCTCATCAGAAAAAACTTTGGGAGTAATTGTTTAATTTTAAAACTAAGGAGTCAGAATTAACAAAAGGGAGTGGGGAAGAAGAATAGATTTAATCACTATTTTTGTTAATGAATACTTAGAAGATTGAAAATGAAATTATTTAAGTACATTTCCAGAACTGTTTGGATACTTTCTTTAATCAGTTTATTTACTGATACAGCTAGTGAAATGCTTTACCCTGTAATGCCTATATATCTCAAAACAATAGGATTTTCAATTGTTTTAATCGGAGTTTTGGAAGGATTTTCAGAGGCTTTAGCGGGTTTAAGTAAAGGCTATTTCGGAAAATTATCTGATAATTCTGGGAAACGTGTCCCATTTGTGCAACTGGGATATGCATTAAGTTCTATTTCAAAACCAATGATGGCAATTTTTTCATTTCCATTATGGATTTTCTTTTCTCGGTCAATGGATCGATTTGGAAAAGGAATTCGTACAGGTGCAAGAGACGCTATATTATCCGATCAAGCAACTTACGAAACCAAAGGAAAAATTTTTGGATTTCATCGTTCTATGGATACTTTTGGTGCCGTTTTGGGACCATCTTTGGCATTACTGTATCTTTATTTTTATCCACAAGAATACAAAACGCTTTTCTATATAGCATTTATTCCTGGATTGTTGGCAATAGTAGCTTCCTCATTTTTGAAAGATAAAAGCAAAACGGTTGTAACGGAAATTAAACCAATATCCTTTTGGTCATTTCTGAATTATTGGAAAACCAGTCCGTTGCAATATCGTAAAATTGTAATTGGACTTTTAGCATTTGCAGTATTCAATAGTTCGGATGTTTTTTTATTACTAAAAGCAAAACAAGCCGGTTTAAGTGACATATCAGTTATCGGGATTTATATTTTTTATAATTTAGTCTATGCTCTTTGTGCTTTTCCTTTAGGTTTTTATGCGGATAAAATTGGTCTAAAGAAAATGTTTGTTTTTGGACTTTTGTTATTTACGGTTGTATATTTTGGAATGGCGATTAGTACCAATATTTATACCATAGCTTCGTTGTTCTTTATATATGGAGTATATGCTGCGGCAACCGAAGGAATTTCTAAAGCCTGGATTAGTAATGTTTCCGATAAAAAAGATATAGCAACAGCAGTTGGAACTTATTCCGCATTTCAAAGTATTTGCAGCTTGATAGCCAGTTCATTGGCGGGATTAATTTGGTTTGAATTTGGAGCTAATGTGATTTTTAATATGACGGCAATAGCTACTGTATTCATTCTTAGTTACTTTTCATTTTTTATTGAATACAAAAAAGTACAATATGAAACAAATGCATAAAAAAGACATAGATAACAAAAAAGAGCGTTGTACAATCGAAGAAAAAACAAACTCAAAAAACAATAAACAAATTGGTTGTTGTTCGACTGATGACGAATCAGAAAATCATACTGAGGATGATGGTCACGATCACAACCATTTGGGCGGTGACCAAACAATTCTTCAAATGTTCTTACCGGCAGCACTAAGTTTGGTGTTTTTAATTATCGCGATCCTATTCGATAAATACTTTATACAATATTGGTTTAAAGGTTGGATAAGAGTTCTTTGGTATAGTATTGCTTATATACCCGTTGGGTTTCCGGTATTAAAAGAAGCGTTTGAAAGTATCCGTAAAGGCGCAATATTTTCAGAATTTTTATTAATGGGCATTGCAACTATTGGGGCATTTGCAATTGGACAATTTCCAGAAGGCGTAGCTGTAATGTTATTTTACGCTATTGGTGAAATTTTTCAAACTCTGGCAGTACAAAGAGCCAAATCGGATATTAAAATATTATTGGATCAAAGACCTGATTCTGCAACAATAATAGAAGGCGAAAATGCCATTACTAAAAAAGCATCTGAAATTACTATTGGTGAAGTCATCCAGTTAAAAGCAGGAGAGAAATTGGCTTTAGACGGGAAACTACTTTCTGAAAGCGCAATTTTCAATACTTCGGCCTTAACAGGTGAAAGCATACCTGATACGAAACAAAAAGATGATCCTGTTCTTGCAGGAATGATCAATCTAAATACGGTTGTTCTAGTTGAAGTTACAACAGCCTATAATGACAGTAAGTTATCTAAAATTCTTCAAATGGTGCAAGAAGCAACTGCCAAAAAAGCACCAACTGAATTGTTTATTAGAAAGTTTGCTAAACTATATACACCAATTGTGGTCTATCTTGCTATGGCAATTTGTTTGTTGCCACTGTTTTTTGTTGCAGATTATGTGTTTAAAGATTGGCTGTATCGGGCATTGGTTTTCTTGGTGATTTCATGCCCTTGTGCATTGGTAATCTCCATTCCGTTAGGATATTTTGGTGGAATTGGCGCTGCGAGTAAAAACGGAATTCTATTCAAAGGTTCTAATTTTTTGGATATAATGGCGGCGATTCAAGTGGTGGTCATGGACAAAACTGGAACGCTGACCAAAGGTGTTTTTAAGGTGCAAAAGGTTGTGACAGTAGGTGTTTCAGAAGAAGATTTAATACGATACACATCGGCATTAGAATCGAAATCTACGCATCCTGTTGGGAATGCGATTGTTGAATATGCAAAAGGAGTAGATAATACGATAACAGTTACCGAAGTTGAAGAAATTGCAGGGCACGGACTTAAAGGAAAAATCAATGATACTGAAATAATCGTTGGGAATGTAAAGTTGATGCAGAAATTCAATATTCATTATGATGTGAAAATTGATAATTCACCATTTACTATCATCGTCGTGGCAATCAATAAAAAATATGCGGGCTATTTTATAATTGCAGACGAAATTAAAGAAGATGCTCAAAAAGCAATTCAAAGTTTGCATAGAATAAATGTCAAAACCGTAATGCTTTCGGGGGATAAACAAGCCGTTGTAAACGTCGTTGCCCAAGAATTGAATATAGATAGCGCTTATGGCGATTTATTGCCCGAAAATAAAGCAGAAAAAGTAGAAGCATTAAAATTGCAAAATCAGAAAGTAGCATTCGTTGGCGATGGCGTAAATGATGCACCCGTAATCGCACTAGCCGATGCTGGAATTGCGATGGGAGGCTTAGGAAGTGATGCTACTATTGAAACGGCCGATATCGTTATTCAAAATGATCAACCAACAAAAGTTTATACCGCAATACTCATTGGCAAACAAACCAAAAAAATAGTTTGGCAAAATATTAGTTTTGCATTTACGATAAAAGTTATCGTTCTCTTTCTTGGAGCTGGAGGATTAGCAACAATGTGGGAAGCCGTTTTTGCTGATGTTGGGGTAGCTTTATTGGCTATTTTAAATGCGGTACGAATTCAGAGAATGAAATTTGAATAGTTAAATTTTAACTTTTTTTTATAGTAATAACATCCTAATCTCCTTAATTTCGTTTCACTAAAAAGAATACATGAAAATAGCAATAGTTTGTTATCCAACATTTGGAGGAAGTGGCGTAGTTGCTACAGAATTAGGTCTAGAATTAGCTAGACGTGGTCATGAAATCCATTTTATAACGTACAGTCAGCCTGTGCGTTTAGCATTGTTAAATCCAAATGTCCATTATCACGAAGTAATCGTTCCAGAGTATCCACTATTTCATTTTCAACCTTACGAATTGGCATTGTCAAGCAAGTTGGTAGACATGGTAAAATTATATAAGATAGAATTGTTGCATGTACATTATGCCATTCCGCATGCCTATGCGGGTTATATGGCCAAACAAATGTTGAAAGATGAAGGAATTGATATCCCGATGGTAACTACTCTACATGGGACGGATATTACATTGGTAGGGAATCATCCCTTTTACAAAACGGCAGTCACATTTAGCATCAATAAATCGGATTATGTGACCTCAGTATCACAAAGTTTGAAAGACGATACCTTGAAATTGTTCAAAATAAAAAATGAAATTCAGGTAATTCCAAATTTTATAGAATTGGATAAAAGTAAGAACGATCCAACTGTCCCTTGTAGCCGTTCTGTTATGGCCAATGAAGGGGAAAGAATCATTACACACATTAGCAATTTTAGAAAAGTAAAGAGAATTCCAGATGTAATTAAAATATTTTATAAAATCCAAAAAGAAATTCCTGCAAAATTAATGATGGTGGGGGATGGGCCTGAAAAAGAAAAGGCTGAAAAAATGTGTAGAAAATTTGGTATTCAAGATAAAGTGATATTTTTTGGGAATAGTAATGAAATAGACCAAATCTTATGTCTTACTGATTTATTTTTATTACCATCAGAAACCGAAAGTTTTGGTTTGGCAGCACTAGAAGCAATGGCTTGCGGAGTTCCAGTTATATCAAGTAATTCGGGTGGTTTACCTGAAGTGAATTTTGATGGAATTTCAGGTTATTTGAGTGATGTGGGAGATGTTAATGAAATGGCAAAAAATGCGCTTAAAATATTAAAAGACGATAGTGTTTTGGCCAAATTCAAAAAGAATGCTTTAGGTGTAGCCCAAAAATTTGATATTGTAAATATTTTGCCAATTTATGAAGCATTGTATCAAAAAGCAATTAATAAATACAAGTAGATTATTTATGAAATCCATCCTAATCTCATAATTAAGATGGATTTTTTTTTAGAATTTGTATCGTATTCCAAAGCCTACAGCAACACCAAAATCATTTTTTTCGTAATTATTAAAAATGAACTCCGGTCTTCCATCGATTGAAAGTTGGATTGGTATTTCTTTGAAATGATATTCAATCCCAATATCTCCTGCTGCGACTATAAAAAGACCGTTATCTCCAGCATATCCATTATTGTAATTATCATCTGTATTCCAAGTGCCAAATCCACCACCACAGCCGGCATACCAGTATAATCCCTTTTCGAGATTCCAATACCATTGGTAGATTCCTGTTGCTTTTAATGCAGCTGTGTTATCGTTGTTGCTCCAGCCTAAATCAAGTTCCAGACGATTTTTTGGGGACAATTTTCTTTGATAAGAGATTTCAACTCCAAAGCCATGGTTGTTGCCAAATCGTACCCCAATTGCGTTTTGTGAAACAGTTTCTTGTGCTTGTATTGAAAACGCCAAACCTACTAGCATAATTAAAGATAAATAGCTTTTTTTCATAAAGTTATAATTTTTTGTATACAAATATATACAATCAAAAGAAATTCAAATTATTGTTTCATTAATAAAAGGAATAATTTTAGATCTTGATTTCAAAATGCTTTGTTGCTACGTTTTCGGGTAAATGATCATTTTAATTTTAAGAATTTGACCTAGCGATAAAGACTAATTGCTCATTTTTTTAAAACATATTGTGCTTTAAAATTGTAAAATATTACTAATTTAAAATTTTTAGTTTAATTCTTAAAACTTACATTTGCTTAAAATTAAAACAATGGCAGGAAATAGCTACGGAACACTATATAGAGTAACCACTTTTGGAGAATCACATGGAGAAGCGTTAGGCGGAATCATAGATGGTTGTCCTTCTGGAATTGAATTAAATTTGGATGCCATTCAATTTGAAATGTCCAGAAGAAAGCCAGGTCAATCAGCAATCGTAACGCAAAGAAAAGAACCGGATGATGTTCAGTTTTTATCTGGAATTTTTGAGGGAAAAACAACTGGAACACCAATTGGTTTTATTATTCCCAATACCAATCAGAAATCGGATGATTATTCACATATAAAAGATAATTACAGACCGAGCCATGCCGATTATGTGTATGAGAAAAAATATGGTGTTCGGGATTATCGAGGAGGAGGTCGCAGTTCTGCTCGTGAAACGGCCAGTAGAGTAGTGGCTGGAGCCATTGCAAAACAAATGTTACCGGAGATTAAAATAAATGCGTACGTATCATCTGTTGGTCCAATTTTTTTAGAAAAACCATACCAAGAACTTGATTTTTCCAAAACTGAAAATAATCCAGTTCGTTGTCCAGACGAGGAATCCGCTGTGATTATGGAAGATTACATTCGTGAAATTCGTAAACAAGGAGATACTGTAGGAGGAACCGTTACTTGCGTGATTCAAAACGTGCCAATTGGTTTAGGGGAGCCTGTTTTTGATAAACTGCATGCTGAACTAGGAAAGGCTATGTTGTCTATCAATGCTGTAAAAGGTTTTGAATTTGGCAGTGGATTTTGTGGTGCCAAAATGAAAGGAAGTGAACATAATGATTTATATAATACGGATGGTACTACCAAAACAAATCTCTCAGGAGGTATTCAAGGTGGCATAAGTAACGGTATGGATATTTATTTCCGTGTTGCTTTCAAACCTGTTGCTACGATAATGCAAAAACAAGAATCGTTAGACAATAAGGGAAATATCACTGAAATGACTGGAAAAGGGCGTCATGATCCTTGTGTGGTGCCTCGTGCGGTTCCTATTGTAGAAGCTATGGCAGCTATGGTGCTTGCCGATTTTTATCTTTTAAACAAAACTTACGCTAAGTAAGAATTACATACTCCCTATTTTGACGAGCTAAATACGGAGCCTAATCTTAGAAATTAATTTACCAATTTAATGACAACAATTACTACCAAGAAACCATCATTTTTTAAAGGTCTAACAGGCCAAATATTAATAGCCATGCTTTTGGGGGCAGCATTAGGAGTGATTATTCATAACTCAATTTCGGAAGAAGGGGCTCTGGCCTTTAGCAGCAAAATAAAAATGCTGGCTACAATCTTTATTAGATTGGTGCAAATGATTATTTCACCATTGGTTTTTACCACACTCGTTGTTGGGATTGCCAAATTAGGGGATATCAAAGCAGTTGGTAGAATTGGGGGAAAAGCTTTAGGTTGGTTTTTTACGGCATCTTTCATTTCATTACTAATCGGAATGCTTTATGTGAATTTATTAGAGCCTGGAGTAGGTTTAAATTTGTCAAATGTTGATTTAGCAACTGCTTCAGATGTTACTGCAAAAACGCAAAGCCTATCTTTTGAAAATTTTATAGAGCATATTGTCCCAAAGAGTATCTTTGAAGCGATGGCTACCAATGAAATTTTGCAGATAGTAATTTTTTCCATTTTCTTTGGTTTGGCGGCAGCATCTATTGGGGATCATTCAAAACCAGTGATCGATTTTCTGGATAGAACTTCACATATCGTTTTAAAAATGGTGAATTTTGTAATGAAATTTGCTCCAATAGGTGTTTTTGGAGCTATTGCAGGAGTATTCGCTGTTCGTGATTTTCAAGAATTAGCCATTACTTATTTCAAATTTTTCGGCTCTTTTTTAGTTGGGATTAGCACACTTTGGGTAGTTTTGATTCTTGTAGGCTATATTTTCTTAGGAAAAAGAATGAAAACGTTATTGCAGCATATTGTAAGTCCATTGATTATTGCTTTTGGAACTACAAGTTCTGAAGCCGTTTTCCCAAAACTTACTGAAGAACTAGAACGTTTTGGGGTAAAAGATAAGATTGTTTCTTTTATGCTGCCATTAGGTTATTCTTTTAATCTTGATGGAAGCATGATGTATATGACTTTTGCAGGGATTTTCATTGCTCAAGCTTACGGTATTCATTTAGATTATCCTACTCAGTTTACAATGCTTTTTGTTTTAATGCTTACAAGCAAAGGAATTGCAGGGGTTCCAAGAGCGAGTTTAGTAGTTGTAGCGGCAACATGCGGGATGTTTAAAATTCCAATTGAGGGAATTGCCCTGATTTTGCCAATTGATCACTTTTGTGATATGTTTAGAAGTGCAACAAACGTTTTAGGAAATGCATTGGCTACCTCAGTAGTTGGTAAATGGGAGGATGAGAAAGAGAATGCAATGAATGATTAATAGTTTTATTACTCTAATAATAACATCATTTAAAATCTATTTTAAAATAAATTATTTAAACAGCTACAAAACAATGTAGCTGTTTTTTTTTGTAATGCAACTATTTTGTAATTCATAAAATTAATTCAAAAGCTATTATTTTTAATGTTTTATTTTTACGGAATTAACGTTCAGTTTATATTTATTATATTATTAAATAAAAAGCAAATAATATATAGTTTTAGCTGTATATTTGGTCAAACAACTACTATTTATGCCCAAAATACGAATCGTTTTACTGATTACATTTTTGTTTTTATTCAACTTTTTTTTTGGCACCACATTGTCAGGGCAAACGTTATTGCCGAGCAAAAAAAGAATTGATAAATTAATTGTGTATGCTACCAAACTTAGGGAAGCTGGTAATTTTGAAAAATCCTTATTAATTTCAAGATTAGCGTTGCGTCAGGCATTTATTTTAAAAAATAACGTACTTATCGCAGAAAATTATAATAATGTTGCTGCAAATTATAATGAATTAATAGAATTTGATAAAGCTATTTTTTATTATAATAAAGCTTTAATTTATGCCAATTTCACCAATAACGATTCCATAAGACAAAGGGTTAATAATAATTTGGGGAATATGTATTGCTTTGAAAAAAAGAAATACGATAAAGGAATTCAGTTTTATAAAAAATCATTAGAATATAGTAAAAGAAATTCAGATTCTACTCAAATGGCTTTTACAAACCTGAATATCGCTTGGGTTTATTTCGATATTAATCGTTTTAAGGAGGGACAGCAGTATTTGGAATTCATTAACCGATATTATAAAAAACATGCGGATAGTTCTACAATTGTTATTTATAATATGCTTAATGGTATGTTTTATAATTATAGAAATGAAAATATAAAAGCGGAATCCTATTTTAAAGAGGCAATAAAATTAGGGAAAAATAGAAATGAAAAATCGGATCTATCGTATTCCTTTCTTGAGTATTCTAAATTTTTACTAAAAAATAAAGATTATAAAAATGCCTATGAAAATTTGAACCAATACAATGTGTTGACAGAAGAGATCTACGCAGAAGAAAAATTGGCCAAGGCCAATGTTGAAGGTATAAATTTTGAATTGGATGAATACAAAAGAACGATTGATAAAATAGAAACTGAGAGAGATTTACAATATAAAAGTCTAAAAAAATCAAGGGTTATAGTATTTTTATTTATAATTGCTTTGTTTGTATTACTACTTTTTCTAAATTCATTGATTAAAAATAACCGGTTTAAAATTAAGTCAAATGCTGACCTGACGCAGGCTAATGCCGAATTAGTAATTGCAAATAGGAAAGCGGAAGAGTCATCCATTCTTAAAACACAATTTATTTCAACGATAAGCCATGAATTAAGGACACCTTTGTATGGCGTTGTTGGTTTAACTGATTTACTTCTTGAAGAGTATAAAGAATTAGCATCGAGCCCACATTTAAATTCTTTGAAATTTTCGGCAAGGTATTTATTGTCTTTGGTGAATGACATTCTTCAAATTAATAAAATTGAAGAGAATAAAGTTTTTCTTGAAAATTCAACTTTCAATATTTCGGATGAGATAAATATGATAAAAAATTCTCTTTCGTTTATTGCTCAAAAATATAAAAATAATGTAATTGTTGAAATTGATCCAGCCATTCCAGAAGTGTTAATTGGGGATAAATTAAGGTTTTCTCAAATTGTCATGAATTTAGTAAGCAATGCATTGAAGTTCACCAAGAATGGTGAAGTAATCGTAAAAGCGAAACTGGTTAAAACAGTTGGAAGCTTGTATTCGATAGAATTTAAAACACAAGATAATGGGGTAGGTATTGCTCCAATTGATCAAGAGAAAATTTTTGAAAAGTTTATTCAGATTGGAAGGAAAGAAGTAGATTATCAAGGGACAGGTCTTGGATTGTCAATAGTTAAAAAATTACTGGAATTATTTGGAAGTACTATTACGGTAGAGAGTGAAGTAGGAAAGGGTACCACATTTACTTTTACAATTGCTTTTGAATATGATATTATTAAAACGAATGAAATGATTAATAATATTAAAGTTGATCTGACCTCAAATCAGTTGTATAATGTTCTGGTGGTTGAGGACAATCATATTAATCAGCTTATTACTAAAAAAATAATTGAAAAAAACAATTATTTATGCACGGTAGTTGATGATGGTTATGCGGCACTAAATATTCTGGACATTGAAGATTTTGATATCATCTTAATGGATATAAACATGCCTTTAATTAATGGATTTGAAACATCTAGAAGAATTAGGCAAAAAGGTATTAATACTCCCATTATTGCATTAACAGCATTTGATAAAAACGAAATTACAGACGAAGCGATTAATGCTGGAATGAATGATATAATTGTAAAACCCTTCGAAAATGCACAATTATTTAGAATAATAAATTCTCTTATACAAAAAAATGAAAAAGTATTTTAATTCGATTTTGTATTCAATTGAATACTATAAATTTATTAAAAATCAATTACATAAAAATCGTTAAATCAATTGATGCAAGAGGTAGCTTCAGATGATTTAACGATTTTTTTTAATTTTTAGATGTTTGCCTTTCTTATTTAATGGAAATAGATTTTGATGTTTTTTTTCTATCCCCTGGTTTTTTGGCAATACTAACATCAAGAATACCATCTTTGTAAGTGGCTTCAATTTTGTTTTCATCTGCATAATCTGGAAGATTGAATGATCTGTAAAAAGAGTGGTAGTTAAATTCTTTTCGAACATAATCCTCTTTTTTATTTGATACTTCTTTTTTTTCTTCTTTTTCAGCAGAAATGATTAGCATATTGTTGTCTACTTCGATTTTAAAATCTTCTTTTTTCAAACCTGGAGCAGCCAATTCAATTTCAAGTTTTGCATCAGTCTCTTTTAAGTTTACTGATGGTAAATTAACTCCAATAGCCGAAAAACTTCTATCTGCCCAATCAGAAACATCTCTGGTAAAAAAATCTTCAAATAAAGGGTTAACAAACTTACTTACTACTGAGGGGAACATTCCGTTTCCTCTTTTGATTAATGTTTCCATAATTTGATTTTTTAAAAGTTATTAATTTGATGCTAAATGTAGTTATAAAAACAACATAACAAACTGATTTTTATCATGTTAACAAAAAAAAACACTTTTTAACGTTAAGTTAAAAAGTGTTTTTTTACAATTTTAAAATAAATAAAATGAGGATTTAATACCAACGTTTTTTGTTCTGTTTTGAAGCGTCAGATTTTCTTGATTTATGGGCTCCGGCACTTCTATTTGAGTTTTTTTGTGGTGCAGAGCTACCCTCTGGACTTCCGGAATGCCATGGGTAAGGATGGTCACTTATCGTTTGAACATTTACTTTTATTAACTTTTGAATGTCTTTCCAATAATCATGTTCGTCTTTGCTACAAAATGAGATTGCAATACCTCCATTTCCCGCACGGCCTGTTCTGCCTATTCTATGAACATAGGTTTCGGGTATGTTTGGCAAATCAAAATTGATAACAAACGGCAATTGGTCGATATCAATTCCTCTGGCTGCAATGTCTGTGGCAACAAGGACACCAACTTCTTTATTCTTGAACGCTTCCAGAACTCGTTGTCTAGCATTTTGGGACTTGTCTCCATGAATGGCTTCGGCAGCGATATTGTTTTTACGTAATGCTTTTACCACATTATCGGCTCCATGTTTTGTTCTTGAAAAAACCAATACATTTGATAGATTTTCATTTTTTATCAAATGATATAATAAATTTCTTTTTTCGGTTTTGTCAACAAAATAGACACGTTGTTCTACATTTTCGGCTGTAGATGAAACAGGTGAAACTGTTACAGTTTCAGGATCTGTAAGGAACATTTCGGCCAATTCTCGAATAGCAATTGGCATAGTTGCAGAAAAGAAAAGTGTTTGTCTATTTTTTGGGGTAAGCTTAACGATTTTTTTAACGTCATTTACAAAGCCCATATCAAGCATTTGATCTGCTTCGTCAAGAACTAAGGTATGTAAATGGTCTAAATCAATAAAACCCTGCTTGTGTAAGTCCAGAAGTCTTCCTGGAGTGGCAATTAAAATATCTACACCATTTTTTAAAGCATCTACTTGTGGATTTTGAGAAACACCACCAAAGAGGGTTAGTTGCGTCAAATTGGTGTATTTACCATAAGTGTCAAAACTTTGCCCAATTTGTACCGCCAATTCTCTTGTGGGTGTAACTACAAGCGCACGAATTACTTTAGCTTTTTTTGTAGAACCTACAATTCGGTGTAATTGATGTATTATTGGAATAGCAAATGCGGCTGTTTTTCCAGTTCCTGTTTGCGCACAACCAATTAAATCTTTCCCAGCTAATACCAGTGGAATTGATTGTTCTTGAATTGGAGTTGCAACGGTATAGCCTTCTTCAAATACGGCTTTTTGTATACTTTTTGAAAGTGATAAATCTTCGAATAACATATTTCTGATATTAAATATCTTGTATTAAGTACATAGATAAGTCTGCAAAGATAGTGTTATTATTTTTGATGCTAATTTATTTGAAATTTAGAGTACTCGAATTTAATTTTAAACAGTTTTATTTATTTATAAAATTATAGAATTGTTTGATTTTATAAAATCGGTCACTAAATATCCAATCAGTTTTCCAATCAAATGATTGTTTTTGTCTTCTCCTAAATCTGGTGCACCTTCACAAATATGCAAATAGGTAGCATTTTTGTTTTTGGCAAAAAATGAAACAAATTGGCGAAGTTCTTCAATTGAAAAACCACTTAATGTCATAGCGCTACTGGCGATATTGGGAATGGCATCCAAATCGATTTCTATCCCATAACAATCATGTTTAATAAATTCAAGTGCATTAACCATTTCTTGGTTAAAGTCCTTTTCCTTTCGGATGTTTACGCTGTCATAGGTGTTATAGCGCACACGATCTTCAATTTTTTTTATAATATCCAGTACACTTTTGGAGGTGTAATTTTCATGTAATCCGAAAATAAAATATTTTTTTAAAAAACCTTCTTCATAGGCGTATGAAAAGCCATTTCCGCTGTGACGGCCCTCCAGAATTCTGAAATCGGAATGAGCATCAAAATTTATGGCATTTATAGCTTTTCCTTTGGCAAGTGCAGCTCCCTTAATATTTCCGTATGCATTATTATGACCTCCGCCAATAACAATTGGAATTTTTCCGGATTGGATTATTTTACAAATGATATGTGATACTTCTTTATCAATTTTTACCACCAATTGACTTAATTTGGAGCGGTCATCAACATCATTAAAATCTAAATGTTCAACATCCTTCATTTCTTGTTTAACATCCAGTTGCCCCAACACAATAATTTGATTGCCTTTTGTAAAACGATTATGCTGTATATTGGCAATGCTTTTTATGGCGCTATCCCAAGCGGACGCTGCTCCAGGTCTTCCGAAATTTGCTCTGACCCCGATGTCTTCAGGAATGCCAAATAATACATATTTAGCTTCGCTTGATTTTAAGAAATCGATTGGATCTGCACCTTTTGGAATGGTAAGCATTTTTTCGCCAAACTTAATTTCACCACTTCTGTGATTTGTAACTTTAGCTAAATCGTTTGTACTGAATGTGATAAGTTTTTCCATAAAAAAATATTGCTCAAAAATAATATAATTGTATTAAGTTGCGTTATAATTAATATTAAATTTGTCAAAACAATAATATTTTAACATGGAAAATCAAAAAAACAATTCAAGTCTAAAGGCAGTTATTGCAGTTTTAGCAATCTTATTAGTAGGGAGTTTAGTTTATATTTTTAAAATGTCTTCAGAAGTTGAGGCCGTACATACGGAAATCACAAAAACCAGTTCTGAAAAAGAATCGGTTATGAAAGATTTGCAAGACTTAAAAGCTACTTACGATACTGCAATCGCAGAGAATACATCTATGTCTGAAGAATTAATTCAAGAAAGAGACAAAGTTGTAAATTTGATGGAGGAACTTAAAAAATCAAATGGTGATGTTTCTAAATTTAAAAGTCAAATTCAAACTCTTCAAGGACATATGAAAGTCTTAATGACTGAAAATGAGGGGTTGAAAAAACAAAATACAACTTTAACAGTACAACGTGATAGTACCGTTGTGGTTTTGGGAGAAGCCAAAAAATTCAATGAAGTTTTAGTGGGGCAAAATGAAGACCTAGCCAAAACAGTTGAAAAAGGATCTAAATTATCTGTTTTGAACTTACAAACAGCAGCTTATAAATTAAAAAGTTCTGGAAAAGAAATTGCAACAGATAAAGCAAGTAGAGCAAATGTTCTTAAAATAAGTTTTACCATAGCAGAAAATTCGATCGCAAAATCTGGAGATAAAGACTATTATGTTCAAGTGATTGATAGTAAAAATAATGTTTTGGGAGATGCTAAAACAATTACTTTTGGAGAAAAATTGTTGACTTATAGTTTTATTTCCAGTGTAAAGTATGAAAACAAAACGGTTCAAGTTTCTCAGGATTTAGCGGGGAAAGACTTTGTAAAAGGAATGTACAGCGTAAATGTATTCGATAAAGATCAATTGGTTTCTACAACAAATTTCTCTTTGAAATAAAAATCAATTTATAAAAAAAAAGGGCGATATTCAAATTTGAATATCGCCCTTTTTTTATTTGTAAACTTCACCATCCAGAATCACGCTATCTATTAGATTGCTGGCAAAAGCATAAGGTAATTGATAATAGGAGGGAATAGATTTGGTGATGATGAGATTGGCTTTTTTCCCTATTGTAATACTACCATGAGTGTTAGAAATTCCCATTGCGTATGCGCCATTTATCGTTGCGGCATTGATGGCTTCTTCAGGAGTCATTTTCATTTTGATACAAGCGGTAGCAACTACAAAATTCATATTCCCGGATGGAGTAGAACCAGGGTTATAATCGGTTGCAAGAGCCAAAGGAAGTCCAGCGGCAATCATTTCACGAGCAGGAGTATATGGTATACTCAAAAAATAAGAACAGGAAGGCAAAGCTACTGGCATTGTTTCGGTATTTTTCAAGGCCTCGATATCTTCAGGTTTCATTATTTCCAAATGATCTACTGAAAGCGCATTGTATTTTACACCTGCTTGAATTCCGCCAATAGAATTAAACTGATTGACATGGATTTTTGGCTTTAAGCCAAATTGAATTCCGGCTTCCATAATTTGTTCCGTCTCTTCAACTGTAAAATAACCCGTTTCACAAAAAGCATCGATAAAATTGGCCAATTTATTTTGGGCAATTTCGGGAAGCATTTGATTAATTATCAAATCAATATAACCTTGATGGTTTTCTTTGAATTCGATTGGGAAGGCGTGAGCTCCAAGAAAAGTCGCCTTTATGGAAATAGGATAGTTTTGGGCTAATTGTTTAATAACACGAAGCATTTTGAGTTCTCCATCGATTGTTAGGCCATAACCGGATTTAATTTCGACCGCACCAGTTCCCAATAGTATTACTTCTTCGAGACGTGCTTTAGATTGGTTATAAATTTCTTCTTCAGAAGTTTCATTGAGTTTTTTTGCTGAATTTAGGATTCCGCCGCCTCGATTGGCGATTTCCTCATACGTCATTCCGTTGATTCGATCCACAAATTCTTGTTCTCGATTACCGGCATAAACGATATGCGTATGACTATCACACCAAGACGGTAAAACCATTTTTCCTGCGGCGTCGATCGTTTTGTCTACTGCTATTTTTGGCGCATCATTCATTGACCCGAAATGGGCAATCAAATCATCTTTGATTAGTAAATAAGCATTTTTGATGGTTGGCAATACGGCCATTTCAGCTCCAGAAACTTTCAGTACGGATGCTTCTCGAATTTGAAGAAGTTCTTTTATATTAACTATTAATGTTGTCATTGCTGTAATTATTCTGAAACTTTTATTTCAAACATTTTGTCCCAGTTTTTACCGGTGACGAAAATGGTTTTGGTTTTAGGGTTGTAGGCGATTCCGTTTAAGACATCCGTATCCGGTAGCTTTGAGATTTTTTTAGTTAAATCCACAAGATTGATAATTCCTTCAACAGCTCCGTTTTTTGGATTAATAATTGCAATGGCGTCTTTCTGGTAGATATTTCCATAAATTTTACCATCAATCCATTCCAGTTCGTTAACTGCCTTTATTTTTGTTCCAGCAGAATAAACATTAATATAGTCAATTTCTTTAAAATTTTCTGGATTTAAGATGCGGATCCTTTCGGAGCTATCGGTCATGTATAAATTTTGTCCATCATTGGTCAATCCCCAGCCTTGCATATTTTTGTAATACGGCAAAGTTTTTTCTTTTCTGAAGGTATCGGCATTATAAACGTAACCTACATTGTTTAGCCATGTAAGCTGGTATACCTTGTTGCTAAGAATCGTGATTCCTTCACCAAAATATTGCTCTGTCAGTTCTACTTTTTTATAAATTTCTCCTGTTTTATAATTTGTTTTTCTTAAACTCGAAATTCCTCTTTTTCCAGTTTTTTTCCCTTCACCATTTCCAGTTCCTTCATAAAGGGTGTCTCGATAAAATTCTAACCCCTGAGTGTAAGCTTCAATATCGTGTGGGTATGTATTTACAATGGTATATTTAAGCAATTTGGGCTGCACATTCGAAACCAATTCTATCCTTTCTGTAGCTTCTGAGTTGTCACTTTCGAAGTAAACCAATGCTTTTAGGTTTTGGTAACCCAATTTTTGATCTTTTAATTCAAGGGAGAGTTTTTCGACTCCTTTTCTTGTTCCGACTTTTTTATCATTAACATAGTAAACAATGCTATCGATTTCTTTGGCGTTAGGGTTTAAAATTCCCAATTCTATTGCCTCTTGGGGCTGGTATTGTTCCTTAAAATTTGATTTATTGAAGGTAAACAAAGAATTTTCACCTTTTTTTGTGTCACCACAATTTACTAAAGTGATTCCTAATAAAATGATATATAGGAAGTTGTAATTTTTCATAGTTTTAATATTTTAAAAAGCCAATATACAACGATAATTTTAAGGTGCAAAGCTCTTGCAAAGATATAAAATGTTTGTATATTTGCACTGGCAAGTCCTACACGACCAGCTCCTGCAGACTCCCCCAGGATGGGAACATAGCAAGGGTACGTGGTTGAGCGGTGCGATGTAGGTCGCTTGCCATTTTTTTTATAATCTGATTCTGCATCAGATTTTTTTTTAGAATTAATTCAAAAGTAGTCTTCCTTCGGGAGGATTTTTTTATTTTTACCCCAACCATAATTTAAAGATAATGAGTAAAGTAGTTTTAATTACAGGCGGATCTTCAGGAATAGGGAAGTCGATAGGGGAATTTTTGTATCATAAAGGATTTGTAGTTTATGGTACCAGTAGAAACCCTGAACGAATTTTGAACTCTCTTTTTCCTTTAGTTGCTTTGGATGTTAGAAATGTTGGTTCTATCCATGCGGCTGTCGCCAAAATTATAGCAACTTCGGGAAAACTAGATATTGTTATTAATAATGCTGGAGTTGGTATTACTGGACCTTTGGAAGAAATTCCGACGGAGGAGATAAAAAATAATTTTGAAACTAATTTTTTTGGGCCAATTGAAGTCATGAAAGCGGTTTTGCCTCAAATGCGCAAGCAACAATCGGGACTCATTATCAACGTGACCTCTATTGCGGGTTATATGGGATTGCCGTATCGAAGTGTTTACTCCGCATCCAAAGGAGCTTTAGAATTAATTACGGAAGCTCTTAGGATGGAAGTTAAATCTTTTGGAATCAAAATCACGAATGTGGCTCCGGGTGATTTCGCTACTAATATTGCATCGGGACGATTTCATGCACCGGTAATAAATGGTTCGGCTTACGAGATTCCTTATGGGAATACACTTAAAACAATGGATGAACATGTAGATACCGGAAGTAATCCGAATGAAATGGCAGAGGCGGTTTATAAAATCATTCAAGTAAAGGAGCCGAAAATACATTATAAAGTAGGGGTTTTTATGCAGAAATTCTCGATTATCTTAAAAAGAGCACTTCCGGATAAAATGTATGAAAAAATGCTAATGAATCATTATAAGTTGTAATTTTGCACCGATTTTGCGTGAGGGAGTGTAGCGGCATCCTTTTTTAGTATCCTGTGCGAAGCAAAAGGAGACTAAAAAAGATATAGCGGAAAACCCGACCCTCGTGGTCACGCCCAATTTTAAAACACACAATTAAATATAAATATATTATGAAATTTTTTATTGACACAGCTAATTTAGCTCAAATTAAAGAAGCACAAGCATTAGGCGTTTTAGACGGAGTTACGACTAATCCCTCTTTGATGGCTAAAGAAGGAATTACTGGAAAAAACAGCATTTTGAAACATTATGTTGATATCTGTAATCTGGTTGATGGTGATGTAAGTGCCGAAGTGAATGCGCTTGATTACGATGGAATGATTAAAGAAGGAGAGGAATTGGCAGATTTACATGAGCAAATCGTGGTTAAATTGCCAATGACAAAAGAAGGCGTAATGGCTGCCAAATATTTTTCGGATAAAGGAGTAAAAACGAATGTAACATTAGTATTCTCGGCTGGTCAGGCTTTATTGGCTGCTAAAGCTGGAGCTACTTATGTTTCTCCGTTTATTGGTCGTTTGGATGATGTTTCTACAGATGGATTGGCTCTTATTGAAGAAATTCGTTTGATTTATGACAACTACGGTTACGAAACTGAAATTCTTGCTGCTTCTGTTCGTCACACGATGCATATTGTAAACTGTGCAAAAATTGGTGCAGATGTAATGACTGGACCACTTTCTGCAATCTACGGTTTGTTGAAACACCCATTGACTGATATCGGATTGGCTCAGTTTGTTGCTGATTTCGAAAAAGGAAATAAGTAAGAAGGTAGCAGTTTACAGTATACAGTATTCAGTTTGCTTTGATAAAAAAAAAGTCTCATTTTACAATGTAAAATGAGACTTTTTAGTTTTCGTAGAATTTGGTAAAATTTCTATATTTGATTCTAGGGTCAAATGAAAAGCATATAGGCGATTCTCAGCGATTTGAATATTGGTAAAAGAATCGTATTCTCTTTGCAAAAAAAAAAAATCCCATTCTGCTAAATTGCAAAATGGGATTTTTATTTGTACTCATTTTACTGAATACTGATAACTGAATACTGAACACTTTTCTAATGTCCTCCAGCAATTTTTTTGTCAAAATCGATTCCATGTGCTTTTAAAATTCCACTTACTTTCCAAGCATAAAAGGCCAAGTAAGCAAAACAAAGAACACCAACGATGTAGCTATTTTGAATACCGATGCTTTCAGAAACGTGACCTTGTAACCAGCTTACAACACCACCACCCATAATCATCATAATTAGGAAGCTACTTCCTTGACTAGTGTGTTTTCCTAAACCGCTTACGGCTAAAGTAAAGATACATGGCCAAAGCGTGCTACAAAATAAACCAACACTTGTAAACGCATATACACTTACAATTCCTGTAGTTGTCATTCCTATTATTAATGCAATGATACCTAAAATAGAAAATATTAACAACATTCTAGCTGGGTTTCCTTTACTGGCCATATCGGCAGCTATTAATACTAAAATTACCAATCCATAGATGTAGAAAGGAGTTAAATCATGTTTTGCAATTGCATTTACTGCTAAGAAAACGCCAAACGCCAAATAAGGGGCAATAAATCTTAATATTTTTTGTAAATTCATTTTATCAGTAAAAGCTTCAACAGCTCCGGTCCAACGACCAATCATTAAACTCGCCCAATATAAAGAGATGTAAGGAGCGATATCTTGTATTTTAAAGCCTAGCTTGGTTTCCATATAAGCAGGTAAATTGCTCGCCGTAGAAACTTCAACACCAACATATAGAAAAATAGCAAGCATCCCTAATACCAACTGAGAGTAGTGTAATGCGTGGCTTTTTGTTGGTTTTCCTTCAGGCTCTATTTCCTCGATTAATTTTGGTCTTTCCGGAAGTGATGAGAATTTTAATAATATGGCAACAAGTATAAATGCAAGACCTAATATTAAATAAGGAATTTTAACGCTTTCGATACTCATGTCTGTATTTCCGGAAGCAGCTGAACCGAAAATAGCGAAGCTTACAATTAGTGGTCCGATAGTGGTTCCAAGATTATTGATTCCTCCCGCCAAAGTTAAACGTTGTGAACCTGTTTTTATGGGACCTAACGCAATTGCAAGTGGATTTGCAACTGTTTGTTGCAATGAAAATCCTAAGCCTACGGTAAATAAGCCAGCTAACATTAAAGTATATGACCCTGTATTTGCTGCTGGATAAAACAATAAAGTTCCAAGAGCTGAGATTACTAATCCCAATGCTAATCCATTTTTATAGCCAATTTTATTGACTAAATCTTCCTTTATCAACAAAGAAACTCCCATGTAAATCAATGATCCAACAGTATAAGAAATATAAAATGCAATTGAAACAAACTGGCTTTGACCTTGTGTTAAGTCAAAAGCTTTTTTGAAAACAGGAATTAAAATGTCGTTACTTGCAGCTACAAATCCCCAGAAGAAGAATACGATGACTAAGGGTATAAACTGACCCCATTTGGTTTGTGAATTTTCTGAACTCATAAATTTAAAATTTAATTTTTTTTTGGTTAATTAATAATTGTTTGATGCTGCAAGACCGTAAATATATTTGTTAAGAATTTCTAAAAAAAATATTTTTGTATAAAATTTATCACTTTTATACAAACAACATAATTTCTTCAACAAATAGCTTTTTTATTGAGATTTCTTCTGAAAAAGTATTTAAATTTTGGTTATAAGGAATCCACTTTTTCATTTCTTAGGATGAAAATTAATTTTTTGATGTGTGGTTCGAATGAAAAATTGAAACTTTTATGAGATGATTATTCTAGGATTTTACTTTTTACATCCTTGCTGTAGTTTCGGCCTATCGGAATTGTATAGGAGAGTATTTGTATCCTGTTTCCTTCTATCGATTTTACTTTGTTTAAGGCTATAGTATAGGATTTATGAATTCGCATAAAGCGTTCTGCTGGCATTTCCTCCGTCAATGAAGTTAATGACTTGTGGGTAATATAAGTCTTTTCGGCTGTTACAACTTTTATGTATTCTTTCATTCCTTCGATAAAAAGGATTTCATCAATATTAATTTTTACCATTTTCTTATCTACTTTGATAAAAATATGTGGTTCAATACGATGGTTTTCTACTTTTGTATTATTCTTTAAATTGAATTCGGCTTCAATTTTGTGAATACATTTTATAAACCTCGGTAATGGAATAGGTTTTACTAAATAATCCAATACTTCTAGATCATAACTTTCGGCTGCAAATTCTCTAAAGGCAGTTGTAATAACAATGCGGGTCTTATTTTCAAGCAGACTGATTAATTCAAAACCAGTCATCATTGGCATGTTAATGTCCAAAAATACAGCATCAACACTATTGGAATTTATGAATTCGAGTCCTTCCAATGAATTGTTAAATGTTCCAATTATTTCAAAGTCTGAAAAATTCTCAAAATAATTGAGCAATACTTTTATTGCCAATGGTTCATCGTCAATAAGTACACATTTAATCTTCATTATATAAAGGTATTTGTATTTTGATAATATAAAAGTTGAATTTTATCATTTGCTGTATGATGAAATTATTTTTAAAAATTAGTTTTAATCGTTTCTTGGTATTAGTTAAACCAATTCCTTTTTTGCTTGTTAAAGATTGTGAAATTACAAAATTATTTATTATTTCAAATTCAAGGTTCGAATTTACGACTCTGAAATTAATTTTTATTTTAAGTTTTTGATTATTAATACCGCCATGTTTAAAAGCATTTTCTATTAATGAAATAAATAATAAGGGAGGGACTTTTATATGGTCAAGATCAGATTCAATATTGATCGCGACTTCTACATCTTGGAAGCGGAGTTTCTCAATCTCGATATAATTTTGAATATAATCGATTTCTTTTATGAGAGAAACAAATTTAGTTCCTTCAATATCATATAATACGTATTCCATCAATTTGGAAAGTTTTATAATTACATCGGGAACTTTGTCTGATGATTCTAATGATAAAGCATAAAGGTTGTTTAAAGTATTGAAAAAGAAGTGAGGCTGGATTTGATTTTTTAAATACTTTAATTTTATTTTATTCTGATTTTCCATAATTGCCTTATTTCGATCTCTTTCCTTTAGCCATGTTAGCATTAGGTATATGGAAGACGCAATTGCCAGAACATATAATTCTCCAATACAAACCGCTACAATATGATTGATTTCAAAAGGTTTGTAGTCTCTATTGGCTTCAGGCCAAATATTTTTTGAAATAATAAAATACGTTAATCCGGTTTTTAAAACATAAACTACTCCTAAACTCAAAATTAGGGACAAAGTATATTTGTAATATTTGGAGTTTAATACATATAAAGGTACTAAGACTAATAAATTGAAATAGACTAGAGGAATATGCAATGCAAATTCTATAAGATTGGATTTGAATGAATACTCATAATCATTAAAGTAGGCTCCCCATCTTAAAAAATTAAGTAAAAAATAGATTCCCCAAAACCAAAAATGGTTTTGTAGTTTGATATTGAATTTCAATTCTTTGATTTCTTTCATTTCAAGACTTTTTATTCGAAGTGCTGCTTTTAAAATCGATAATCGGTTATGCCAAAAAATATTTTTTGCAACAATAATCAATTTGTTACTAAAAAAAGCTTTTTTGTAAATAAAAAGCAGAAAAAATGCAAAAATAGCTTGAAATATATTAAAGAAAACGTTTTCGAGAACGCATTATTGATTAAAACATGTCGTTGGTTTAAAAAACGATGTTGTTGGTATAATTTATTTTTTTTAACAATACCTTAAGAATAAATTTACGCCATAACTAACAAAAATAATTTAAAAATGAGAAAAATTTTTTTAATCGTGATGATTATTTTTACGACGCAGGTAACTCTTGCTCAAGTAAAAAAAATCAATGGTTTTGTTTCTGATGCTACGGGTGCTCCAATACCGGGTGCGAATATTAACGTAAAAGGAGAAACTAATGGAGCTTCAACAGATTTTGATGGTAAATTTACAATTGAAGTTAAAGCCGGTAGCACATTAGTAATTTCATATTTAGGATATGAAACGCAAAATGTAGAAGTAGGCGAGTCTTCTACTATCAATGTAAAGTTGAACGCTGCAGGTTCTACTGCACTTACTGAAGTAGTAGTAACATCGTTAGGTATCAAGAAAACTAGAAAATCTTTAACCTATTCTGCTCAAGAATTAAAAGGGGAAGAGCTTGTTAGAGCAAAAGATCCGAATTTAATGAACACAATTGCGGGTAAAATTGCCGGTGTTGCTGTGACGAAAAGTGCTGGTGGTACTGGAGGTTCTACAAAAGTTACTATTCGTGGAAATTCATCTACCACAAACAACAATCCTTTATATGTTGTTGATGGTGTGCCAATGTTAAATATATCGTCTTTTCAACCAAATGAATCTTTTGGCGCTATGCAAGGAGGTAATCGTGATGGTGGAGATATAATTGGGTTGTTGAATCCAGATGATTTTGAGGGTATGACAATACTTAAAGGAGCATCTGCAACAGCTTTGTATGGTAGCCAAGGTGCGAGAGGAGTTGTTTTGTTGACTTCAAAAAAACCACATGAAGGTGTTTCTACTTTCAGAGCTTCTTCAAATACAACAGTTGAAACGGCGGCCTATTTGCCTAAATTTCAAACTTCTTACATTGCTGCGCCAAAGGCAGATGTGACTTGGGGTCCTAAAGGAGAAACTCCCGATCACACAAGAGACTTTTTTGATACTGGAGTTACTCAAATATCTTCTTTTGGATTTGCTACAGGTTCTCAAAATTCTTCTACTAATGTTTCCTATGCTAATACTTCAGCTGATGGTATAATGCCAAGTAACAGTTTGAGTAAAAACAACTTTAGTATCAGACAAATGGGTAAATTTTTTGGTGATAAATTGACCATTAATGCTAATGCGAATTATACCTCTCAATATGTGACAAACAGACCTGTAAGCGGTTTGTATTTTAATGCGCTTACAGGTCTTTATTTAATGCCAAGAGGATATGATTTTGAACATTATAAGAATAATTTCGAAGTATTTGATCCTTCTCGTAATATGATGGTTCAAAACTGGATGACTGATAGAGATATTGAACAAAATCCATATTGGATAATTAATCGTAATAAATCTAAAGATTCTAATGTTTACATGAATGGCTCTTTTGGATTAAATTACAAAGTTAATGGATGGCTTTCTATTGGATCTAGATATAACTACGATAGAGTTTCTTCTGAATTTGATAAAGAAATTTATGCTTCCACTCAAGGTACTTTATCGCATCCAAAAGGTAGATATATCAACATTAATAACTTAAGTACTCAAAATTATGGTGATTTGATTGCTACAATTAATACTAAAATTACTGACGACCTTACATTTTTTGCAAACGTAGGAACAAGTTTTACTAAAAGTTCGATTAATGATGAAACAGTTTTAGACTCTGATCCTTCTGGTTTAGGAGTTACTAACTGGTTTACTCTCCATAATTTTAATTCTAACGCAGGGAATTTTCAAAATTTCGGATCGCGTAGAGAACAACAATCCGTATTTGCTGCTGCAACTTTTGGTTACAAAAACATGTTGTATTTAGATGTAACTGGACGTAATGATTGGTCTTCTACATTGGCTAATACTGGAAATATGTCATTCTTTTATCCTTCTGTAGGTGCTACTGCTATCTTATCTGAAATGATAAAAATGCCTGAATCAATTTCATTTGGTAAAGTTCGTGCTTCATATGCACAAGTTGGTAATGATATTCCAGCGTTTTACACTTCTCCAACATCTGTGTATGCTGCTTTAAATCCAACTAACTATAATCCAACTGTTGGCCCAAGACCTGGTACTACTTTGAAGCCGGAAAGTCAAAATTCTTATGAATTGGGTACTGAATGGAGATTTGTTAATAATAGATTTGGAATTGAATTGACTTATTATAATAATGAAACTAAAGATCAATTGCTTACAATTCCAGCTCCAGCAACAAATGCTGAAGGATATCAAAATTATGCTTACAATGGAGGTATAATTAAAAATAATGGTTTTGAAATATTGGTGAATGCTAGAATTGTTGATAATGATAAGTTTAAATGGGATGCTACTGTAAATTATTCTAAAAACAATAATAAAGTTACTGGTTTACCAGAGGAATTAGGTGGTACAGTTGTTTTAACTCCTCCAGGTGTTAATAACTATAGATATTCATTAATTAATGGTCGTCCATTTGGAGTTATTGAAGGTATCAATATTGATAGAGATGATCAAGGAAGAATCAAATTGGATAAAGATGGCAAAATCATGAAAACTGGTTTTCAAGAAGTTGGAAATGCAAATCCAGACTATATGCTTGGTTTTTCTAACTCATTCAAATTGGGGAACTATTTCTTAAACTTTACCATTGATGGCCGTTTTGGAGGAAATGTAATGAGCTTGACCGAAGCAATAAATGATGAGTTTGGTGTTTCTAAAGTAACAGGAGATGCAAGAAATGCCGGTGGTGTTGATGTGAATGCAGTCTATACTGATGGTCCTAAAAAAGGTCAGCCTTTTGCAGGGAAATATGATACAGAAAGCTACTATTCTCAAATTGGAGGTAGAGCTGGTGCAACTGGTGAATATGTTTACAATGCCACAAATGTTAGCATGAGAGAATTGGCTTTAGGTTATACTTTTGATCTTAAAAACAACAAAATTTTTAAATCAGCTAATTTATCTTTAGTAGGTAGAAATTTATTTTTCTTTTACAAAGACGCTCCATTTGACCCAAATATTTCTTTGAGTACTGGTAATGGTTTACAAGGTATTGATGTGTATGCTGCACCATCTACAAGAAGTATTGGTCTTAACTTAAATGCAACTTTCTAATCTTATATTATTATGATACTAAATAAAATAAAAACAACTGCAGTATATGCTTCATTGCTTATGGCTGTAGGTTGTACCAGCGATTTTAACGAAATCAACACTAATCCAACAGGGATTACGGCTAAAAATCTTGAGCAAGATTTTTATAATATAAAAGGTCCATTAGCCCCAATGTTTACGGGAATTTTTAATACAACGCATTGGAAATATCAATTGCAACAAAACTTAAATGCGGATTTATGGTCAGGATATATGGCTACTCCAACTCCTTTTGCAGGTGGTTCAAATAATTCAAATTACAACTATATAGATGGTTGGAATGGTTTTATCTGGAGTCTTGGTTATACTGATGTTATGGCTAATGCTTTTAAAGTAGAGCGAGAGGCTAAAGGTAAATTTGATGAGTTTTATGCTTTATCTTTAGTTTTAAAAGTAGAAGCTATGCATAGAATGACTGATGTGTTTGGTCCTATTGTATATTCAAAATTTGGAGCTACTACTACTACAATTGAATATGATTCTCAAGAGGACGTATATACTCAAATGTTTAAAGAGCTTGATTTTGCTGTTGCTGAATTTGATAGACAAATAACGAAAGGTGGAACTAATACTATTGCAAGCAGTGATATAAGTACTTATGGTGGGGATTACATACAGTGGTCAAAATATGCCAATTCATTGCGTTTACGTTTGGCAATGAGAATTGTGAAGATTAATCCAGCTTTGGCTAAAGCAGAAGCTGAAAAAGCAATGACTCAGAAATATGGTGTAATGACTTCAAATAAAGATATTTGCAAGTTAGTTATTCCGAATTATATAGATCCATTATTTACAATTTCTGAAGCTTGGGGTGATATTAGGATGGGAGCAGATATGGAATCTATCATGGTTGGTTACAACGATCCTAGATTATCAGTTTATTTCACAAAATCTGCTGATTTTCCAGCTGAGTACAGAGGTGTTCGTACAGCGATAAATATTAAAGCTAAAGCGGATCGTATTGGTATGTCCAAATTAGGTCCAATCGTTACTAAAAATGAAAAAGTTTTAATGACTACTGCTGAAGTTTATTTCTTAAGAGCAGAAGGAGCATTAAGAGGATGGAATATGGGTGGTACGGCTGAAGAGTTGTATAACGCTGGTATTAAAATTTCTTTTGCGCAACATGGTGCTGATGGATCAGATGCTTACATAGCTGATAATATAAAAGTAGCGGCACCTTTTGTTGACGTAGTAGACGCTACAAATAATGAACCAGTAGGAGTAAATAATGTTCGTATTGCTTGGAATGCTCCTCTAGATGCTAATACTAATGAAGTGAAATTGCAAAAAATTATTACTCAAAAATGGATTGCAAACTTCCCAGAAGGTCAAGAAGCTTGGTCAGAATACAGAAGAACAGGATATCCTAAATTATTTAGAGCTGAAGTTAATAATAGTGGTGGTAAAATCGACTCTGATTTTGGACCTCGTAGAGTCAATTTTGTGCAGTCTGAAAAAGATGGTAACCCAGGAGGTGTAGCGACTGGTGTGGCTAAACTTGGAGGAGAAGATAACGGTGGAACTAGACTTTGGTGGGATACTACTGGAGGTAACTTCTAAAAATAAAATAATTGCAACTAGTTTTTTTATTAATCCAGGCAAGTTTTTGCTTGTCTGGATTTAATAAAAATAAGAAGTGAGAATAAGAAGTGAGAATAAGAAGTGAGAATAAGAAGTGAGAATAAAAAGTGAGAATAAAAAGTGAGAATAAAAAGTGAGAATAAAAAGTGAGAATAAAAAGTGAGAATAAAAAGTGAGAATAAGAAGTGAGAATAAGAAGTGAGAATAAGAAGTGAGAATAAGAAGTGAGAATAAGAAGTGAGAATAAGAAGTGAGAATAAGAAGTGAGAATAAGAAGTGAGAATAAGAA
>Ga0184629_10000176_pt1 | contig 27964 bp, 23 predicted proteins | sample PLM4_32_b1_FD_133158 | JGI IMG/M metagenome (GOLD analysis project Ga0184629, IMG submission 133158) | Groundwater sediment microbial communities from an aquifer in East River, Colorado, USA - PLM4_32_b1 | ecosystem: Environmental > Terrestrial > Soil > Riparian zone | place: USA: East River...
GCACGTGTTAAACCAAATTCGTCATTTGGATTGATTACATATTGAACCCCATTGGTGTCAAACTCAGAGTCTCCATTGATGAAGTTGATTTTTGAAGTAGTATCAGGAACATGGCTGATGCAAACTAATATTTTCATAATATATATTTTATAATTCGTAATTTCTTTGACAAATTTAAAATAATAAATCGAATAATTTACTATGCGTGCATAATGTTTTTTTATAGCTATTACGATTTCGTAACGTAATTGTTAAAGTAAAATGTTTTTAGTAGTTAAATTATATTTTATTGAAACATTGATTCGGAAATGAACGGTTATTGGGTATATAATTTTAGAAGTGTTAAAAATATTTTTTCATTGCTTATTTAGTAAAAATCAATTTATAGTTTCATTATCGCTGTGTTACAACGATTTCGTAGCCCGGATAGTAGCGGCATCCTTCTTGTGGTCTCGTTTTTTCTAACGAGACCACAAGAAGATATAGCGAATAGCCGGAAACAGCTCCTAAAAGACAATAGAACAAAACGTTGTTATTTTAAAGTGATTTATGCCTTTAAGTGATTTAAAATAATTATTTTTGCTGTTCTAAAAATTACACACAGACTATATAATATGAGAACGATACAATTTAGAGAGGCCATTTGCGAAGCGATGAGTGAAGAAATGCGTCGCGATGAGTCCATATACTTAATGGGTGAAGAGGTTGCAGAATACAATGGCGCTTACAAAGCATCGAAAGGAATGCTTGCCGAATTTGGTGAGAAAAGAGTAATTGATACTCCAATTGCAGAACTTGGTTTTACTGGAATTGCAGTAGGATCGGCAATGAATGGATGTCGTCCGATTGTAGAATATATGACTTTCAACTTTTGTTTAGTTGGAATTGATCAAATTATAAATAACGCTGCCAAAATGCGTCAAATGACCGGTGGACAATTTAATGTGCCTATCGTTTTTCGTGGACCAACAGCTTCGGCAGGTCAATTGGGAGCTACACACTCTCAGGCTATCGAAAACTGGTTTGCCAATACTCCAGGTCTTAAAGTGGTTGTGCCATCGAATGTGTATGATGCCAAAGGTTTATTGAAATCGGCTATCCGTGATAATGACCCTGTTATTTTCATGGAATCAGAACAAATGTATGGTGACAAAGGTGAAGTGCCGGAAGGAGAATATACGATTCCTCTTGGTGTTGCAGACATTAAGCGTGAAGGAACGGATGTAACTATTGTTTCTTTTGGCAAAATTATAAAAGAAGCCTATCATGCTGCCGATGAATTAGCCAAAGAAGGAATTTCATGTGAAATTATTGACTTGAGAACGGTTCGTCCAATGGATAATGAAGCGATATTAAAATCAGTTAGAAAAACAAACCGATTGGTAATTCTTGAAGAAGCTTGGCCTTTTGCAAGTGTGTCTTCAGAGATTGCTTATTTAGTTCAAGAGCAAGCTTTTGATTTTCTTGATGCGCCAATTCAACGTATTACAACAGCCGATACTCCTGCGCCATACTCTCCGGTATTGCTAAAAGAGTGGTTGCCAAATGCAGCCGATGTTGTGAAAGCAGTTAAGAAAGTTATGTACAAATAACTGATTGTCAATATTTTAAAAGCTTCATCAAGATTATATTTGATGAAGCTTTTTTTTATATATGTTTATGAAAAAAGTAGTAGTATTAGGTCTTTTTTTTTTAGTTGTATTTACAAACTCCATTGTTGCCCAAACAAAAGTGAGCGGTATTGTCGTGGACAAATCCAACCAACCCGTTCCGTTTGCCAATGTTGTTTTTAAAAACTCTAGTGAAGGAACCGTAACCAATGAAGATGGTCGTTTTTATCTTGAATCTCCAAGTACATACAAAACACTAATTGTGTCTTCTGCTGGTTTTTTCGAGAAAGAAATTACACTGGAAAAATCGGTCAATTATAATTTTATAATCGTGTTAAGCGAACTGGAAGTTTTAAAAGAAGTGGTTATTTACGTCGGTAAAACATCCAAAAAAAAGAATCCAGCCCTCGATATTCTCAGAAAAATATGGGAGAAAAAGCGTAAAAATGGATTGTACATGTTTGACCAATACCAAATGGAGAAATATGAAAAAGTAGAATTTGATATCAATTCTATTGACAGTGCCTATATGAAACAAAAGATTTTCAAAGGCATGGAATTCATTTTTGACCATGTGGATACTTCAAAAATTACAGGAAAAACCTATTTGCCTATTTTTGTCAATGAAGCGTTGGTAGATGTGTATGGAGACAATAAAACCGGAAAAACAAAAGAGATCACAAAAGCCAATAAGACCTCTGGTTTTAGTGGGAACCAACAAATCTTGTCTTTTATAAAGGATCTGTATTCAGACTATAATATCTACAATAACTATATCGCTTTATTTGACAAAACTTTTACCAGTCCACTTTCTACAACCGGGATTGATGTCTATAATTATGTTTTAAGAGACAGTGCCTACGTCGATAAAAAATGGTGCTATAATATTGTTTTTTATCCAAGACGAAAAAACGAATTGACTTTCAAAGGAGATTTTTGGGTTAATGACACCACCTATGCCATAAAAAAAATCAATATGGCGGTAACCAAAAGTGCCAATATCAACTGGGTAAAGGACATTTATGTAGAACAAGAATTTGATGTTTTAAATGATTCTGTTTTTCTGTTAACCAAGGATTATTTGATGTCCGATTTTGCGTTAAACAAAAAAGAAAAATCAAAAGGGGTATATGGAAAACGAACAACGTTTTATCAAAACCATAAATTCAATATAGAAAAACCGGCTAAATTCTATAAGGATGAGGTGAACTTTATAGATAATGAAGTATACAATAAAAGCGAAGAATACTGGGAGCAAAACCGCTTCGAAAAATTAAGCAAGGACGAGATTGGAGTGTATAAAATGCTGGACACTCTGCAAACAGTCAAAGCGTTTAAACGGCTGACAGATTTGGTAACCATTTTAGCGAGTGGCTATATTAACTATAATAATCTTGATATAGGGCCTATTTTTGCCACATTTGGATACAATGAAGTCGAAGGTTTTCGAACACAAGTAGGTGCAAGAACGTATTTTGGGCCAAATGACCCTTGGCGTGTCCAGGCTTTTACAGCCTATGGTTTTGACGATAAAAGGTTTAAGTATGGTTTCGCAGGAAAATGGATGGTCGAAAAGAAAAACCGAATTATTATTTCTGGAGGGAATAGGCGTGACATAGAACAATTGGGAGCCAGTTTGACCACCACCAATGATATTTTGGCTAGAAATTATGGATCGACGGCATTTTTTACCACAGGATCCAACGGGAAATTAACCAATATTGGCCTGACCAACGCCTATGTTGCGATGGAGCCCATTAAAAATTTGACTTTTCAAACCGGTGTGACCTATAAAACATTAGAATCGGCCTCGCCCGTTTTTAGTTTGGATTATTATACCACCTTGCCAACGGCCGAAAATCCGGCGGGTGTTGTCAAAAGTGACGTAACACAGTCGGAATTCAACATCCAAGCCGAATTCACGCCAAACAGAAGAACAATTGCGTACGGAGTCGAAAGAAGTATTGCCAGCAGCCCCTATACAACACTTTTTGTGAATTATAGTCAAGGCTATAAAGGAATAATTAATAGCGATTTTAATTATAAAAAAATCGAAATCTATTATAAACAACCCATTATAATTGGCCCCCTCGGACGTACCAATTTGATTTTGGAACTCGGGAAAACGTTTGGTACCATTCCGTTAGGATTACTGAGTATTGTTCCCGGAAACCAGACTTTTTTCACGATCGAAAATACCTTCAGCAATCTTAATTATTACGAATTTGTTACCGATCAATATGCCATGATGCAATGGAATCACGATTTCAACGGAAGGTTGTTCGCCAGGGTTCCCTTTATGCGAAAACTTAATTGGAGAGAAATCGTAGGTGTGAAAGCGGTTTACGGAACCGTTTCGGCGGCCAATAATGCCATAAACGCTTCAGGATTAGTATACACCGCGCCAGAGAATGTCTATTGGGAATACAACGCAGGAATCGGGAATATCTTCAAGGTATTCCGTTTGGATTTTGCTTGGAGAGGCAGCTATCTCAATACACAGGACACGAATCGTTTTACGGTAAAAGGATCGTTTGGATTCTATTTTTAGGAGCTATTTCCAGCTGTGTACTATATCTTTTTTAAGAGACAAAGAAAAATTGTCTCTTAAAAAAGGATGCCGTTTCCATCTGGGCTAAAAAATAAAACTATGCAGCAAGCCATCAATTATCTTTTAGAAAAAGATTCCATATTCAAACTCATTATTGATACCTACGGATTACCAACAATTCCCAAACGGCCTCAAGGGTTTGAGACTTTGGTGTTGTTAATTTTGGAACAACAAGTATCTATAGATTCGGCAAAGGCCACTTTTTTAAAAATAAAAGCGGAGCACAGTACGTTTAAACCGGAAACACTTATTGTAGTGTCGGATGAAGAGTATAGAGCCTTTGGCGTAAGCCGACAAAAAACAACTTATATAAAAGCACTGGCTTCCACAATTCTCAATGAGGAAATCAATTTAGAAAGTCTCGCCACAAAATCTGCTGTTGAAGTGCGGGAAGAGCTTATAAAAATTAAGGGAATTGGCAATTGGACTATAGATATCTATTTGATGTTTTGTTTGCAAGAACCGGATTTACTGCCTCTAGGCGATATTGCGGTGGTCAATACCATAAAAGAATTACTGGATATTCATGAAAAACCGGATATGGAAATCTATACATTAGATTGGAGTCCTTATCGTTCCTATGCCACTTTTTTGCTATGGCATTATTATCTAAAAAAACGAAAAAGAACAATAGTGTACTAAGAAAACAATATACGAAAACGTTATAGTTATATATTTCAATTTTGTATTGTAAAAAACTATAGTTTGCTTACTTTTGCAATCGTTAATAAATTAAGAAAAAGATAAAAGATAATGACAGCAGACAAATTAAAAACTTTTGATGTATTAATCGAAATACCAAGAGGAAGTAGAAACAAATACGAGTACGATTTTGAAATAAAAAGAATGCGTTTTGATAGAATGTTATTCTCTTCTATGATGTATCCAGCTGATTACGGTTTCATTCCGGAAACATTAGCTTTAGATGGAGATCCATTGGACGTTTTGGTTTTAGTAAATGAGCCAACTTTCCCTGGATGTGTGATGGAAGTAAAGCCAATTGGAGTTTTCCATATGGCGGATGATAAAGGACCAGATGAAAAAGTAATCTGTGTGCCAGTTTCTGATCCAATTTGGAATTCATTAGAAAACCTATCAGATATCAACCCACACTTATTGAAAGAAATCGAACATTTCTTCCAAGTTTACAAAGATCTTGAAAACAAGCAAGTAGATGTAGAAGGTTGGGGAGATGTGAATGAAGCATTCGCTATTATAAAAGAATGTACAGAACGTTTTAATCAAATTGAGAATAAACCAGAAGGATTGTTTAGTATTAAATAATTTTCAGGCCTGTTTTTTATAAAAAAAGCAACACTCCGTAAAGAGTGTTGCTTTTTTGTTTAAATTGCTTTCGATTAAAACCTTTATATTAACTAACCAAAAAGAATATTTATGAATACATGGATGATTTATGTGCCAATTTTTATGGCATTGTTAGGACTAATTTTTATGACTATCAAACGATCTTGGGTATTAAAACAAGATGCTGGAGATGGTAAAATGAAAGAGATATCAGATCATATATATGAGGGAGCTTTGGCTTTCTTAAAAGCAGAATATAGATTATTGGCCGTATTTGTGGTAATTGCAAGTGTTGTTTTGGCAAGTGTTACTTTTATTCCGGGTGTTCAAACAAATATATTGATTGTGGTGGCGTTTGTATTCGGTGCATTTTTCTCAGCATTAGCGGGAAATATGGGAATGAGAATAGCAACTAAAACAAACGTGAGAACCACCCAAGCCGCCCGCACAAGTTTACCGCAAGCCTTGAAAGTTTCTTTTGGAGGTGGTACAGTAATGGGATTAGGAGTTGCTGGTTTGGCTGTTTTAGGCTTGACCAGTTTTTTTATTATTTTCTTTCATGTCTTTATGAATGGGCAATGGACTTCTTCAGAAGATATGACCGTTGTTTTAGAGACTTTAGCCGGTTTCTCGCTTGGAGCTGAATCGATTGCTTTGTTCGCTCGTGTGGGTGGAGGAATTTATACCAAAGCTGCCGATGTGGGTGCGGATTTAGTGGGTAAAGTGGAAGCGGGTATTCCAGAAGATGATCCTCGTAATCCAGCTACAATTGCCGATAATGTTGGGGATAATGTTGGTGACGTTGCAGGTATGGGTGCTGATTTATTTGGTTCTTATGTTGCGACAGTTCTTGCCGCAATGGTACTTGGAAATTACGTGATTAAAGATATGGGTGGAAACATTCAAGATGCTTTTGGCGGAATTGGGCCTATTTTGTTACCAATGGCAATCGCCGGTTTTGGAATTTTATTTTCTATAATTGGAACGATGTTGGTAAAAATTACTGATGAGAATGCCAAGGAAGCTCAAGTTCAAAAAGCACTGAATGTTGGAAACTGGGTTTCAATTGTTTTAACGGCAATAGCTTGTTACTTTCTAGTGCAATACATGTTGCCAAGGACTATGAATATGAGTTTCTTTGGCGAGGGTTCAAAAGAGATTTCGTCCATGAGAGTTTTTTATTCAACACTTATTGGTTTGGTTGTTGGTGGTGCTATTTCATCGGTAACGGAATATTATACAGGATTGGGTAAGAAACCAGTTTTGGCTATAGTTCAAAAATCAAGTACAGGTGCAGGAACAAATGTAATTGCGGGATTGGCAACGGGTATGATTTCTACATTCCCAACAGTATTGTTATTTGCGGCTGCTATTTGGACTTCTTACACTTGTGCAGGATTTTACGGATTGGCATTGTCAGCTTCGGCAATGATGGCTACAACTGCTATGCAATTGGCGATTGATGCTTTTGGTCCTATATCAGACAATGCAGGTGGAATTGCCGAAATGAGTGAGTTGCCAAAAGAAGTCCGTACCAGAACCGATATTTTGGATTCAGTTGGGAACACAACAGCAGCAACGGGAAAAGGTTTTGCAATCGCTTCGGCAGCATTAACTTCGTTGGGTTTATTTGCCGCTTATGTAACTTTTACAGGAATTGACGGAATTAATATTTTCAAAGCGCCTGTTTTGGCTATGTTATTTGTTGGCGGAATGATACCGGTTGTTTTCTCTGCATTGGCCATGAATTCAGTGGGGAAAGCGGCGATGGATATGGTATACGAGGTACGTCGTCAGTTCAAAGAAATTCCAGGGATTATGGAAGGAACCGGAAAACCGGAATATGCAAAATGTGTAGATATTTCTACAAAAGCTGCTTTACGCGAAATGATGTTGCCAGGAATTTTGACGATTGGTTTCCCAATTGCAATTGTACTTCTTGGTAAATTGGTTTATGGACATAACAACCAAATGATTGCCGAAATGCTTGGTGGATATATGGCTGGAGTTACCGTTTCTGGAGTGCTTTGGGCTATTTTTCAAAATAACGCCGGTGGTGCTTGGGACAACGCCAAAAAATCATTTGAAGCAGGTGTTCTGATTAATGGTGAAATGACCTATAAAGGATCGGATGCTCATAAAGCAGCCGTTACTGGTGATACTATTGGAGATCCGTTCAAAGATACTTCTGGACCATCCATGAACATCTTGATTAAATTGACTTGTTTGATTGGATTGGTTATGGCTCCGATTTTAGGAAATGGAGAAAGTACCATTGATGCAAAAGGTTCTTGTCCTGAAAAGAAAGAAATTTGGATGAAAAAATGCCACATGGAAGAAGGAGCTATGATGATGGGGAAATGTGATATGTCTAAATTAGCTAAAATGACCAAAGACGAATGTGCAAAAATGTGCGACAGTCTAAAATGTTCTCCAGAGCAAAAAGAAATGTGTTTGTCTCATTATGATAAAGAAGGAAAATTTGTCGCTCATAAAGGGAAAGCCTGTTGTGCTAAAAAAACAATGTCTATGACTAATGAAGTTAGGATTGAAAAGACAAATGTTAACGGGAAAGTAAGTGCCACAATTACAACAACAGTAAATGGTAATGTTGTTGTTAAGCAATTTCAAGGGACAGATGCTGAGGTACAAGCCCAGATTGATGCTGTGAAATAATACATATCTATCTCTAACAAAAATGCCCCACGAAATTTCTCGGGGCATTTTTATGTTTAGTATTTTCTATGAGAACGGGATTTTTAAAACAACCCGTGCAACTCTGCATCAATTCGATTAATGATGATTCCTAAGTCCTCTGGATTGTCCACAAAATTATTATGATCCACATCAATGATCAATATTTTTCCTTTGCTGTAGGTATGAACCCAAGCCTCGTAACGCTCGTTAAGTCGGCTTAAATAGTCAATAGAGATGGTGTTTTCGTATTCGCGACCACGCTTGTGAATTTGTCCCACCAAGTTTGGAATAGAACTTCTCAAGTAAATTAATAAATCGGGTGGTTTTACTAATGATTCCATTAATTCAAAAAGAGACGAATAGTTTTGAAAATCACGATTGGTCATCAAGCCCATGGCGTATAGATTGGGGGCAAAAATATGGGCATCTTCGTAAATGGTACGGTCTTGAATGATTTTTTTTCCGCTTTCGCGAATTTGCATGACTTGACGAAAACGACTATTTAAGAAATAGATTTGTAAATTGAAGGACCAACGTTCCATTTGATGGTAAAAATCATCCAGATAAGGGTTGTCTACCACTTCTTCAAAATGGGGTTCCCATTTAAAATGTTTGGCCAATAAACGCGTCAATGTTGTTTTTCCAGAACCTATATTTCCTGCTATTGCTATATGCATTACGGTGTTGCGATTTTAATATTTATAATTTCCAAAGATGTAAAAATAGATAAAATTTGGTCTTTGCAATAGAATTTAACAAACGATTTTTTAAAATGCTCTTTTCATTGTTTTTTGGTAAAATTATAGTTCAAGATCGTAACGTTTTTATAAATAAACAACATTTACTGTTCTAATTAAAAACAAAAAAAAACCATTCGTACATGCCGAATGGTTTCTTGTATATATAATAAATTCTTGATTTTTACAATCCAAATGCAGTTTTTACTTGATCTACAAAGTCTAATTTCTCCCATGTAAACAATTCAACTGTAACTGTTTTTTCATTTCCTCCAGGAGCCGAAAAAGTTTTGATTACCGTTTCAGGAGTACGTCCCATGTGGCCGTAAGCCGCAGTTTCGCTGTAGATTGGGTTTCTTAATTTCAAACGTTGCTCGATGAAGTAAGGACGCATATCAAAAATAGCTTCAACTTTTTTGGCAATTTCACCGTTTGTCAAGTTTACTTTTGATGTTCCGTACGTATCAATAAAAATACCCATCGGTTTTGCTACACCAATAGCATAAGAAACCTGTACTAAAATTTCATCTGCAACACCTGCAGCAACAAGGTTTTTGGCAATGTGACGTGTAGCATAAGCCGCACTTCGGTCTACTTTACTTGGATCTTTTCCAGAGAAAGCTCCACCACCATGAGCTCCTTTTCCACCATAAGTGTCAACAATGATTTTTCTTCCTGTAAGTCCAGTATCTCCATGAGGTCCTCCAATTACGAATTTTCCTGTTGGGTTAATATGGTACTGAATTTTATCATTGAATAAATGTGCGTGAGTAGGATTTTTTGCAATTATTCTTGGAATTAATATCTCAACGATGTCTTTTTTGATTTTTGCAAGCATGGTAGCTTCTTCGTCAAAATCGTCATGTTGAGTCGAGATTACAATAGCATCAATACGCGTTGGTTTGTTGTCATCGCTATACTCTAAGGTTACTTGCGATTTTGCATCGGGACGTAAATAGGTAATTTCGTTATTTTCACGTCTTAAAACAGCAAGTTCCTGTAATAATTTATGGGATAAATCAAGTGCCAATGGCATATAATTTTCAGTTTCGTTTGTGGCATAACCAAACATCATTCCTTGGTCACCAGCCCCTTGTTCTTCAGGATTTTTTCTGTCTACACCTTGATTGATGTCTGCAGATTGTTCGTGAATAGCTGAAAGAATTCCACAAGAATTGGCTTCAAACATATATTCACTTTTTGTATAACCAATTTTACGAATTACATCGCGAGCAATTTGTTGTACATCTAAGTAGGTGTTTGATTTTACTTCTCCAGCCAAAATTACTTGGCCTGTAGTCACTAAAGTTTCACAAGCTACTTTTGAGTCAGCATCAAATGCCAAAAAGTTATCGATTAAAGCATCTGAAATTTGATCTGCAATTTTGTCTGGGTGTCCCTCACTTACAGATTCTGACGTAAATAAATAAGCCATAATAATTATAAATTTAAAATTAAGCGAGAAAAAACAATTGCTAGAAAAGGCTAAAGGAGAGTTTCTGCTTTAGCATTTTTTCTACTGAAAATTTTTCAGCATCCATAATGAATCCGTTTCATTATGAAGAGGTTGCAATCAGTTCAAATTTTTCCTCTTATATTCGGGTGCAAATGTATGAAACCATTTTGAATTGCAAATTATTCTTAACTTTTTTTTTGATAGTAAAAAACAGAATTGACTTTAGGGCTTTTTGTTACAGTTTTAAATTAATGTTTCTAAATTATTAAATTTATGTTTGTTGTTAGGATTATTGAAAAAAAGTTTAGATATTTGTTTAACAAAAATAAAAAAAGAAAAATGAAATTTAATGTGTGTAATATGTCTAAAGCCATTCAGGAAAAATCCTGTAGGGAGTCTGTTGCTTAATTTTAAATTTAAAATATATAGCAAAAGCCTCCCAAGAAATTGGGAGGCTTTTCTTTTAGAATTACATTAAACCAAATTATTTTTTCAATATCAAAACAAAAACGCATATGCAACAACTAGACACAATTAAAATGAACATTTGCCAAGCGAAGAAGATGATTTGTGTCAATGCCATGATGCGTGTTTGTGTTTGTTGATTCCAAAAGTATAAGTTTATAACATAACTTAAAACCCTTTTGGATACGTATCTAAAAGGGTTTTTTTGTGCTAGCCAGTAACAGACTTAAAAGAAAGGTCTTTAAATTTTTCTTAAAACTGATTATTAATAATAAATAAAAAAAGCTATGAAATTAATTAATTTTTTCCGCAACAGGTTTCGCTCATTGTCTAATGTTCGAACTAACACCGATTCTCAAACCAATAATGAATTAATTCACCCAAGGTTTGAAGTTAAAAAAGATGATACGTTGACTCAAAAAAACGTTTCCAATTCATTGCTTTTTTTAATGTATTCTAAAGAGAATGAAACTCTTTTTGTCTAATGCAATTTTGAATTTGCTGCAAAGGGAGATTTTGAGCAATAAGTTTGACAGATAATTGCTTTTACGTTTTGATGTAAAAGCAATTATTATTTCATATTTTTTTATTTTGAGAAAGGTGTCTCAAAAAACCAAATGGTCTAAAAATTTGTTTTTTTAATAAAATAGTAGTTATTTTGCACCAATAAGTTCATAAACGTATTGAAATGTTATAAAGAAAGGCAGAGGGATTAGACCCGATGAAGCCTTAGCAACCCTTCGAGAAATCGAAGAAGGTGCTGCATTCTACCACGTCTCGCGTGGAAAGATAACACAAAGAATTCACCTAGTTTTTTTCTAGCTTTCTTTTTAATATTTCCAAATACAAATCAAAAATTACAAAAGATTTGAAATTGGAAAATAAACCAACCTCCATTACATTACAAAATTTCACTACCGAAAGTGGTGCTTTTTATGCTACCCTAAACTTAAGCTATAACCTTTTTGGGCCAGCACTGAATACAGCACCTATTATTTTGGTTAATCATGCGCTAACCGGAAACTCACAAGTTGTGGGTTCAAAAGGCTGGTGGAATGTTTTAATTGGTGAAAATAGAACCATTGATCCCCGAAAATATACGATACTAGCTTTTAATGTTCCAGGAAATGGTTTTGATGATACTGTCATTGAAAATTATTTGGATTTTAATGCCAGAGATATTGCACGATTATTTATTGAAGGAATTAAATTCCTTAAAATAAATCAATTGTTTGCTATTATAGGAGGTTCTGTAGGTGGCGGAATTGCTTGGGAAATTGCGGCATTAGAACCTAAAATCACTCAACACTTGATTCCTATTGCAACAGACTGGAAATCCACGGATTGGTTAATAGCCAATTGTTATTTGCAAGAACAAATTTTGAATAATTCGGCTAAGCCAATTGAAGATGCTCGAATTCACGCCATGTTGTGTTATAGAACGCCAGAGTCTTTTAAAGCAAAATTTGATCGAACAACCAATGACCAATTAGCGGTTTTTAATATCGAAAGTTGGTTGAGTCATCACGGAGAAAAATTACAGAAACGGTTTCAGCTTTCGGCGTATAAGCTGATGAATCAGTTGCTGAAAACAATAGATATAACTAGAAACAGAGATTCTTTTGTTGCTGTTGCATCCCAAATTGAGGCTGATATTCATATTATTGGAATCAATTCGGATTTGTTTTTTACCGTACAGGAGAATAAAGAAACGTATGAGGAATTAAAAAAACACAAAGCCAATGTGACGTTTCAAGAGATTGATTCGATTCACGGACATGACGCTTTTTTGATCGAATACAAACAATTGGACAATTTGCTTAAAGAAATTTTTCTTTAGGATATAAATAGTTTACGTTTTGCCAAAAGGTTTTGGGTCACCGCGTGAGGGATAGCAGTAAGCTACCAAAGTAGCACGAATAGCCCGGCAGCATTGGGGAAAGAGGGCGAATAAATGATATAAAGGGAAGCCCCCTTTTGCTAATGGTGACACGCCCAAAGGATGATAATTAAAAAGAAATATGATTTTATTGCTGAAAAAAAATGGCCGTAACGAGAGTTTTGGCTTTAAAAAATAAGAAAATGAAAATATTAAAATTTGGAGGAAAGTCTTTGTCAAACGGAGACGGAATCAATAAAGTAGTGGCGGTTATTGCTGGAAAAGTAAATAACGGAGAACAGATTGCAGTTGTGGTTTCGGCGCGGGGAAATGCTACGGACGAACTGGAAGAGATATTGGCTTTGGCTTCTATAAACGGGAATTATAAGCCACTTTTTGAGAATTTTAAAAGCTACCAACAAGATGTTTATGAGGATGTGGACTTATCGGAAGAATTCAATAAACTGGAAAAACTTTTTGAAGGCGTGAGTTTAATTGGAGATTACAGCATCAAGATTAAAGATCAAGTCCTTTCTAAGGGAGAGTTGCTTTCGGCTAAATTGCTAACGGCTATTTTAATCAAAAACGGCATAAACGCTCGCTTTGCCGATACGAGACAGTTGATTAAAACCGATTCTAAATTTGGAGATGCACAACCTTTGGAACAACTATCCAAGAAAAATGTTGTGGCTTATTTTAAACAAAATAATGGAACGACAGTAAACATCGTTACCGGTTTTATTGGTTCAAACAGCAAAAATGACACCACAACTTTGGGTAGAAATGGGAGTAATTACACGGCTTCGTTGATTGCTAATTATCTAGATGCCGAGGAGCTTCAAAATTATACTCACGTTGACGGGATTTATACCGCCAATCCAGATTTGGTTTTGGATGCCAAAAAAATTGATCATTTGTCATTTAATGAAGCAAATGAGTTGGCCAATTTTGGAGCAACGATTCTTCATGCCAAGACTATTATTCCTTTGTTGGAAAAAAATATTCCGCTTCGAATTTTGAATACGTTCAATCACGAAAATCAGGGGACTTTAATCACCTCAAATGCCGATAAGGAAGGAATTAAAACCCTTTCGGTTCTGGAAAATGTGGCTTTGGTAAATCTTGAAGGTAGAGGTTTACTTGGGAAAACAGGTGTTGATGCCCGTATTTTTAGAGTGATGGGGGACAATGATATTAGTGTAAGCATTATTTCGCAAGGATCTTCAGAACGTGGAATTGGATTGGTAGTCGATGCTGATAAAGCGACTCGAGCGATGATTGAATTGGAGAAAGAATTTGAAAATGATTTTTATTCGAAAGATGTCAATAAAATAACGGTTACGGATAATGTATCGGTAATTTCAATTATTGGTCAAGATTTAAGTACGTTCCATAAACCCTACACGGCTTTAATAAAAAACAAAATTGTTCCGATTCTTTTCAATAATACCGTTACGGGGAAAAACGTGAGTTTGGTGGTGAAAAAATCAGAGCTGAACAAAGCCCTGAACGTGATTCACGGAGAGATTTTTGGAGTTTCCAAAAAAATAAACATTGCGATTTTCGGCCACGGATTGGTGGGAGGAACGTTGATTAACCAGATTTTGGAATCGGCTGCTGCCATCGAAAAACGTAAAGGAATTAAGCTGAATGTTTTTGCTATCGCCAATTCCAAAAATGTTCTATTAAATAAAGATGGAGTTTCGCCAAATTGGAGAAATGAAATACAAACCAATGGGGCATCGTATACTATTGATGATGTTATTGCTTTTGCAAATGAAAATCACTTGGAGAATTTAATTGCTATTGACAACTCGGCATCTGCTGTATTTGTTGAAAATTACATCAAATTGGCCGAAAATAGTTTCGACTTAATTTCGTCCAATAAAGTGGCAAATACCTTGAGTTATGCGTTTTACAAACAGTTGCGAAAAGTATTGGAAGACAATCAAAAAACCTACCTTTATGAAACGAATGTTGGTGCAGGTCTACCATTGATTGATACAATAAAATTATTGCACCTTTCGGGTGAAAATATAACCAAGATAAAAGGGGTTTTCTCCGGAACCTTGAGTTATTTGTTTAATAATTTCTCTGCGAAAGACGCTCCGTTCAGCGAAATATTGAAAGAAGCCATCGATAATGGATACACCGAACCGGATCCGAGAGAAGACCTTTGTGGAAACGACGTGGGTAGAAAATTATTAATTTTAGCAAGAGAATTGGATTTGCAAAATGAGTTTGAAGAAATTTCGATTCAGAATTTAATTCCGGAACATTTACGAGCTGGAGATGTTTCTGATTTCTTGAATAAATTGACAGAGTTTGACCCAATTTATACTAAAATTAAAGCAGATCAACAACCAAATCACGTGTTGCGATACATTGGAGAATTATCGGGTGATTTGCAAAATGACAAAGGAAATCTAGAAGTGAAACTGGTTTCGGTGCCAAAAGACACTGCTTTGGGTGGATTGAAAGGTTCGGACTCGTTCTTCGAAATTTACACAGAATCTTACGGAGATCGTCCTATCGTAATTCAAGGCGCAGGAGCAGGATCGGCAGTAACGGCGAGAGGGGTTTTTGGAGATATTTTGAGATTATCGGATAAAGGGTAGTGATTTAAGATTGCAGATTTTAGACCCGAGCGATAGCGAACAGGCGAAGCAGTTTAGATTTAAGATATAAAAAAAATACTAAGATGAAAATAACATTAGACAGAAAAAACGACAACTTTCACTTTGAATTAAAAAACGAAAGAGGTCATATCGTAAATGTGGATAGTCGCCCAGAATTTGGCGGAAATGATATGGGAGCAAGCCCAATGGAATTGGTATTAATGGGTGTTGCAGGTTGCAGCGGAATTGATATGATTTCGATTCTAAAGAAACAACGTCAAGAAATTTTATCCTTTAAAGCGGAGGTTGAAGGCGAACGTATTCAAGTTGGAGAAGCAAAACCATTCAAGGATATTCACGTTGTGTTTTATTTGGAAGGTCCAATCAATGAAGAAAAAGCGGCGAGAGCGGCACAACTTTCTTTCGAGAAATACTGTTCGGTTTCCAAAACATTGGAGCCAACTGCGACCATACATTACAAAGTAGTTTTGAACGGAGTCGAATTGGCGTAAAGCTAAATTTATCAACTTTTAAAACCTAAATTTTAAATAATAAAGAGTCTTTTTATAGAAAGATTACAAGGGAAATCTTTGTGAATCTCTGTTATTCCTTTGCGAATCTTTGTGAAATATCTCTTTGAAAAACAATAACAATGAATGAACAAGAATTTGGTTTTGAAACCCAAGCCATCCGTAACCAATTAGAAAGAACGCAATATTTAGAACATTCAGTGCCCTTGTACTTAACGTCTAGTTTTGTATTTGAAGATGCCGAAGATATGCGAGCTTCTTTTGCAGAAGAAAAAGATCGAAATATTTATAGCCGTTACAGCAATCCAAACACCAACGAATTTGTAGATAAAGTATGTAAAATGGAAGGTGCTGAGGCGGGATTTGCCTTTGCCTCTGGAATGGCAGCAGTGTATTCTACTTTTGCAGCCTTGTTGAAATCGGGTGATCATATTGTTTCTGCCAGTAGTGTTTTTGGAGCGACTCATTCCTTGTTTATAAACTATTTCCCGAAGTGGAATATCGAAACTTCGTATTTTGATCTTAATAAGCCGGAAACCATTGAGAGTTTTATCAAGCCAAATACGAAGATACTTTTTGCGGAGTCCCCTACGAATCCAGCTGTTGATATTATAGATTTGGAATTGTTGGGAACTATTGCCAAAAAACATAATTTGATATTGATTATCGACAACTGTTTTGCAACACCATATATTCAACAGCCTATAAAATGGGGAGCACATTTGGTAGTGCATTCTGCGACTAAATTAATGGATGGTCAAGGAAGAGTATTAGGTGGAGTGACAGTTGGAAGTGCTGATTTGATAAAAGATATTTACCTGTTTTCTCGACTTACAGGTCCTTCATTATCTCCTTTTAATGCTTGGGTATTGTCTAAAAGTTTAGAGACATTAGCTATTCGTGTCGACAGACATTGTGAAAATGCAATGAAAGTAGCGGAATTTTTGGAAAGTCATCCTAATGTAAATACCGTTAAATATCCTTTCTTGAAATCGCATCCACAATACGAAATTGCCAAAAAGCAAATGAAATTAGGCGGTAACATCGTTGCATTTGAAATCAAAGGCGGAATCGAAGCAGGAAGAGCATTTTTGGATAAAATAAGATTGTGTTCATTGTCGCCAAATTTGGGAGATACAAGAACAATTGTGACACATCCAGCCTCTACAACCCACAGTAAATTAACCGTTGAAGAACGTTTGGCCGTGAGTATTACCGATGGTTTGGTACGTGTATCCGTAGGACTGGAAACCGTAGCAGATGTCATTGTCGATTTGGAACAGGCGCTTTCTTAAGGATTTTAGAATGATGATTAACGATTTTTGATTGCAGATTTTGAATGCAGCAAGAATTGTTAATTGTCTAAAAAAAATATTGCAATAGCCCACGGTTTAAACCGTGGGTTTTGTGTTTATAGTGACAATGTTATTGTGAATTTACCACAATATAAATAGGTTTTTGATGTGGTAAAATTGTAAATTTGGTTTTTAGTCATCCTAAATTATATGAAACCAAGATTAATCATTTTATCGGATTTGTGGGGAAAAGAAAAATCAGGTTGGGTTTCAGCTTATGTTGAACTATTGAAAGATAAGTTCGAAATTCAATATTACGATTGTTGTGAATTGGGAGGAATTGATAAAACAAATTATACCGAAGAAAATCTCTACAGTCAGTTTGTAAATGGCGGAATTGAAAAAGCCGTTGAGAATCTTTTGGAAACAGAAAAGAATCAAATGGATGTTTTAGCTTTTAGTATTGGCGGAACAATTGCTTGGAAAGCGACTTTGAAGGGATTGAATGTTAGAAGTCTATTTGCCGTTTCAGCAACAAGATTACGCTATGAGGATGAGATTCCTAATGGAGCAATAAAACTCTATTATGGAGAAAATGACAGCAATAAACCAAGTGAGAATTGGTTTGAAAAATATGCCATAGATTTTGAAATTATAAAAAACAAAGAACATAGTTTTTATATAGAAAAGGATTTTATTGCATTCATATGTAGTGAAATTTTGAAATAATTTCATAGAATGTAAGTAATAAAGGGATAAAGTTTGTAGTTTCGTAGAGAAATAGAATTCTATTCAAGTTTTATATTTCATCAAAAATAGCCAATACTTATTTTCTGTTTTGAGTCTATTATCTAAAGGTCTATTATCTATTATCTTTCAAAACCATGCTTTCAAAGAAAACAAAATACGGAATAAAAGCACTGACCTTTTTGGCTCGCCGGGAAGATAATTCTCCTGTGCAAATTGCCGAAATCGCCAAAAGCGAGAACATTTCGATTAAATTTCTGGAAAGTATTTTATTGCTCTTGCGTCATTCCGGTTTTTTGGGTGCCAAAAAAGGGAAAGGCGGTGGTTATTATTTGATTAAAGACCCAAAGGACATTAATATGGCACATGTGTATCGGATTCTTGAAGGACCAATCGCTTTATTGCCTTGTGCGAGTCATAATTTTTATGAAAAATGTGATGATTGTACCGACGAAGCGACCTGTGCGGTTCGTAAGTTAATGACCGAAGTTCGAGACAACACCCTTAAAATTCTCGAAAATAACTCCCTGGCAGACATCGCATTCTAAACTGTTAATTTATCGAAAAAAGTTTTGTAGTTAGTAAAAAAGTATTATTTTTGTCACTTAATCTACAAAACCGATAGGATAATAGATTTAAAATTAAATAGAAAATGACAAAATGAGCGAAGAACTAACTATAACCACTACAGCGATAAAGCAAGGCACTACTTTCAAGGAACGTTTGTGGGTGATTATACCTGTAGTTTTGTTAGTGGGCCTTATTTCGATTTTGGCATACAATCACCACGCTGAACTTACTTGGAATGGATTTATTGCTGGATTCAATCAAGAGTTTTTAATCTTTTTTTCTATTGGAATTTTTGCTCAATTGGTAGATGGAACATTAGGAATGGGGTATGGGGCAACTTCTACATCTTTTTTATTGGCTTACGGAGTTCCTCCGGTAATTAGTAGTACGGGTGTTCACGTAGCCGAAATGTTTACTACAGGAGCATCGGCCATTTCGCATCATCGATTTGGGAATATTAATAAAAAACTAGTAAAACACCTTTTGATTCCAGGAGTTTTGGGTTCAATTGCAGGGGCTTATTTGTTGTCAGACATAATTGATGGAGATGTGATTAAGCCTTTTATAGCGGTGTATATGATGGTGTTGGCTTGTATCATTATCAAAAAAGCGTTGGTAAAGAACATCATAAAACAGAAAACACAAAGATTGAACCTTTTGGCTTCATTCGGTGGATTTATGGATGCTGTTGGCGGTGGTGGCTGGGGGCCAATTGTAACATCCACCTTGTTAGGGCGTGGTAGAAATCCTCGTTACACTATTGGATCTGTAAACGCCGCAGAATTTGCCGTTTCTTTTGCCAGTGGAATAACATTTATGCTTTTTGGAGGAATACACGGTTGGCAAGTAATTATAGGTTTGATTTTAGGAGGAGTAATTGCAGCACCATTAGGAGCTTATTTAGTCAATAAAATCAAAAGAAAACCGATGATGATAGCCGTTGGAATATTAATTATCATTTTGAGTTTAAGAACATTATCTAAATTATTATAATGAGTACAGCAATTGTAAATACTTTATTAGAAAAAACGGCAAACTTCTCGATTGAAGAGACTTTGGCTTTTTTGGCTAATGAATACAAAGACAAAGTGGTTTTTTCGACCTCTTTTGGGCAAGAAGACCAAGTGATTACAGCTTTAATTGCCAAAAATGATTTGCCGATTACCGTTTTTACTTTGGATACAGGAAGATTGTTTCAGGAAACCTATGATGTTTTTCATAAAACGATAAAAAAGTATAAAGTAGCTATTCAAACTTATTTTCCTGAAGCTAGTGATGTAGAAAATTTGTTGAATAAAAAAGGACCAAACAGCTTCTACGAATCGGTGGAGAATAGAAAAGAATGTTGTTTTATTCGAAAAGTAGCGCCATTGACCAAAGCTTTAAAAGGAAATGAAATTTGGATCACCGGTTTACGTGCCGAACAATCGGAAAACAGAAATGATTTGGCTGCCTTTGAATATGACGCTCATTTTAATATCATAAAATTCAATCCATTATTGAGATGGACTTTGGAAGAGGTTCAAAAATACATTGATGATAACAATGTACCGCAAAATGTCTTGCACAAAAAAGGATTTGTAAGCATTGGATGTGCGCCTTGTACGAGAGCCATTGTTGAAGGGGAAGACATCAGAGCAGGAAGATGGTGGTGGGAATCCAGTCACAAAGAATGTGGATTGCATCAGAAATAAGAGGAGAAAGCAGAAATCAGAAGGCAGATTTTAGAAAATAGAATAAAGAGAATAGAAAAAAATAATAATAGTTAAGAGATTTTAGTTGAGGTCACAACAACCTGAAACTTTAAATCTAAAACTTTTAAACTGAAAAATATGAGTTCGATATTAAAAACAAATGCTTTAGAAAGCGAAGCAATTTACATATTCAGAGAAGTAATTTCTCAATTTGACAAACCCGTTTTGCTTTTCTCTGGCGGTAAAGATTCGATCACATTGGTGCGTTTGGCACAAAAAGCATTTTTTCCTGCCAAAATTCCTTTTCCATTGTTACACGTGGATACTGGGCATAATTTCCCTGAGACGATTGAATTTAGAGACAGATTGGTAGCCGAATTAGGATTGGAATTAATCGTTCGTAATGTGCAGGATGCTATTGATGAAGGGAAAGTTGTAGAAGAGTCTGGTAAATATTCAAGCCGAAACAGTTTGCAAACGACTACATTATTGGACGCTATCGAAGAATTCAAATTTGACGCTTGTATTGGTGGTGCCCGTAGAGATGAGGAAAAAGCAAGAGCCAAAGAACGTATTTTTTCTGTTCGTGATGATTTTGGTCAGTGGGATGAAAAAAACCAACGTCCAGAATTATTTGATCTTTTGAACGGAAAAATTGAAAATGGTCAAAACGTACGTGTTTTTCCAATTTCAAACTGGACTGAATTGGATGTTTGGAGTTATATCGAACAAGAGCAAATCGAAATTCCATCGATTTACTTTTCGCACAAACGTAAAGTTTTTTTGAGAGACGGTTTAATTTGGTCACACTCTCCTTTTGTGTACCAAGAAGAAGACGAACAAATCGAAGAAAGAATTGTTCGCTTCAGAACCGTTGGAGATATGAGTTGTACTGCCGCAGTTGAATCGTATGCAGTAACCATCCAAGAAGTAGTTGGAGAAATTCGTACTTCGACTATTTCTGAAAGAGGAGCCAGAATCGATGATAAACGTTCTGAAGCTGCTATGGAAAAAAGAAAACAACAAGGATATTTTTAGAAAATTATTTTAAATTATAAATGTTTGAATTATTTCTGAAGCATTTAAAATTTAGAATTCAACATTTAAAATAAAAAAATCAATTTCATATTTAAAATAAAAAAAACTGATGGAAGTTTTAAAAATAGCAACGGCAGGAAGTGTAGATGATGGAAAAAGTACTTTAATCGGGAGATTATTATACGATACAAAATCATTGACTACAGATAAGATTGAAGCAATAGAAAAAAGCAGCAAGCAAAAAGGATACGATTATCTTGATTTTTCTTTGGCTACCGATGGTTTGGTTGCCGAAAGAGAACAAGGAATTACGATAGACGTAGCGCATATTTATTTTTCTACAGCGAAAAAAAGTTACATCATTGCCGATACTCCGGGTCACGTAGAATATACTCGTAACATGGTAACCGGAGCTTCGACTTCACAAGTATCTATCATTTTGATTGATGCCCGTAAAGGAGTTATTGAGCAAACGTACCGTCACTTTTTTATCAATAATTTATTGAGAGTGAAAGATGTAATTGTTGCGGTAAACAAAATGGATTTGGTTGATTATTCGGAAGAAGTATACAACAAAATCAAAGCCGATTTTCAAGCATTAAACGCAAAAAGTGCTTACAAAGAACAAAACGTAAGTTACATTCCGCTAAGTGCAATCAATGGAGGGAATGTGGCTGATAAGTCAGAGAACATGCCTTGGTACACTGGAAAAACTGTTTTGGAGCATTTGGAAAGTTTGGAGCCAAAAGATATCTACGAAAACGGGAAAGCGCGTTTTCCTGTTCAAACGGTGATCAGACCAAAAACGGAAGAGTACCACGATTTTAGAGGATATGCCGGAAAATTATACGGAAATAATATCAAAGTAGGAGATGCTGTAACGGTACTTCCTTCTCTAACAGAATCAAAAGTGACGAACATTCACTTTTTTGATAAACAATATGATGAAGCTGCGGCTGGTTCTTCGATCACTATCGAATTAGATAATGACATCAATGTGACTAGAGGAGATATGATTGTAAAATCAAGTGAGCTTCCTAGAATTGAAAAAGACATCACAACAACTGTTTGTTGGATGGACAGCAAAAAATTAGTGGCAGGTGCAAAATATTTTGTGCAACATAACACCAATAGGGTTTTGGCTAAAATTGACAGTGTAAAAAATGTAATCGCAACCGATTATTCAGGAACAACACCAGCGACTCAATTAGCCATTAATGAAATTGGAGAAGTGACAATTAAATTAAGCAAAGCCATTTATTTTGATGCTTACAATGACAACAAATCTAATGGAGCTTTCATCTTAATAGATGCCGCAACCAATACAACCGCAGGAGTTGGTTTTATTAAGTAGTTGATAGTTTATGGTTTTTAGTTGATAGTTATCTACCAACTAAAAACCATAAACCGACAACCATAAACTATAAACTAAAAAAATATGCAAAGTTTTAGAACCGAAATAGAAGACCCAATTGTCCAAAAAGACATTATCGATTTAGAAAGAAAAATTGCTTTATTCCGTGACGGAAAAATCGATGACGAACGTTTTCGTAGTCTTCGTTTAGCAAGAGGAGTTTACGGTCAACGTCAAGAAGGCGTACAAATGATTCGTATCAAATTGCCTTTTGGAAAAGTAACAAGCGAACAATTGCACCGTATTTGTAAAGTTTCAGATGAATATTCAACTGGACGTTTGCACATTACAACGCGTCAGGATATTCAAATTCACTATGTAAGTTTAGATAAAACTCCTCAACTTTGGGCTGAATTAGAGAAAGATGATGTTACTTTAAGAGAAGCTTGTGGAAACACCGTAAGAAACATTACGGCTAGTGAAACGGCTGGTATTGATGTAGACGAACCTTTTGACGTATCGCCTTATGCACACGCCTTGTTTCAATTTTTCTTGAGAAACCCGGTATGTCAAGAAATGGGACGTAAATTCAAAATATCATTTTCTTCTTCAGATAAAGATACTGCATTGAGTTACATGCACGATTTAGGATTTATTCCAAAAGTGGTAAATGGCGAAAGAGGTTTTAAAGTGATGCTTGGAGGTGGATTAGGGTCCCAACCGCATCATGCTGAATTGTTATCAGAGTTTGTTCCGATAAACCAAATTATCCCAACAACCGAAGGAGTTTTGAGAATATTTGACCGTTATGGGGAAAGAGCCAAACGTTTGAAAGCACGTATGAAATTTCTAATCAAAGAAATTGGAAAAGAGGAATTTTTACGATTGGTAGAGGAAGAGAAAAAAGCCTTGTCATACCAAACGGTTGAAATTGACGCTACAACATTTGATGGAGCTATTCCTGCACCTTTATTGGAAGTTCCAAAAGTGGTGATTGAAGATACCGCTGCTTTTGAAGCTTGGAAAAAATCGAACGTGATCGCGCAAAAACAAGCGGGTTATGTAGCGATTGGAATTAAAGTGTCGTTAGGGGATTTTTATACCGATAAAGCAAGATTATTGGCTGATTTAATCAAAAATTATGCTGCTAATGAATTGCGTTTTTCATTAAGACAAAACATCGTTATTCGTCATATAAAAGAAGAAGATTTACCATTTTTCTATCAAGAATTAGCCAAATTAGACTTTGTAACTTTAGGATACGATAGCACTGCGGATATTACGGCTTGTCCAGGAACTGATACTTGTAATTTAGGAATTGCAAGCAGTACCGGAATTGCAGTTGAGTTGGAAAGAGTTTTGGCAACAGAATATCCACAATACAGCAATAATCAAGAAATCGCAATAAAAATTAGCGGTTGTATGAATGCTTGCGGACAACACAATATGGCCGAAATTGGTTTTCAAGGAATGTCAATTAATGCTGGGAAACTGGTTGCTCCAGCACTTCAAGTGTTATTGGGAGGAGGAAATTTGGGAAATGGAGAAGGGCGTTTTTCTGATAAAGTAATCAAAATTCCAAGCCGAAGAGGGCCAGATGCTTTGCGTTATATCTTAAATGATTTTGAAGCAAACGCCAACGGACAATCATTCTTGAATTATTACGATGCCAAAGGAGAGAAATACTTCTATGAATTTTTGAAACCATTGGCTGATGTAACCAACCTTACCGAAGCTGATTTTGTAGATTGGGGAAATGCCGATAACTACGTAAAAGCAGTTGGAGTTGGAGAATGTGCTGGTGTTGTAATTGATTTAGTGGCCACTTTAATTTTTGAAGCCAAAGACAAATTAACTTTTGCTCAAGAAGCTTTCGAAGATAAAAAATGGTCAGATGCGATTTATTTGGCATACGCGGGTTTTGTAAATGGAGCCAAAGCATTATTGTTGGCCGAAAACGAAAAAACGAATCATCACGCTGGAATTATCGATTTGTTTGATACCGTTTTTATCGAAAGCAATAAAATCGAATTGAATTCAACTTTCAAAGATTTAGTTTATCAAATTAAAACCAATGAACCTTCTGAAGTGTTCGCACAAAAATACATACAAGATGCCGTATCTTTCTTCGGAAAAATAGAAGCATACAGAGCCAAAGATTTAGCTGATGCATAAAAAAATGATAGAACCCAAAGTAACTTTAGTAGGCGCCGGACCTGGCGATCCAGATTTGCTTACGCTGAAAGGTGTAAAAGCACTTGCTGAAGCGAATGTGGTTTTGTACGATGCCTTGGCCAATGAGGAAATAATGAATCACGCTCCTCAAAATGCCATAAAAATATTTGTGGGAAAAAGAGTTGGTAGTCATGAATATTCGCAAGATCAAATCAATCAATTGATTGTCGATAATGCGCTTACTTACGGTCACGTGGTTCGATTAAAAGGAGGAGACCCATTTATTTTTGGAAGAGGAAGCGAAGAAATGGAGTTCGTAGAAAGTTTTGGAATCCCTACATTTGTAGTACCCGGAATTTCATCGGCGATTGCAGTTCCTGCTTATCAAGGAATTTCATTGACCAAAAGGGGGATTTCTGAAAGTTTTTGGGTAATCACAGGAACTACTTCCGATAGAAATTTGTCTAATGATATCGCTCTCGCAGCACAATCATCGGCAACTGTGGTGATTTTGATGGGAATGAGTAAACTGTCACAAATTGTTTCTTTGTTCCAAAAAGAATCCAAAGGAGAAACTCCCGTTGCGATTATTCAAAACGGAACAACGCCAAACGAAAAAATAGGTGTGGGTACAATTGATACGATTCAAGAAGTGGTTGCCGAAATGAGATTAAGTTCGCCGGCAATTATCGTAATTGGAGAAGTGGTCAAAGAAAGCAACCAATTAAAAGGTTTTTACGAAGAGTTTGTAGCCGCTGAAATAAAGTTATAATGGAAAGAAACGAATTATATCCCATTTTTTTAAAATTGCATAACATCAATGTACTTATTGTAGGTGGTGGAAATGTTGGGTTAGAAAAGCTGTCGTTTATGTTGAAATCCAGTCCCAATGCCAATGTTGAGGTAGTGGCGCCAAAGTTCTTGCCCGAATTGGAATCATTAGTCGAAAAACATCCTTCGGTAAAATTGACCCAAGCAAAGTTCAAGAAACAAATGCTCAAGAAGCGCAACATGGTTATTGCCTGTACAGATGATTTGAAAGTAAACAAACGAGTGCATGATTTGTCCCGAAAAAGATATCTCATTTGCAATATTGCCGACACACCTGATTTGTGTGATTATTATTTGGGCGGAATTGTAACCAAAGGAAACGTAAAAATTGCGATTTCGACCAATGGGAAATCACCAACAACAGCCAAAAGATTACGCGAGTTTTTTGAAGAAGTAATTCCGGAGGACATCAATAAAATGGTTGAAAACCTGAATGAATACCGAAAGACTTTAAAAGGAAATTTTGAAAAAAAGATCCAAAAGATGAATGAAATTACAGAGTCGTTAAAGAAGTAAGCAGATTTCAGTTGACAGAAGGCAGATTTCAGAAAATAGAATAAATAGAATAGATATAACGAATGAAGACTTCTCCCTCGGAAAAAAAAAACGGTTTGTGATAATTATCATTTAAACTGACAAAATTGATTCGTTCATTTGCACACAAATTTTAGCATAATTTAAAAAGAATAAAAAAATGATTAAAACAGACATACTTATAATAGGAGCTGGGCCAACAGGCTTATTTGCCGTTTTCGAAGCAGGATTATTAAAATTAAAATGTCATATTTTGGATGCTTTACCGCAACCAGGGGGGCAATTGTCAGAGTTGTATCCAAAGAAACCTATCTATGATATTCCTGGATTTCCAGAAGTATTGGCCGGAGATTTGGTGGATAATTTAATGGAGCAAATCAAGCAATTCGAACCTGGTTTTACCCTTGGTGAGCGTGCAGAAACTATCGACAAACAAGAAGACGGGAGCTTTATTGTAACCTCAAATGAAGGGACACAAATTCACGCTACTGTTGTGGCAATTGCCGGTGGATTAGGGAGTTTTGAACCTAGAAAACCGCTTATAGAAGACATCGAGTTTTATGAAAATAAAGGTGTAAAATATTTCATCAAAAACCCGGAAAAATTCAGAGACAAAAAAGTCGTTATTTCAGGTGGTGGAGATTCTGCCTTAGACTGGAGTATTTTCCTTTCGAACATTGCTTCCGAAGTGACCTTGATCCACAGAAGAAATGAATTTAGGGGTGCATTAGATTCAGTTGAAAAAGTACAAGAATTGAAAAACGTAGGAAAAATCAAAATGATTACCCCTGGCGAAGTGATAGGATTGAACGGAGCAGAGCATTTAGAATCCGTAGATATTGAGGAAGATGGTGCACACCAAAACATCAAGACCGATTATTTTATTCCGCTTTTTGGATTAACGCCAAAATTAGGACCTATTGCACACTGGGGATTAGAAATCGAAAAAAATGCCATCAAAGTAAATAATGCATTAGATTATCAAACCAATATTCCTGGGATTTTCGCCATCGGTGACGTAAATACCTACCCAGGGAAATTGAAATTGATCCTTTGCGGATTCCACGAAGCCACATTAATGTGTCAAGCGGCCTACCAAATCATCAATCCAGGCAAGAAATATGTATTAAAATATACCACCGTTTCTGGCGTTGACGGATTTGACGGAACTCGTAAAGAAGCTCCAAAAGCAGTGGTGAAAGCTATTGTGTAATTGGGTTTAAAAAAGTTTAAAAGTTTAAAAGTTTAAAAAAAGTTTAAGTGTTAAGTCTATATGGCGACAACATTAAACAATTTAAACTTTTAAACTTTTTTTTAAGAATCTTAAACTTTTAAAAAAAACTTGCAAGTATTAACGCTATTTCGTTACTTTGCAGCGTTCCTATTTTTATTGAAAGTTATCACGAAAGGCGGAGGGAAAGACCCGATGAAACCTTAGCAACCCTTTATTCATAAAGAAGGTGCTACATTCTACCAAGCATAGCGCGGATAGATAACACAAGAATACTTCCACAGTATTTCTCAAAACTTTTCCTGACAACATATCGATATTTTTTTTAGAGCGAATGATTGGTGCTTTTTTGCCATCAATGTTCCCGCTGTACGCTATATCTTTTTTATTTTACCCTGTCAGGGTTTTGAACCCTGACAGGGTAAAATAAAAAAAGGATGCCGCTTCCATCGGGGCTAAAGAGCCGAAAATAGTGACTTTTTGGAATTAATAATCAAATGCTTTGCGTCAAGAACCTTAGCGATTTAAATAAGAATATGTCAACAATTCAAGAAGAAATAAAAAAGAGAATACTCGTGCTCGATGGA
>Ga0184629_10000177_pt1 | contig 27802 bp, 23 predicted proteins | sample PLM4_32_b1_FD_133158 | JGI IMG/M metagenome (GOLD analysis project Ga0184629, IMG submission 133158) | Groundwater sediment microbial communities from an aquifer in East River, Colorado, USA - PLM4_32_b1 | ecosystem: Environmental > Terrestrial > Soil > Riparian zone | place: USA: East River...
AAAACCGAAAACCGAAAACCGAAAACCGAAAACCGAAAACCGAAAACCGAAAACCGAAAACCGAAAACCGAAAACCGAAAACCGAAAACAGATGAACTGGTATGTAGTTTACACCAAGCCCAAGTGGGAAAAGAAAGTTGCAGAGCGGTTGAATGAGATAGGGGTTGTAACCTATTGTCCTTTGATTGCCAAAGTGAGTCAATGGTCTGACCGCAAAAAAACGGTGCATGTTCCTTTATTTAATTCCTATATTTTTGTTCAGGTCAATGAAAAGGAACGTAATGTTATATTCGAAATTACTGGTGCGATTCGGTATTTATTTTGGTTGGGAAAACCTGCCATTGTAAAAGACACCGAAATTAAAATGATTCAAGAGTGGTTGTCTATACCAGATGCGTATGAAGTGAAGGTAGACACTTGGCAAAAAGGAGATAAAATAGTATTGGAATCGGGGCCATTTGTTACGCAATCGGCCATTGTGCAAGAGGTAAAACAAAATCATTATGTGCTTGTTTTAGAATCGTTAGGCTGCATTCTTAAAGTGGAAAAAAAATAATTTTTTTTATTTTGTTAAAATAAAAAAAGGAGTAATCGAATTTAAATTCGTTAATGTGTTGTAATTGAGTTGTTTAAAGTGGTATTTTTTACTTTTTTAAATAAGTTTTTGAACGCTAAATCAGGAGCTTAAAAAGAGGATAAAATTCTTTTTTTAATGTAAGTTTGCGAGCTCTTAACATTAAAGTGACCCAATAATGGGACTCACCGAGGCGAAGCCTTGTAAAGTTGCCTCTCTTTTGTAAATAAAAAAGTGTGAAAACATTATTTTAAAAAATGCTGAGATAGACTAAAAAGTATATTTTGAACAAATAGAATAATAGATTTTAGATACTAAATTAAGATGTTTTACTTAATATGGTTTTCATAGAGCCATGTTTTAAAATGTGTTTTTAGAAATGTTTTTTTGTTATAAATAGTTCAATGTTTCTATGTTCAATTATAAACGTATTAATAGACTAAAACCAAAATATAAGAGCAATAGCTAGTTTTAATTCGAATAAAAATCATGAAAAAAATAATTACATCAATTGTCCTTTTTATAGCTCTTTTTCAAACCAGCACTTTAATGGCGCAAGATATTTTAAAGGGCAATGATTTAAGTACCGTAAGAGTAGATTATTTATCGGATGGGGATATCGCCAAGATAAAATCACAATTGCAAAGTAATAATGTAACGATTGACCAAGCCGAGTCCATGGCATTATCCAAAGGAATGAGTGCCACGGAGTTTGCCAAATTAAAAAAACGATTGGCTCTTCCAGAAACGCCTAAAGCTGCGGCAGACAAAAAAACGACAAAAAAGAAATCAAAAGATGTTCATGCGGAAGATGAAGAAGGAGATGATGATTCAGGGAGAAAACAAGAAAAAATTGAAAATAATAAAGTTAAAGACAGCCTGAATTTGCTTGTTTTTGGATCTGAATTATTTGATAATCCCACTCTAAATTTTGAGCCCAATTTAAAATTGGCTACTCCGGTAAACTATGTTTTAGGACCTGGAGATGAATTGCAAATCAGCGTCAATGGGGTACAAGAATTTGATGATAGTGTTCCAGTTTCTACTGAAGGAAAAGTTGCGATACAATACGTAGGTCAAATTTCTGTGTCTGGGTTAACTATTGAAGCCGCGACCCAAAAAATAAAAGGAGCCATTGCCAGAGTATATAGTACCGTAAGATCAGGACAATCAAAAGTTGAGGTAAGTTTAAGCCGCATTCGAACCATAAAAGTAACCATTATAGGAAGCAGACAACCCGGGAATTATTCTATTTCTTCTTTGGCAACGGTATACAATGCATTGTTTTTGGGTGGAGGACCAGGAAAAAATGGCAGTTATAGAAACATTGAGTTAATTAGAAACAATAAAGTATATAAGAATATTGATATTTATAGTTTTTTGGTTAGCGGGAATCAGTCGGATAATGTAGGTTTAAAGGATAATGATGTCATTCGTATTCCTGCTTATACCAATAGAGTAACGGTAGAAGGAGAGGCAATACGTCCGGGAATTTTTGAAATGAAAAAGGGAGAACATTTCTCTGATTTATTGAATTTTGCTTCAGGATTTAGCGAATTTGCTTACACAGCTTCCGTAAATGTTTTACAAAAAACTGGAAAAGAATTTAAAGTAGCGGACATTCAAGCGGCACAATATAGTAGTTATACACCTTCGAATGGGGATGTGTATCGTTTTTCTAAAATACTCAATCGTTTTGAAAATAGAATCATTATCAATGGGGCGGTGTTCAGACCGGATACCTATTCCTTTTATGAAGGCATGCGCGTTTCTGATTTGATTCGTCAAGCTGAAGGTTTAAAAGAAGATGCCTATTTGAAAAGAGCCAGAATCGTTCGTTTAAAATCCGATTTGACCTACGAAAATGTCAATGTCGATTTATCAAAAGCAATGTCAGGTGATTTCAATGCGGATCTGGGTCTGAAGAAAGAAGACGTAGTAACGGTTTATTCTATTTTGGATTTTAAAGAAGAATACAAAGTGACGATTGATGGCGAAGTTAAAAAACCAAGTATATATGATTTTCAGGATAATTTAACACTAAACGATTTGATTATAGGTGCTGGTGGGTTAACCGGTTCTGCCTCCAAGCGAGTGGAAATAGCCAGAATGATTAGAGCTGAAGAAATCGACGATACGAATCCCAATAAAGTCGAATTGTTTAATATTGAAATTACCCCGGATTCTAATGAGCAAGCGAGTAATTTTGAGTTAAAACCTTTTGATGTAGTAAATATAAGAAGAATGGCCGTTACCGAAAAACCAGAAATGGTTACTATATCAGGTTCTGTCGCTTATCCTGGTAAATATGTATTGGCCAGTAAAAAAGAAAAGATTTTTGATATTGTCAAACGAGCGGGTGGATTAACATCGATGGCGAGTTTGAACGGAGTAAAAATAAAAAGACCCATCAAGGCAGCACAAATTGAAGATATAGAAAACGTAAATCTGAATTTGGGAAAAAAAGACAGTATACAAAACAAATTAGAAAAGAAATTAAAAGTAGATTTAAAGTTTGCCACTATACCCGTAGATTGGAATGAAGTACTTAAAAAACAAAACAGTAATGCCAATGTTACGTTGTTACCAGGCGACGAAATAGACGTTTCCGCTTTCAATGAAACCGTTAAAGTAGCAGGCAATGTACTTTTGACTTCGGAGATACCATATATTAAAGGGAAAGGCTTTAATTATTATTTGGATGCTGTAGGAGGTCTAGATGCCAAAGGATGGAGAAAAAATGCTTATATTATTTATCCAAATGGGCAAGCTGCGGTATCACACCCTGTTTTATTGTTTTTTAGATCTAATCCAACAGTATTGCCAGGTTCACAAATTGTGGTTCCCGAAAAGCCAGAAGGCAAAAAGATGTCGACTGGAGAATGGGTGAGTATTGGAGCCATAATTACAAGTTTGGGAACACTTATGGTTACTGCTTTTAAATAGTTAGCAGTTGTCGGTTATCAGTGGTTAGAATTCAGATAGCAGAATTCAGAAAATAGAATAGAGAAAAACAGTAGGCAGAAGCGAGAATGCAGAATAGAGAAAATAGAATAGAGAAAACAGTAGACAGAATCGAGAAAGCAGAATAGAGAAAATTGTAAATACTTCTAGATGCGATTTTATAAAAACACTATAGCTATTTTATAAAAACAATCGATTCTCGATACAATTTTTAATAGCTAAGCTGTCGCATTACTTTTAAAAAACACTCGAACTGACCCCTCGATAAAAACTCGGGACAGGCTGATTCTCGATGTTTCCTAAAGCTTTATGGATTATGCAATTGCTGTCGTTATTTTGTAAAATCACTCGAAGTGAAGGGATTAACCAAAAATAGACAGCCAAAGACTGAAAGTAGTTTTGAAATTTCATAAACAAAGTTTAGTTTTTTTGCGGATTCAATTCCTGAAAAGTTGCTATTATTGCGGATTTAAATCCTTAAAAGTTGTATATTTGTTTTTTTTAGAAAGTTATGATAGAAAGAATACTAGCTAAAACAATTCAAAAACAACTCCATACATCTAAGGCGATTGTATTATTGGGCGCCAGGCAAGTAGGTAAAACGACTTTGTTAAAAACTCTTTTTGGGGATTTACCGGATGTTTTATGGATGAATGGTGATGAATTGGATATTCAAGCCCTTTTTGAGAATATCTCGGCCACTCGTTTGAAAGCTATTTTTGGAAACAAGAAAACGATCATCATTGATGAAGCGCAACGAATTAAAGACATCGGATTGCGAATGAAATTAATTACAGACCAAATTCCAGATGTTCAATTGATAGCCACCGGTAGTTCCGCATTCGAATTGGCAAATAAACTTAACGAACCCTTGACGGGAAGAAAATGGGAACACAAAATGTACCCCATATCTTTTGGAGAAATGGTGGCGCACCATGGATTGATCGAGGAAAAAAGACTCGTGCCACATCGATTGGTATTTGGTTATTACCCTGATGTGATTAATAATGCCGGATTGGAAAAAGAGATTCTAAAGCAGTTGTCCAACAGTTATTTATATAAAGATGTACTCTTATTAGAACAAATAAAGAAGCCAGAGGGACTGATTAAATTATTGCAGGGTCTCGCATTTCAGGTCGGTTCGCAAGTTTCCTACAACGAATTGGCACAACTGTGTGGGCTTGATGCAAAAACAGTAGAAAAATACATTACTCTATTAGAACAAAGTTATATCGTATTTCGTTTAGGGTCTTTTAGTAGAAATCTGCGATCTGAACTAAAGAGCAGTCGTAAAATATACTTTTATGACAATGGTATTCGAAATGCCTTGATTGCCAATTTCAATCAAATTGAATTACGACAAGATGTTGGCCCCTTGTGGGAAAATTTTCTAATTGCAGAGCGGGTCAAATTATTGCATTATAACAATAAATGGGTTAATTACTGGTTTTGGCGGACTAAGGAACAAAAAGAAATTGATTATATAGAAGAGAGTGACGGTCAACTATCGGCTTTTGAATTCAAGTGGAATCCCAAAGCCAAAAGCAAAACTCCTAAATTATTTTTAGGAACTTATGCCAATAGCCAATTTCAAATCATTCATAAGGACAATGTAGAAGATTTTTTGATTTGAGAAGTTAGAATAAGAATATAGAACAACTAGTGCTGAGTATAGGATTTGTCGTCATTAAAATTAAACCTTAAAAACAGACAACATAAATCCGACTTCTCGATACAATTTTATGCAACTGCTGTCGCTATTTTATAAAATCACTCGAAGTGATCCCTCGATAAAAACTCGGGACAGGCTTGTTCTCGATATAACAGAAAACAGAAAACAGAAAACGATTTAAATGAACGAACAAAACCCCAACGACGAAATATCTTTAAAAGAGTTATTGGAAAAAGCCAAGGAATGGTATGGCTATTTGCTAACGCAATGGAAAATTATTGTATTGGCGGGAGTGATAGGAGCCATTTTGGGATTGGCCTATTCTTTTATCAAAAAACCGGTTTATACCGCTACTTTGTCTTTTGCTTTAGAAGATGAGAAAGGGGGTGGAGGTTTGGGAGGTGCTTTAGGTTTGGCGAGCTCCTTTGGGATTGACCTAGGTGGTGGTGGTGGTAGTATATTTACAGGATCTAACCTTACCGAGTTGTTCAAGTCTCGGACCATGGTTGAACAAACCTTAATGAGTCCAGTTACCGTTAATGGAAAAGTAATTTCTTTGGCTGAAATGTACATTCAAAATAATGAATGGCGAGATAGTTGGAATGACAATCCCAAATACAAAAGCATACAGTTTTTGCCCGATACCAAGCGCAAGTATTTTACAAGAGTACACGATAGTATCTTGGGGGTAATTTACGAGAACTTGTCGAAAGAGTCTTTGTCTGTCGCTCAAAGAGATAAAAAAATTGCCATTATTTCAATGGATGTGGCTTCTACCGATGAATTGTTTTCTATTTATTTTTGCGAAGCATTGGCCAAACAGGTGGGTAAATTTTATATAGATACCAAAAGCAAAAAAGCTCGCATGAATATGGCTGTTTTGCAAAAACAAACCGATTCTATTCGAGCGGAACTCAACGGAGCGATTACTGGTGCAGCTGCGGCCAGTGATGAAACTTTTATGTTGAATCCGGCTATGAACATCAAACGCGCCCCCTCTGTTCGCAGACAGGTAGATGTACAGGCTAATACCGCTATATTAACCGAATTGGTTAAACAATCTGAATTAGCCAAAGTAACAGTGCGTAAAGAAACACCCTTAATACAAGTGATTGACCGCCCTATTTTGCCGTTGCCCAAAGAACGTTTAGGCAAAGCCAAAGGATTGATGATGGGAGGTTTTTTGGCGGGCTTTTTGATGGTGTTGGTGTTGATTGTGAGACGATTGTTAAAGCAATTATCTATATCGTAGTTGAGACGGTATTTATTGGGTGTTTGTGTTAATTGTTAAAAAAAGTAAAATCTTAGAATTATAAAATGAATATTCTCAAACTGATTGGCAGAGATGCAGAAATATTTGAAAATGATATTGTGGTTTATGAAAATGAACTGGAAATGATTATTCGATCATCAAGTTTTCTAGTAATTGGTGGTGCTGGATCAATAGGTCAAGCGGTAACCAAAGAAATTTTTAAACGCAATCCATCAAAGTTACATGTTGTCGATATCAGCGAAAACAATATGGTGGAGCTGGTTCGGGATTTGAGAAGTTCTTATGGTTATATCGATGGGGATTTTCAAACCTTTGCTTTAGATATTGGATCTGTGGAGTACGATGCTTTTATAAAAGCAGATGGGAAATACGATTATGTTTTAAATCTTTCGGCTCTGAAACACGTTCGTAGTGAAAAAGACCCTTTTACCTTGATGCGAATGATTGATGTTAATGTTTTTAATACTGAGAAAACTTTACATCAATCAATCGAAAACGGGACAAAAAAATATTTTTGTGTTTCTACCGATAAAGCAGCCAATCCTGTAAATATGATGGGGGCTTCTAAGCGTATTATGGAAATGTATTTGATGCGTAAAAGCCAAGAGATTAAAATTTCAACAGCTCGTTTTGCCAATGTAGCCTTTTCGGATGGCTCTTTATTACATGGATATAATCAGAGGATTTTGAAAAAGCAGCCTATAGTGGCTCCAAATGATATTAAACGTTATTTTGTAACGCCAAAAGAATCGGGGGAACTATGCTTAATGTCCTGTATCTTTGGAGAAAACAGGGATATTTTCTTTCCTAAATTAAGCGAGAACTTACATTTAATTTCCTTTGCCGATATTGCAGTGAAATATTTGGCTGAAATTGGTTATGAACCTTATTTGTGTGAATCTGAGGAAGAAGCTAGAAATAGTGTGGATACTTTAATTGCTCAAAAGAAATGGCCTTGTTTGTTTACTGCCAGTGACACTACAGGAGAAAAAGATTTTGAAGAGTTCTTTACCGATAACGAAGTTTTGGATATGGAACGATTTGAAAATTTAGGGGTTATTAAAAATGAGCCTAATTTTGATCCATATAAATTAGAAGATTTTACGGCTAAAATTGCTCAAATGAAAGTTGATAAATCATGGAATAAAGAAGAAATTGTTGCTTTGTTTCATAGTATGATTCCTAATTTTGGACATAAAGAAACCGGTAAGTATTTAGATTCAAAAATGTAATTATGGCAGATTTTAATTCAGTTATATCTTTTATAAAAGCTCAGTATAAAACGGAAAGTTTTATTCCGTTGCACGTTCCTCATTTTGGAGGTAACGAAAAAAAATACTTATTAGAAACTATTGATTCTACTTTTGTTTCCTCTGTAGGGGCTTATGTTGATCAATTTGAGTCTATGATGCAAACGATAACCCAAACTCAAAAAGCTGTTGCTGTTGTTAATGGTACTGCGGGGATTCAAGTGGCTTTGCGATTAGTGGGTGTGAAAGCGGGTGATGAAGTATTGACACAAGCTTTGACTTTTGTAGCCACTGCCAATGCTATAGCATATCAAAATGCAACACCTGTTTTTTTAGATGTTGATTTAGATACCATGGGATTGTCTCCTAAAGCGGTTGCTCTGTTTTTAGTAGAGTATGGTGATTTGCGTGAGGATGGTTGTTATAATAAAAAGACAGGTAAAAAAATAAGTGCTTGTGTACCGATGCACACTTTTGGATTTCCGGTTCATTTAGACGAACTGATTACCGTTTGTAACACTTGGAAAATTCCGGTGGTAGAAGATGCAGCCGAATCATTAGGAAGCGAGTACAAAGGAAAGCCAACGGGGAGTTTAGGGAAAGTAGGTGTTTTTTCATTTAACGGGAATAAGATAGTGACCTGTGGAGGTGGTGGCGCTATTGTTACCAATGATATTGCCATAGGAGAGAAGGGGAAGTATCTGACAACTACTGCTAAAATTCCACATCCTTATGAATATGTACATGATGAAATGGGTTATAATTTCAGAATGCCCAATTTGAATGCCGCTTTGGCATGTGCACAATTGGAACAGGTGGATGGTTTTTTAAAAAATAAAAGAAAATTAGCAAAAGAGTATCAATCTTTCTTTGCTACAAAAGGAATAAAATTCAGAACTGGAACACCTGAGACCAAAGCAAATTATTGGTTGATGTGCGTGGAATTGGAAAACAAAGCCGAGCGAGACTTGTTTTTAGAAGCAACCAATGCAAATGGCGTGATGACCCGACCAATATGGCAATTGATGTATCGTTTGCCGATGTATGCGCATTGTCAGAAAGACGAACAGGTCAATGCCGAATTTTTGGAAGAAAGAATTGTTAATATACCGAGTAGTGTTCGATAAAAAAGTAATTCTTATTGGGTATTCGGGGCATGCTTTTGTGGTTGTCGAAACGGCTTTGGAGAATGGCTTTGATGTTATCGGTTATTCTGACAAAGAAGAATCGGATTCAGACCCCTATAATTTATCGTATTTAGGATTTGAAAAGAACGATGATTTTACAGGATGGAAGAAGGAAGTTTCTTTCGTTCTTGGGATAGGTGATAATAAGTTAAGGCAAAACATAGCCCATTTGATTGAAAGTAAAGGAAAGGCAGTTGAAACGATTATGCATAAAACAGCTCACATTTCAAAGAATGCTGAAATTGGGAAAGGCAGTTTTATTAACAAAAATGTTGTTGTCAATGCACTTGCAGTAGTCGGAAAGAATGTAATCTTAAATACTGGCTGTATCATTGAGCATGAATGTGTTTTAGCGGATGCAGTTCATATCGCACCAGGAGCAGTTTTAGCAGGAAATGTTAGTATTGGCGAAAGAACATTTGTGGGAGCCAATGCTGTAATAAAACAAGGAATTGTTGTTGGGAGAGATGTTATAATTGGAGCAGGAACGGTAGTTATTACCAATATAGCTGACGGAAAAAAAGTAGTCGGAAATCCAGGTAGAATAATCTAAATATGAACAAAGTAATTATTATAGCCGAAGCAGGTGTAAATCATAACGGAGACATTCAAATAGCTAAAAAATTAATTGATGTGGCTGTAGATGCTGGAGTCGATTATGTTAAATTTCAGACTTTTAAAGCAGATAGTTTAGTAAGTAAATCCGCAAAAAAAGCAAAATATCAGAGCGTCAATTTCAATGAAGGTGATGACTCGCAATATGTTATGCTGAAGAATTTAGAGTTGAGTCATGAAAATCATTTAGAGTTAATGGCGTATTGCTCAGAAAGGAATATTCAATTTTTCTCTACTGCATTTGATGTGGAAGGGGTGAATTACTTAAATGATTTGGGGCTTTCGTTTTTTAAAATTCCAAGTGGCGAAATAACAAATTATCCCTACTTGAAAGCGGTAGCTTTATGCGGAAAACCAGTTGTTATGTCAACAGGGATGTGTTCCGAAATTGAAATTAAGCAAGCATTGGATGTTTTAGTGAAATTTGGTTTAAAAAAAGAGAATATTTCAATTTTGCATTGTAATACGGAGTATCCAACACCTATGCAAGATGTCAATTTGAAGGCAATGTTGACTATTCAAAAAATTTTTGGAGTTCAGATAGGATATTCAGACCATACACTTGGTATTGAAGTGCCTATTGCAGCAGTTGCATTGGGAGCTAGAATAATTGAAAAACATTTTACTTTGGATAGAACTTTGCCAGGTCCCGATCATGTGGCTTCATTAGAGCCAGCTGAATTAAAGGAGATGGTTGCCGTAATACGCAACATAGAATTGGCAATGAGTGGTGATGGTGAAAAGAAGCCAAGCGAAAGTGAAACAAAGAACATAGCGATTGCTAGAAAAAGTATCCATGTAAATAAAAAATTATTTAAAGGGCATATTATAACTGAACAAGATATCATTTCATTGCGTCCTGGAGATGGTATATCTTCGATGGAATGGGAAAATGTACTGGGGAGAACATTGATTAATGATAAAAATGAGTTTGATAAGCTTTTATTCCTAGATATTAAATGAAAATTGGAATATTAACCAGTTCAAGAGCTGACTACGGAATTTATCTTCCTTTACTACAAAAGTTAAAATGTGATTCTTTTTTTGAAATGGAAATTATTGCATTTGGAACGCATTTGTCAAAAAATCACGGCTATACCTTAACAGATATAAAAAAGGATAATTACAGTGTTATCCACACTATTTCCTCTTTAATTTCAAATGATGACGAACCATCAATTGTGACATCATACGGGTTAACCGTTTTGAAATTTGCAGACTTTTGGCAAAATAATAAGTATGATTTAGTATTTTGTCTAGGAGATCGTTTTGAAATGAGTGCCGCTGTACAGGCAGGTATTCCTTTTGGAGTTAAATTCGCCCATTTGCACGGTGGAGAAACTACATTAGGTGCTATAGATAATGTCTATAGGCATCAAATAACTCTAGCATCATCTTTGCATTTCACAGCTACTGAGGTTTTCAAAGAAAAAGTGGCTAATTTGATTGGGGCTTCAAACGGAATATTTTCTGTTGGTTCTTTAAGTCTAAATAATATTAAAGATTTTACTCCAATAGAAAAAAATATTTTTTATGAAAAATTTTCAATACCGCAGGACGAATTTGCCTTGGTGACTTTTCATCCAGAGACCATGTCTTTACAAGATAATGTTCAATATGCCGATGAGATGAAAAAAGCATTGTTGAAAATTTCAGAAAAAGTATTTGTGATTATCACAATGCCTAATGCTGATACGCAAGGATCGGTTTACAGAGAAGTAATTGAGGAATTAAAAAAGGAATTTTCGGATCGATTTTTATTAATTGAAAATTTTGGAAAGCTAAACTATTTCTCAGCAATGTATTATTCGAAAATATTGCTGGGTAATACTTCAAGCGGAATTTTGGAAGCGGCATCTTTTGGTAAGTATGTGGTAAATGTGGGAGACCGACAAAAAGGAAGAATGCAAAGTAATAATATTTTCAATTGTGAGTTTGAACAAAACGCAATTGTTTCTGCCGTAGATAAGACTATAAATAGTGGAGAATTCAAAGGCGAGAATATCTATTATAAAGACAAAGTAGCAGATAACATAATTAAAATAGTAAAAGAACTTTTATGAGGATATTTAAAGATCACTTAATTCTTTCAGGAACAAAAGTAAAAGAAGCATTACTTAAATTTAATGAACTTTCGCCGGATGCCATTCTTTTTGTAGTGGATGCAGCGGATAAATTAATTGGAGCACTTACTGATGGTGATGTGAGACGGGGTCTGCTCAAAGGATTTACTATTGATAGTTTTGTTGATGAAATTATTCAAGATAATCCTAGATATATTACTAAAGGAGAAAATAATCTAGAAAAAATCATTGCATATCGCGAAGGTGATTTTAGAGTTGTACCTGTAGTAGATGAAAATCGAAAAGTTGTAAATGTTATCAATTTTAGAAATATAAGATCTTATTTGCCAATTGATGCCGTGATTATGGCAGGAGGTAGAGGACAACGCTTACAACCTTTAACGGATACCGTTCCAAAACCACTTTTAAAAGTAGGGAATAAGGCTATTATGGAGCACAATCTGGATCGATTGGCTTTGTTTGGTATTGATGATTTTTGGGTTTCCGTTAAATATTTAGGAGAGCAGATTGAAAATCATTTTGGACTAGGAAAAGAAAAGAATATTAAAATAGAATATGTTTGGGAAAACGAACCACTAGGGACTATTGGAGCGGTTTCTCAAATTAAAAATTTTGAACACGATTATATATTGGTAACCAACTCAGATTTGTTAACCAACATCGATTACGAACAGTTTTTTCTTGAGTTTATTAAGCAAGATGCTGATTTAGCGGTGCTGACAATTCCATATCAGGTAAGCATTCCTTATGCAGTACTTGAAACCAATAACGGACAAGTAAAAAGTTTTAAAGAAAAGCCTACTTATACCTATTATTCAAATGGAGGTATTTATTTGATAAAAAAAGAAATGCTCAATCATATTCCAAAAAATACTTTTTTTAATGCTACCGATTTAATGGAAGAATTAATTAAAAATAATTTTAAAGTCATATCATTCCCTTTTCTTGGATATTGGTTAGATGTTGGTAAACACGATGATTTCGAAAAAGCGCATATAGATATTAATAATATTAAATTTTAATGAGAATTCTATATTTAATACCTGCTCGAGCAGGTTCAAAAGGATTGCCAGGTAAAAACATAAAAATGCTTGGTAATAAACCGCTTATACAATATTCAATTGATTTTGCTTTGCGTAACATGAATTCCTCAGATGTATTATGCATCTCAACCAATGATGATGAAATATTAAATTTATTAGTCAAGTTAGAAATTGAAATTCCTTTTAAACGGCCAGAGGAATTATCCTCAGACACAGCTGGTTCTTATGAAGTTATAATGCATGCTATACAGCATTATGAAGAAAAGAATGTTTTTTTTGATTCGATTATACTCTTGCAACCTACTTCTCCTTTTCGTGATCAAGAAGATATTGCTAATTTATTTAAAACATATGATGATGAATGTGATATGGTAGTTAGTGTAAAAAAATCTAAGGAAAGTCCTTATTATACCATTTTTGAAGAAAATGAGGATAATTTTTTGGAAAGAAGTAAGAATTCTAGTTTCACTAGAAGACAAGATTGTCCTGATGTTTATACTTATAATGGATCTATGTATATGATTAGAGTAGCTTCACTAAAAAAATCATCAATTAACGATTTTAAAAAAATTAAAAAAATAATCATGCCAGAGGAAAGAAGTGTTGATATAGACACTATGGCAGATTGGATTTTGACAGAGTATTATCTTATGAATAGTAATAATAAAGAAAATTAATTTTGGAAGTTAAAAAAACTATACTATTTTTTAGTAGATGCGAATTAGTTCATTTATATGGTGCACTTCATGAAAAAATGATTGCTAATTTTGAAATAGTACATATTGCATATTCAGATATTGAGGCAAATATTTTAAGATCTAATTATGGGATTAAAGATGTAATAATTTTTAAAAATGAATACACATTCCAAATTGAAAATGCTGATATTAATGAAGATTTTCTTAGAGAAATAGATACTCTTTTTATTAAACAAACCGAAGGGCGTTTTAATTTGAATGCTTCTATTCAAAGCGATAGAACTTTTAAAAATCTATCATATTCAGAAGCCTTACTATTAACTACGGGTTATTATAAAGTTTGGAATAAAATATTCTCATTACAACGAGTTGATTTTTTCGTGCATGAAGCTACATCATTGATGCTAAACCATATGGCTTGTGTTTTGTGTAGAGAACAAGAGGGGGTATATACAACCCATATTATGGTTCAAGGGGAATCAGACTTTAATTTTATTATGGTTGATAATGACAATGGATTTCCAACAGAAATGAATTCCATTTACAATGCATTAACAAATGAAGAAATTAAAATTGAAGAGAAAAGAATTAACTCGTTTATAGAAAAATTCAGATCATCATACGAGGTGTTTTTTGATATGAAGGGCACAAGCAAACCAAATTTAAAGCTTTATATGAAACTTGTTTTAGGAGCTTTGAAAGAAAATGTAATTAAATTTTTATCTTTTAAAAAACTAAATAAATTAAATGATAACATTGAAGTATTTCTTTTAAATGAAAAGCAAAATTCTAAAAGATTAAAAAATTGTTTTGATTACAGAAAAATTAATTATGATACTTATGATAAAGAAGTTGATTTTTATTTTTTTCCTCTTCATCTAGAACCTGAAGCTGTTGTATTATATTGGGCAGAAGGAATTTATTCTAATCAAGTAAAACTTATTGAAAATATAGCATCTCAATTACCAATTGGTGTTTTTTTATATGTAAAGGATCACCCTCATCTTTATGGGTATAGAAATGTTTCCGATTATAACCGGATTCAAGAAATACCAAATGTAAAGTTGTTGCCTCCAAATTTGCCGGGTAAACTGATTATTAAAGATTCAAAGGGAGTAATAACTTTAAACGGAACCGCTGGTTTAGAAGGATTATTACTAAATAAGCAAGTCATTACTTTTGGTTCTGCTTTTTACAGGGCTTCTGAACGAATAAAACATGTTAGAGATATCCGAGATTTTAGAAAAGTTATTTATGATTTGAGAGAAGTTAAATTTGATGATGATATTGAATTAAGCAAATTTGTTTTGGCATATCTAAAAAGCCAAAAGAATGGATTTACAAATTTCTATGGAAATTTGGCTAATAATTTGCGGTTAGACATGGATCAAAATGTTATAAATATTGCTTCTGATCTAACTTTGTTTTTTAACAGTTATAGGAATTTATAATTATTGTTCAATTAAATTTTTAATAAGGCCGTTTAAAACAAAATCATTAAAGTCCTATAGAGGTAAATCCTATGAAAATAGTTAGTATAAATACAATCACATTGCGTAGTTTTTTTAAGAATAATTATTCTTTTATTTTTATAGGAATTAATATTATTGTTGCACTTTTAGGGTTTATTCGCTCCTTTTTTTTTATGAAACTTTTTAGTTTTAACGAGTTAGGGATTATTACGATTATAAATACTGGAGTGATGTTCATTGGTTTTTTTCAAATAGGTTTAATAAATGGTGGATATAGAATTATTGCGTTAAAAAATGAAGATTCTACAGAAAAGACAAATAATGTTATTTTTTCATATTTTGGTGTCATATCTGTATTTCTTTTTGGAGTTTATTTACTTGTAGTTTTAACGGGATATGTGTTTGAATATTTATATGTGTTTGTAGCAATTTTAATTGGATTATTTACATTAATTGTAAACTGGCTCACTAATATATTAATTGGGAACAAGGAATATAAACGGCTCAATTCGGCAAGTTTTATAAGTGCTATAGTAGGTTTGCTAAGTTTAATATTAGCCTATTTTTTCGACATTTATGGAGCTATATTAAGTTTGTTTTTGCAACCAATTGTTTTTGTTTTAATAGTTTTTATTACGGATTCTAAAGTACTTCCAAAGAAATTTGATTTAGATATTAAATATATTAAACATGTTTTGAGTTTTGGATTTATTCCATTTTTATCTGGGGTGTTCTTATTAATCTATATGCAAGTTGAACGTTGGAGTATCATTTATTTTATTGGTCCAGAAGCTTTAGGTAAGATGTACTTAGTTTTTATAATTTCGATGCTTTGGGTGTTAATACCATCATCAATAAATAGTTTATTTTTTCCAGATGCAGTAAAATTATTTGTAAATAATGATTCTGTTGGGTTATCAAAAATGATTAATAAATATTATTTAATTATCAGTATATATTGTTTTTTGATTAGTTTTTTGATACTTGTTTTTTTAAATCCATTTGTGCATTATTTCTTTCCGAATCACCTTCCTTATGTTTACTTGGCAATTATGATTTTACCAGCTTTGATATTGAGGACAATGTCTGATCCGATTATTCTATTATTAAATAGTATGGTTATATTGAAACCTCTTTTTTGGGGTGATCTGATTTGTATTTTTATATATATAATTCTTGTCTTAACTGTTGGTTTTACGAAAAAAATCTCATTGGATTATATGATTATTTGCCTGGGGATATACTATTTATGTAGATTTATTTATCTTTTAAATGTCTTTATTTACGCAAAAAAAAAGCTGTTAAAATCTTAATGATTGTTTAGCAAAGAAGTTATCATTACATAAATGTTTTAGTTTTAGATTAAATCACTTTTAGAAATTCAATGGTGGAATTGGAATGAAGAAAAAATTAAAGAAAATAGTTCTCTCTTTTATGATATAGATGGTTTTATAGCGAAACATAGAAAATAGTATTCACAGAATTGATAATGTTAGTGATGGATATATTTATGGCTTATTAAATTAATGCAAGCATTATAAAAAAAATTCTTATAATGTGACAGAAAAATAAATTAAAAATTATATATAAATCAATTTATAAAGCATTTCAAATGCAAAATAAAAATTAGTAAATAAAAATAGATTATGATGAATATTTTGATTACAGGAGGAGCTGGGTTTATAGGTTCTAATTTGGCACTGAAATTAATAGCAAAAGGTAACAATGTTACCGTTTTAGACAATCTGTCTCCACAAATTCATGGCGAGAATGCTGAAGAGAAGTCTTTTTTATTCTTAAAAATTAAAAATAAAGTAAATTTTATTAAAGGAACTGTAACATCAAAAGAGGATTGGTTAAGAGCAATTAAAGGTCAAGATGTTATTGTTCACCTTGCAGCAGAAACCGGAACAGGACAATCGATGTATGAAATTGAAAAATACACAACTGTTAACATAGGAGGTACTGCAATAATGTTGGATTTACTAGCGAATCATCCTCATAATGTAAAAAAAGTAGTTATTGCTTCTTCTAGATCTATTTATGGAGAAGGTAAATATTGGTCAGATGAATTAAATGCATTTGTTTATCCAAAGCATAGAACTGATGAATATATGAGTAATGGTGATTTTGAAGTAAAATTTGATGGAGTACAAAATACGCTGCAATTGGTTGGAACGGACGAGAATTCTAAAATACACCCTTCATCAGTTTATGGAATTACAAAACAGAATCAAGAACAAATGATTATGACTGTTTGTCCAACAATAGGAATTGCGCCAGTTGCTTTTAGGTATCAAAATGTTTACGGGCCAGGTCAGTCTTTATCAAATCCTTATACAGGTATATTATCAATTTTCTCAACTTTAATCAGAACTAACAAACCAATTAATATTTTTGAGGATGGAAAGGAAAGTAGAGATTTTGTATTTATTGATGATATAGTTGATGCAACTATTTTGGGTATTGAGAAGGATGAAGCAAACAATGAAGTTTTTAATGTTGGATTTGGAGAGCCTACTGATGTATTGACTGTTGCTGAAACATTGATAAATAAATACGGAATTAATGTTCCTATAAATATAACTGGTAATTACCGTTTAGGTGACATAAGGCATAATTTTGCAGATCTAACAAAAATTAAGAAGATTGGTTTTGAGCCAAAATATAATTTTGAAAAAGGAATATCAATATTTTGTGAATGGGTTAATGAGCAGGAGATTTTAGAAAGTAAATACGAAGACTCAATTAATGAAATGAAACAAAGAGGTTTGTTTAAATAAGATATTTTTTTGAAAAATTCAACAAAGTTTAGAAGATTACTTTTGTTTTTCACCATTTTAGCGAGTGGTGGAATGCTTGTGTTTCAAAGAGAAGTATTATTAGTTTTAATTTTGATATTGTGTATTACTTGTAATCAAGGTAAGATATTTACATTGAATAAAAGGCTGTTACCTTCAGTGATTATGATTTTTGTTATTTTGATGATTAGCCTTGTCTTTCATTATTATACAATTAGTAGCTTATTTGTTAGATTTAGTGTTTTCATAATTTCTCTTTTTCTTTATAATTTTTATTTAAAAAGGAGTAATGATGAATTTGAGAATGACTTATTTGTGATATTAAAATGGATGCCTTTTCAAGCATTGATAACTGTTTTATTGGCACTTTTTGTTCCTTTTTTATTTTTAACAGTATCTTTATCTAACGCCACTTATCAAACTATTTTTTTTGTTTTCACATATCACGAAACAATAGAAGGTTTGTCAAGGTTTGTTAGACCGGATGGTTTATTTTACGAGCCTGGGGTTTTTCAGCTATATTTAAATATTTTATTATACTTGTCTTTATTTGTATTCAAAAAAAGAGGCTATTCTATTATAACAATAATCGCAATTTTTTCTACTCAATCTACAACTGGTATTGTAATTTGTCTCCTAATATTGTCCTATTATTTTTTTGTTGAACATTTGCGTGGAAAACCATTTCTTTCAAAGATTGGTTACGGATTTGGGGGTATAATCTTGCTTATACCTTTTTTCATCATTGCAAACTCGAATATTCAGGAAAAATTATATGGTGAAAGTAAAGGCTCTTCAATGGCTAGGCAGTATGATCTTTTTACGGGAATTAATGTTGCTTTGTCAAAACCTTTAACAGGAATCGGTTTTGACTATAATCAGTATAAAGCTGTGGCTTCGGGTTTAGGTTTTCAAGATACAGAAATGGATCAAAAATCTCTTGAAGATAGGAGTAATTCTAATGGCATCGTTTTTCTTTTTTATAGTATAGGTTTGCCAATTGGATTATTATTTATAATTGGATTATTTAGACAAGAATTTTTTTCTCACAAATTTTTGGTAGGATTGATATTTTTTTTATCCTTATTCGGCGAAACACTTATTTTTACACCATTTTTTTTATTGTTTACCTATAGTGGTTTTGGGGCAGTATTTTTTAAAAACAAGAATGTTCTTTGTGATTTTAATTAAGTAATAAAAGTTAAATGTTAATATTTAGAATTAGAGATTTTATTTCCGTTTTATTCTTTAGGATAATTGGTAATATGTTGTTTAGAAATTTTGGTAAAAAAGTCAGGATAGTTTTTCCATTAAGGATATTAGGGGCCAAATTTATATCAATAGACGATAATGTTACGGTTCAATATAATGGTTTTGTTGCGGCGATTAAAGCAAATGAAATTGATCCTGATCTACTAATAAAGAACGGAAGTTTAATAGGTAACTACTGTCATATAGTTTGTACTAATAAAGTTACGATACACGAGAATGTATTGATAGCAGACAAAGTATACATTTCCGATAATTTACATGATTATACTGATATTTTAAATCCGATACAAAATCAATCGTTAAAGCAATTAAAAGACGTAGAGATAGGGTCAGGAAGTTGGATTGGTGAGAATGTATGTATTATGGGAGCAAAAATTGGAAAAAATTGTGTAATAGGTGCAAATAGTGTTGTTAATAAAGATATACCAGATTATTGTGTAGCTGTTGGTAGCCCTATAGTGATTATTAAGCGTTACTGCTCGGAAAGTAAATTATGGGAGCTTACAGATAAATATGGTAATTTCATAAGCTTATGACATGACTTAGTTACCAGAGTAGATGTATATAACTGCACAAATATAATTGTTAATAAAAAATATTCTGTCTTTTAAAAGCTTTACAAATCGATTCTTAATGAAAATAAGTTTTTTGCGATAATCTTTTAATGAGTTGGTATTTATAAAAATAAAAAATGAAAAATTTACTGTTTATAGGATTAACCTATCATGATTATACAAATGAAATGATTGTTGAACTTGAAAAATTGGGTTATAATGTTAAATTTCATTCGATTAAGCCTCGAAATTTTTTTAATAAAGTATTACATTCCATTTCGCCAACTATTTTTCAAAAAAAGTTAGACGAGTATCATAGTGCCATCATTGAAGAAGAAAAAGAAAATAGTTATGAAATAGTATTCTTTCTTCAGGTTCATTTGTTCTCATTAAAAAATATTTCTGAAATTAAATCTCAACATTTTGATTCTAAATTTGTTCTTTATAATTGGGATTCAGTTCAAACACATGATTATAGGGCTCATATTCCTTTCTTTAATGAGGTTTATACTTTTGATCAAGATGATGCAAAAAAATTAAACGTAAATTATTTGCCGCTTTTTTGCATAGAAAAATTTCAAAATCTTCCTAAACTAAAACAAGAAGAGAAACGTGTTTATTTTGTTGGAAATATCGTGAGTGTTCAAAGGTATGTTGCAATACAAAAATTTATTAAGTACTGTTCTAATAAAAATGTCATTTTTAATTATTTTTTAAGTTGCACTCCAGTTGTATTATCAAGATTGTTAAAGAATGGTCATTTCCCTTTTAATATTTCTTTTTCGTCTATTACGAATAGTAGTTTCTTAAATTTAATTACAAATTCCACAACTGTTTTTGACTTTGCAAATCATCAACAGGTTGGGTACACTATGAGGATAATTGAAAATTTATGTGCAGGAAAAAAAATCATAACTAATAATGCCAGAGTATTAAATGAAAATTTTTATTCAGAGGATAGGATATTAGTTGTTTATGATTTAGATTTTTCAAATGTAGATTCTTTCGTTCTCAAAGAGTTAGTAGATCCTTGCAAAACTTTTGAAGAATTTCATTTAAATAATTTTTTAAAGAAAATTGTTAACTAAAAAAAGTAGTTGCACTTTATGATTAATATTAAAGAGCAATAATATATCAATAATAAATCAAGATGAACAATATTAAGAAAAAAAAGTGTTTGTTAATTATTCCTAAATCATTTTATTCTTTTCATAATTTTCTAACAGAAGCACTAAACGAGTTAGGCTACGAGGTTGCCATTGCAAATGAAGAATATCCTGAAAATACAATTGGAAAATTGATGGGAAAACTTGGCATACCACTTTTGTTGACTACAACTAGAAGAGTTGTAAAAAGAGACTTTTTAATTGGTAGGGGTTATGATTTAGCACTTATAATAAAAGGGCGAGGAATTAGTAATGAGCTTATTTCTGACATAAAGGATGTGTGTCCAATGATTGTGGGGTATAATTTCGATTCTTTTGGTTATCATAATGCACCTCTAAAATGGTATAAAAACGTAGATAGATACTGTACTTTTGACTATAAAGATGCTGATAAGTATTCTTTGCCAATTGTAGAGTTATTTTCTTCACTTTCAAAAGAGTTGGGAGAAAAAGAAATTTCATATACAATTTCTGCAATCGTCAGAAATCATTCAAATAGACTAAAGTTTATTGATGACATATTTAAAGTTATTGATGTAGAAAAAAGATTTATATATATATATGAGCAAAATTTATTCACTTTTTGTATTAATTTTATAAATAGTCCTATTTTGTATTTAAAATATGCTAAATATATATCTTTTAAATCTTTAAATTATCAGGAATACATTAGAGTTTTACACGGGTCCAATTTTACAATTGATTATGCTCACCCTAAGCAATCGGGTATGACAATGCGATGTTTGGAAGCACTTAGTACTCAAACTAAAGTGATTTCTAATAATCCTTTTTTGATGAGAAATTCTAATTTTAGTGAAAGAAATGCAATTATATTTAATGAAACTAAATCGAATAGTGACATTAAAAAGCAATTTGACCAGATATTTAGCATAACGCCAGATAAAGCTCATAGGAAAATGTCGAATTTTATTAAAGATCTGTTAAATAATAATTAATTTTTTAAGTTATAAAATAATAAAAATGATAAAAGTAGGGATTATAGGTGCCGGGAGAATGGGAATAACACATTATTCTATTATTAATTCTAACCCAAATATAGAAATTGTTGCTGTAGCAGATCCATCGGCATTGACGACAGTTATATTAGAAAAGTATTTGAAAATACTAACATTTAAAGATTATAAGAAGATGCTACAAAAAGTAAAGCTAGATGCTTTACTTGTTTGTACACCACCTTTTTTAAATGTGGAGATATTAGAGGAAGCTGCTAAACTGGGGCTTCATGTTTTTTGTGAAAAGCCATTTACTTTAAAACCCAATGATGCTAAGATGCTTGCAGATTTATTTGAAAGTAAAAATCTGGTTAATCAAATTGGTTATGTAAATAGATTTAATGATGTATTTATAAAAGTAAAAGAGCTAATTGATGCAAACGTTATAGGGAAGCTAATTAGGTTTAAGACAGAAATGTACAGTAGAACAATTACACAGCCAGATGACGGGGCTGGTTGGAGATCTACACACGCAAATGGAGGTGGAGCCTTGTATGAAATGGGAACACATTCAATAGATTTAATTAATTATATATTAGGAAAACCAGACAAGGTAACGGGGTCGGTTTTAACTAATGTGTATTCAAAACATGTGGAGGATATTGTCTCTACTACACTGGTATATGATAATGGATTAGCTGGTACTTTGTATGTAAATTGGAGTGATGATAGTTATCGCAAGCCAACTAATAAAATTGAATTTTTTGGTGAAGAAGGTAAAATTTTGGCTGATCAGCATGGTTTTAAAATTTATCTAAAAAAAGAGAATAAAGAATTGTCATATAGAGTAGGATGGAATACTTTTTATATAACTGATATTTTCAAGACAGTACCATTTTATGTAAGGGGAAATGAGTTTACAAGTCAACTATATCATTTTGTAGATAGTATCGAAAAAAACAAAAAATCAACAATGTGTTCTTTTAGAGATGGTTATAATACGCTTTCTATTGTAGAGGATATTTTTAATGATTCTAATAAAAAATAAATAGTAAGTTATGGAAGTTTTTGATAAAATAGTTTTTGGTGACAATCAATTTTTTGGGATTAATCACATGTCGCAAGAGAAAGCTCAACAATTAGCAGAGCAATTCTACGATATAAATAATATTTATAGTGTTTATGAATCAGCATTCAAGGCTGGTGTCAATGGAATAATGCTAAATAGTAATGAAAGAGCGATAGATATTTGCAATCATTTTAGAAGTAATCCTGATAAATACGGCCATATAAATTGGTATCCATCTATACCTTACCCTCATAAATATGTTAATCTTATTGCGGAGAAAGGTGTTTTACCTGCAATTAATTCTATTTTATTTAAAGAGAATTCTGCAAAGGGTATTCTTGGTATGATGGCGCAAGGGGGTGCCGCAATCATAACAAAAGATGTTATCTCGATGATGAAGATGTTGGTAGATATGGAGATGAAGATGTTTAAAGGCTTGAACGTAAAGGTTGTTTTTTTACAAAATATTGTCACTGATTTAATTTTGGGATTTGGGATAAAAGAAATTTTTCAGGAGTATTGTAAACATATAAAGAAAAAATACAATGCTACACCTGGATTGATTACTCAAAACATGCCTGAATTAAGAAGTAAGCTTATTGAATGGGGTATTGAAGAAGTTGTTATATGTAGTTCATTTAATAAAATCGGTTATTTAATGTCTCCTGATTTGCAATCATATATTGATGCGGCAAAGGCTAATGATTCGAGTAAGTATCAACTCTGGGCTATGTCTACTTTGGCATCAGGTGCGATTCCTCCTAAAGAGGCATATGGTTTTATTAATAATCAGAATATTCAAACTGTTGTTTTTGGAGCATCTTCAAGTAAGCATATAGAGCAAACAGTTAGTTTAATTGATCTTAAATAAAATTTGAATTTAGATTGGTTAATTAGGCTAAGACTAACAAAAAATATAAGGGTACTATGAATATTTTAATTTCCGGTATGACTGGTTTTGTTGGGAAAAATTTAGAAGTATATTTAAAAAAGGATAATGTAGTGCAATCCATGAGTGTTCGCTACCATCCCAATCAGCAAATTGAGATTAAAACAGACGTAATCATTCATCTTGCGGGAAAAGCACACGATTTAAAAAAAGTATCTAATCCAATAGATTATTATGAATCTAATTATGAGTTAACTAAGCAGTTATTTGATGCTTTCTTAACTTCTGAAGCTTCGGTTTTTATTTTTATGAGTACTGTAAAAGCGGTAGCGGATGAGGTAGTGGGGATTTTAACAGAAAGTGATACTCCTAATCCTAAAACGCATTATGGTATTGCTAAACATCAGGCAGAACAATATATTTTAAACAAAGAATTGCCAGAAGGTAAAAGAGTTTATATTTTAAGACCTTGTATGATTCATGGACCAGGAAATAAAGGAAATCTCAATTTGCTATATCAATTGGTTGTAAAAGGATTGCCTTGGCCATTGGGTGCTTTTGAAAATCAACGTTCTTTTTTGAGTGTCGAGAATCTTTGTTTTGTAATAAAGGAATTGCTGGAAAATGATTCTATTTCATCGGGTGTATATCAAGTGGCAGATGATGAAGCTTTGTCTACTAATGAATTGATAGAATTGTTAGGTGCGAGTTTGGGAAAGAAAGCAAAAATTTGGAAAATCAATGCGCCGTTTATAAAATTCTTAGCTTCTATGGGGGATAAAATTCATCTTCCACTTAATTCCGAGCGTTTACAAAAGCTAACGGAGAATTATGTGGTGAGTAATGTGAAGATCGTTAACGTTTTAGGGAAACCATTGCCTGTTGCAGCTAGAGAAGGATTATTGCAAACTTTTGAGTCGTTTAGGAGGTAGTTTTCGGTTATTGGTTGTGGTTCTCGATACGATTTTTAAAGCAAAAATATCTTTTTAAACAAGAATATTTGAAATGCTTTAAAAATCACTCGAACTGATGGGACTAGAGTTGTCAGTTATCGGTTATCGGTTCTCTGTTTTTTTTGGGGGTATTACGGGATTTCGGATGCGATAATTGTTGTGGTGTTGTTTTTTCGGTGTAAGAGTTTGTGTTTTTTGCGGTCTTGTTTGGCAAAACCGATAAAAAGAAAAGTGAGATGGAGGTGATTTCCTGTTGGCATTTCTGTTTTTAGTTTCACGGTTTGTTTTTCGGAGTCTTTTGCAAGGATTATCTCTTCGCTGTAACAAGTGTCGAAGGTTTCGTTTTGAAAATCCCAGTTTGCCATGGCTATTGCTAAGTGGACATGAGTCGCTTCTTCAGGCCAATCCAGGTGTTCTTTTGGAATGAAATCGAGTAGCGTTAGTATTTGATTGTTGGGATTGTGGAGCTCTTTTATTTTAAGCACTGAACGTAAAGGTCTTAGTTTGTTACTTTCAAAACCGAGCAGTATTTCTTTGCCTTCTTTTGTCTTTAAACCCTCAAGAAGCGTTCTTTGGCCTTTGGGCTGGGTCACGTCTTCTTCGAGAATTTCGAAAAGCAGTTTGTTTGCTCTTCCCGCAAAACTTACCTCTTTGGACAAACGATTAAAGCGATTCGCAATTTGACGAAACAGTGCGGATTTTTTGACACAATGTCCAAATTCAGTGCCCTGATGCCGAATTCTGTCAAAAATGGGATTGTTTTTGAACTGTTCGGATGTTATTCCTGTTTTTCCTTTCATTCGGGCATAATTTCCCCCGTCTGCCGTGACCACAAAATTAATGTCATCGATTGTTCCTGTTATTTTAAAAGAAGCTATTACTTTTGCCATAGTTTTGCATTTTAAATTAAAGATATAAATTTTTTGAGTTACTTACATAAACTTCATTAACCTAATGAATTTTAACTTGTTGCTGTTTATGGTTATGAAGGCACCATAATTCCAAAACGCAATATAGAAATGAAGAATGGTGATGTTATTTCAACTAAACCACTATGGACTGAAAGACCTTAGATTTGGTTGGCAGATTTAAAGTCTGCACGGTTACAATTCTAAATATTTGCCACGAATTTCACAAATTAACACAAATTAATTAATGGAAATTCGTAAAATTCGTGGCGAAATTTTTTAGAAGCTAAAAGCGAAATGTACTAAAGTAGATAGTTTTAACTATTTTTGGGGCCAATAAAAACACTTTTTCAACATAACCCATGCATTACATCCTACTTACTTTTGTTCTGTTCCTACTGGAATTGTTTTATTTCAAAATAGCCGATCGCTACAATATTGTTGACAAACCAAATCATCGGTCGGCGCATACCGTAATTACTTTGCGAGGTGGCGGAATCATTTTTTGGTTTGCTGCCTTGATTTATTTTATCCAACAGCCACAGGATTCCAATTTTTTCTTTATGGGAATCACCTTGGTTAGTTTGATTAGTTTTTGGGACGATATACAGAGTTTACCCAATAAAGTAAGGTTGTTGGCTCATTTTACCGCAATCTCTCTCGTTTTTTATTCGTTGGATCTTTTTACTATTTTGCCGGTATGGGGAGTAGTGACAGGCTATGTTATTTTTATTGGAATTATAAACGCTTATAATTTCATGGATGGCATCAACGGAATTACCGGGGTTTATACTTTAGTGGTTCTGGGGTCTTTGTGGTATGTCAATCAATACATTCAGGAATTTACGGCTTTTAACTTTATCGTTTATCCGATGCTGGCCTCCTTGGTTTTTTTGTTTTTTAATTTCAGGAGAAAGGCCAAATGTTTTGCCGGTGATATTGGTAGTATTGCGATTGCTTTTTGGGTCGTGTATTTGTTGCTGCAATTGGTTTTAAAAACAAACTCGTTTTTATGGATTTTATTTTTGGCCGTTTATGGGGTGGATACCCTTGGAACTATTTTGCATCGATTGTATTTAAGAGAAAATATATTTGAGGCACATCGCCATCATTTTTATCAAATTCTAAGTAATGAATATGAGTTGCAGCATCGTGTTGTAGCCATTATATATGGTTTGAGACAGGGAATCGTTTCGGTATTGGTTATATTGTTACATAAAAGCCTACCCGAATGGGTTATTTTTGCCATAGTTCTGCTGCCTCTTTTTGGAATTTACACTTTAAAGTTTTATTTAATTAAAAGACATGCCAAACAACAACTATCCTAGGTTAATAAAAGGAGGTATTTATAGAGATCCCAGAGGTCAAATTTCATTTGTAAACGATATGAATTTTGATGCAATAGAGCGTTTTTATATCATCGAAAACTCAGAAGAAAACCCTTTGAGAGCCTGGCAAGGCCATAGGATCGACAATAAATATTTTTATTGTTTGCAAGGTGTCATTAAAGTGCATTTTGTGAAAATTGATAATTGGGAATCACCTTCGAAAGATTTAAAAGTTGAAAGTGTGGTTCTCTGTTCTAAGGAAAGTAACGTCCTCCATATTCCTCAAGGATATGCCAATGCGATTGAGTCCTTGGAAACAGGATCTAAATTGATGTCGTTTTCAACTTTGCCTTTGTCAAGAACAACTGAAGATGATGTGCGATTTGACAGTACTATGTGGTCCGTGATTGGTTAGCAGTTTTCGGTTGTCAGGTATCAGAATAGAATTGGGATTTTTTAAGAAATTTAAAATCTATAAATGAACTCTAAAAGAATATATTTATCTATTCCAACTATGGGCGTATCTGAGCAAAGGTATGTTCAAGAGGCTTTTGTTTCGAATTGGGTAACCGTAGGAGGTCCCAACGTAAATAGTTTCGAGCGAGATTTAGAGCACTATTTGTCCAACGATGTTTTTGTCGGTGGTTTAAGCTCCGGAACCGCTGCCATTCACTTGGGATTAATTTTATTAGGAGTTAGGGCTAGGGATGAGGTGATTTGTCAGAGTATGACTTTTTCGGCGTCGGCTAATCCTATTTTGTATCTTGGAGCGACTCCAGTTTTTATTGACAGTGAAAACGAAACTTGGAATCTTTGTCCGATAGCACTTGAAGAAGCGATTATTGACCGAATAGCTAAAGGGCAGAAGCCAAAAGCCATTATTGCTGTACATTTGTATGGAGTTCCTTATAAAATAAAAGAAGTTAGAGCTGTTGCGAATCAATATGACATTCCAATACTAGAGGATAGTGCGGAAGCATTGGGCAGCAGTTATAAAGGACAAAAATGCGGTACTTTTGGAGATATTGGTGTGTTTTCTTTTAATGGGAATAAAATTATAACTACTTCAGGTGGAGG
>Ga0184629_10000178_pt1 | contig 27748 bp, 22 predicted proteins | sample PLM4_32_b1_FD_133158 | JGI IMG/M metagenome (GOLD analysis project Ga0184629, IMG submission 133158) | Groundwater sediment microbial communities from an aquifer in East River, Colorado, USA - PLM4_32_b1 | ecosystem: Environmental > Terrestrial > Soil > Riparian zone | place: USA: East River...
TCCGCACCGCGCTCGACGCCATCACCACCGTGGCGGGGACCTCCGCGAGGCGCGCCGCGTAGGCGACCCCCTGCGCGTGGTTACCGGCGGAGATGGTGATCACGCCACGGAGCCGCGCGGCGCGCGGGAGCTGCAGCACCTCGTTCAGCCCGCCGCGCGGCTTGAACGAGCCCGTGCGCTGGAACAGCTCCGCCTTCAGATGGAGGCGGCAGCCGGCGCGGGCCGACAGGAGGCGGCTGCTGAGGATTGGGGTGCGATGGAGGTGCGGCCGGATCCGTGTGGCCGCCTGCCGCACCTCCTCATACGTCACCAAGGGGTCACCAATGGATCACCAGGGCGCAGGGGCTACTCGAGCCGCTTCACGATGTGCCAGCCGTAGGGGCTCTTCTCCGGGTCGAAGTCCGCCATGCCGATCTCCCCCACCTTCAAGGGAAAGCCGGCGTCCCCGAAGGCCGGGACCATCTTCGTCCGCAGGTACTCCCCCTGTCGCGGGGCCACCCCCTTGTTCGACATGCCGTAGATCCCGGGGAACGCGTCGTCGGTGTTCGCCTTCACCAGCGCGGCGAAGTCCTCACCCGCCTTGGCGCGCTTCAGGAGCTCGTACGCCAGCGTCTTCGCCTCTTCTTGCGTGCGCTTGATCGCCTTGCCCGGCACGCTGCCGGAGTAGCCGATGAGGATGTGCTGGATCTTGATGTGCTCGGGCTCGGCGGCTGCGGGCATCGACTTCCCTCCCTGGGCGGGCTGGGGGGCCTGCGCCGGCTGAGTGGCTGACTTGGATGGGGCGGGTGGAGCGGTCTGCGACTGCGGCGCGGCCACGGCGGTCAGGATCCCCGCCACGGCGAGAGCTGGGACTATGGCGATTCTCACGAGTGCCTCCAGGTCCGCGGCCCACCCGGTGGGCGCGCGAGAGACGCGAATTCTAGCCCTGTGGCGGCCGCAAGACCAGGTTGGGGGGGAGCGGCTGGGCCCTACGGCAGGTGGACGACCTCGTCCTGGAGCGAACGCACCATGCAGGTCGCGGAGCTCGGGCAGAGCGCCTGGAACTGGGCGCTCCCCCTGATCTTCGCCGGAGCCGCCTCGCGGTCGACGACGCGGAACCCCGCATGCTCGAAGAAGTCTCGTGCGGTGGTCGTCAGCAGGAACAGGTCGGCGACTCCCCGGCTGCGCGCCAGCGAACGGAGCCGCAGGCACAGCAGCGCCGCGAGCCCCTCACCGCGCCGCGCCGGATCGACCCAGAGCGAGCGCAGCAGGGCGGACTCCCCGAACGCCTCCAGACCGATCATGCCGACGAGCATTCCGTCGTCGCGAGCCACCAGGAACTCCTGGGCCGTTGGATCGAGGTCCTCGTGAGGCAGACTCGCCCCCGCGAGCGCCGCGCGCAGCAGCGGGAACTCCGCGGCCGTCGCGAGGCTCACCGGCAGGCGACTAGCGTGCGTGCCGATCGATCACCCGCTCGATGGCGCGCCGGCAGACGGCACAGAATGCCACCGGGTCGCGCGTGAACATGATGCAGTCCGCCGAGGGCCGGAACATCCCGGTCGCCTGGTACCCCGCCCCTTCGAAGGCCCCCACCTTGCCGGCGTGAGGCTCCGCGCCGAGCGTGCGAGTGAACAGCTCCCGCTCCTCCCGGAACAGCGCCTCCATCTCCTCCTCGGGCCGATTCTCCGCCCGGATCTTGCGCCGGCGATCCTGGAATGCCAGCGACGCCTTCTCGTAGTCGGCCTTCCCCCACGGTGTCGGGACCGCAATCCCGCCGGTCAGCAGGTCGGACCACTTGAGGCGCCGCGGATCGCGCCCGGTCGCCAGGTTCGGCTCCCACGGCTCCGGGATCTCCCCTGCCGGAGCCTCGTAGGCAACGGGGGAGGTATAGTACTCGTCCCCCAGCCCCCCGAGGGAGTGCCCCAGCTCGTGGACGAAGACGTACGGGCTGAATTCCGAGCCGGCGGCGGCGGTCGCGTAGAGGTTGTAGATCCCGCCCCCTCCGTAGGTCCGGTTGTTCGCGAGGATGGCGATGAAATCGTACGGCGCCGCGGCGGCGACGTCGCGCCAGGCGCGGTCGTCGAAAGTGAGGACGTAGCGCTCCGACCCGAACGCGTTGTAGGTCGTCCCGAGGGCCGTCCGCCGGAACTCGCCGACCTGCGGCCGCGCGACCCCCGAGGCCGGGGTCGCAGTGTCGATGGCGCGGATGTTGAGATCCCCCCGGCGGCTTGCGAACGGCTCGGTGCGCAGGAGCACGTCGGCCAGCCTGCGGGCGTCGGCATGGAACTTGTCGCGCTCGGCCGCGGTGTACCCATCCCCGAGGAGGAGCAGGTCGAGCTTGACCGCGGGGGCACCCCCCTCCTCGAGCGTCCAGACCGTCTGCGGCCCGACCGGGGCACGATCGACCGCCGGCGCGGCGGGGTCGACGGTGCTGCTCCAGATCTCGCGGAAGATCCCGTCGGTCCCCCGCCGGCGGATCCTCACCTGCACCGGCTGACGCGGCTCGGGGAAGCGAATCGCCTCCGGGAAGGTGCGCCACGTCCCGGCGATCGCCTCGGGAGTGGTCTGCCACTCGGCGAAGGTGTCGGCGAATCCGCGGCTGTAGAGAGGCCGGTTGCTGGCCAGGTCGACGACCTCCGCGAGGTAGGCGCCGAGCCCGCTGTCGTCGAGCAACGCGGTTTGGCTGCCGGGCCAGGTGCCCTCGATGCGGGCGCGGTCGCCGGCCCAGCGCTCCTCGGTTGCCGTCCCGGAGTGATAGAGGTCCAGCCGCAGCGTCGCGCCGGTGAAGTCGTCCTCGAACCCCGCCCACCCTGGTCCCGCCCAGAGCAGCACGAGGGCGACGATCAACCCGCGGCGCCCGTGCCTGCCTCCCTCAGACCTCATCCGCCACCTCCGCTCCGGCGCCCCGTCGCGCGGCGGCGACGGCGGCGCTCATCAGGCCCGAGAATAGCCCAAACACCACGACTCCCGTGAGACTCATCCACTCCGCCAGGCCGCCAGGAGCCGCGAGGGCGGAGAGCGTGCGTCCGAACTCCCCCTCCGGGCGAAGCGCGGCGAGCGCCGCGACGCACGTCGCGGCGAGGCTGGCGCCGCAGATCCCCCCGATAAGGCCGCGCCTCCACAGCGCCGCGCTGGTGAGCGGCGGCAGGGCGCTCGGCGGCGCGATGGCGACATGCGGCTCGCGCGTGCCGAGCGGTGCGAACCGCTGCAGGAGCAGCAGGCCGGGGATCCCGGTGAGGAGCGTCATCCAGAAGAACGCCTCCCAGCCGAACGCGGCGGCCGAGAACCCCGCGACCGGGCCGGCGATGACGCGCGGCAACCCGAACAAGCTCGAGAGCAATGCGTACTGGGTCGCCGAGAACCGTTTCTGCGTCATGCGCAACAGCAACACCGTGAAGGCGCCGGTGCCGAGTCCCTGGGCGAAATTGTCGGCGCCCGCAGCCGCGAGCATCAGGGGGCGATCGATCGGGGCGCGTGCAATCACCACATACCCGAGGTTCGAGAAGATCTGCAGCGCCCCGAACAGCCACAGCGAGTGTCCCAGCCCCATCAGACTCGTCAGGGTGCCGCCCAGAAGCGTCCCCGCCACGACTGCTCCCCAGGTCACCCAGGTGAGCCACAGCCCCCGATCCGCGGCGGAGTACCCGAGGTCGAAGAGGAAGGGCCGGACGAGCGAGACCGCCAGGTTATCGGCGAACTTGTAGAAGAAGACGAAGGCGAGGATCTCGAGCGCCCGGTGACGGCCCAGGAACCCAAGGAACGGGAGCCACACCGCGTCGCGCAGCGAGCGCGGCACCACGCCGGGGTCATGCGGCTCCGGCGCCCGCCACGTCACCCACAGCATCGGCAGGAACAGCAACCCGAGCGCGACGTTCACGGCGGGCCAGGACCACAGCGCCGCGAGCCAGATCCCCAGCGCCGGCACGGCGCGGTACGCCGTCATGTAGAAGGCGGTCTTGGCGCCAACCGCCACTCCCTGCTCCTCCGGCCGCAGCACCTCCACCGTGTAGGCGTCGTAGGCGATGTCCTGGGTGGCAGAGGCAAGGGCAATCGCGAATGCCAGCGCCCCGACCACCCAGGGCGCCTCCGGCCGGTCGCCGACGCCCGCGAGCCCGAGCATCAAGGCGAAGAGCGCGACCTGGGTCGCGAGCATCCAGCCGCGCCGCCGCCCGAACCGGCCGAGCTGGTAGCGATCGAGGAACGGCGACCAGAGGAACTTGAACGTCCACGGCGCCTGGGCGAGGGTGATGAGGCCCACCGTCCGCAGATCGACGCCGGCGCTGCGCAGCCAGTCCGGGATGGCAATCCAGACCACACCCAGCGGCAAGCCGGAGGAGAAGGAGAGCAGCGTGACCGCCGCGGTCCTCCAGGAGGTGAGGCTCTGCCGCACGCGCCGGACAGGGCCGGCCGGCGCTGCCGCATGCATGGTCAGCGGGTGGCGTCGCGAACGGCGGCGATCTGCGCCGGATCGGGGTTGCCGCCCGAGATGACCGCCGCCACGCGGAGCGGTCGTAAGGCGTCGCGCCCCATGAACCAGGGACGCGGCAGATGGCCGGCGAAGACGACGGCCGCGGCCGCGGCTCCCGCCGGCTCGACGGTCCACCCCCCGGTGCGCACGAGACGCGCCTGGGCCGCGAAGATCTCGGCGTCGCTCAACAACTGGACGCCGTCGAGCGTGGAGCTGCAAATGTCGATGTTGATCTGGCCGGAGTACGTCGGGCAGAGTCCCTGCACCGCGGTGGTGATCTTCTCGAGGGTCACGGGGCGCCCTGCCTCGAGGCCGCGGTGGAGCGACGGCGCGCCCAGCGGCTCCGCGCCGAGAATGCGTACGCGATCGGCGAGCGCCCTTCTCAGCGCCAGCGAGGCGCCGCTGATCAGGCCGCCCCCGCCGACCGGCACGATGACGACCTCGACCTCGGGCCATTCCTCCGCGATCTCGAGCCCGACCGTTCCCGCTCCCTCGATCGTCCGCTCCGCCTCGTACGGGTGGATCAGCGTCGCGCCGCGCTTGACCCGCTCCGCGCAGACCTTGTCCGCCTGCTCGCGCCGGTCGGTGAGCACGACCTCGGCGCCGTAGTCGCGGCAGGCCTGGATCTTGTTCGGATAGGCATCGCGCGGCATCACGATCGTGGCCGTCATCCCCGCTCGCCCCGCGGCCCACGCCACCGCCTTGCCGTGGTTCCCCGAGGAGGGGCAGACCACGCCATTCCGGCGCTGCGCCTCCGTGAGCCTCGCGACGTTGTTCCAGGCGCCGCGCGCTTTGAACGATCCGGTCTCCTGCAGGCACTCGAGCTTCAGCCGCAACTCCACGCGCGGGTCGCCGCTCTCGAACGGGGCGAGCGGCGTCCGCCGCACCACCCCCGCGATCCGTGCCGCCGCCGCGGCAATCTCGTCCATTCTCATGTTCAGCTCATCCGGCTGCATCTCGCGACTCCTCCTCGCACCCGCCCGTCACCCCAGGATCCTGGACCTCAAGTCAGAATGCCGCCACCTGCTCCTGCGTCGGCTCGGCACAGCAGAACCACGACTCGGACATCCGCGGCGAGGGGCGGCCCGCCGGCGGCAGCAGCAGGGGGGGCGGCGGCGTTGCAGTCGCCCCGGCCGGACAGGCTGCGGTCCAGACCGCGGTGAAGATCGCGCGCCGGCTGACCGCCCCCTTCTCCCCCTCCTCTACAATCCGCATCACCTTCGCGGCCAGCCGATCGACCGCGGGATCCGGGCTCGACCAGGGGTGAGCCAGCGCGCCCGGGTCGAACGGCCGCGCGAACCCCCCTGCTTCCGGCAGCTCCAGCAGCCGCGACCCTCCCGGGATCAACAGGCGCAGCCCGAGCTGCACGGGAGGGACTCGCTCGGCGAGGCCCAGGGCGGCGATCCACGCGAGCAGATCGCGATACCCGGCGAGGGTCGTCCAGGGAGTGAAGGGGACAAAGGTCGGCGCAAGGTCCAGCCCGGCGTCAGCGCAGAGCGCGACGACGCGCTCGGCGTCGGCGCGGGTGTGCCCCTTCTCGAGCCGTGCCAGGATCAGGTCGTCGTTCGTCTCGAACGCCGACGTGACAAAGAGGCAGCCGGTGCGCCGCAGAACCGGAAGGAGCCCGGCGTGCTGCAGCAGGTGCTCGACCTTGACGGTGACGTCATAGCTGACGAGCGGAAACTCGCGATGCATCGCCTCGACAAGCTCGGTTGCATGCGTGGGGCCGTTCAGGAAGTCGGGATCTCCGAAGGTGATGTGTTCCGCCCCCGCGGCCACCTGCTGGCGGACATCCGCGAGGACGATCTCGCGCGGCACGATACGGAACCGGCCCCCGTAGACCGGCACCACCGGGCAATGGCGACACAGGTGCTTGCAGCCGCGCGACGCCTCGACGTACCCGGCAGTCCGTGGCGGGCCCTCGCCCGGCAGGAGGCTCGCGTAGCGGATGAGAGGCGGTAGGCCGGTCCGGTCGGGGACCAGGAACTCCTGACGCGCCACCGACACCAGCGCTTCCCGCTGGCCCACGGGCTCCCCGCGGCGCAGCCGTTCGGCCAGGTCCAGCAGCCCAGCCTCGAACTCGCCGCCGAGAAGGGTCCCGGCGCCGCGCGCCCGCAGCAGTTCGGCGTTCACCGGCGCGTACAGCCCGTAGAAGCAGAGGTGGGCGCGCGAGTTCCAGGTGCGGATCCGATCGATCGCCGCGAGCGCGATGCGCGTCGCCGTGTGCATCGGGATATGCACGGCGATCAGGTCGGCGGCGCGCACGCGCGCCTCGTCCAGCCCCTCCACGGCGAGGTCCAGGCAGGCGACCTCGAACCCCGACTTGCGCAGCCAGGCGGCTGGCTCCGCCAGCCCGAACGGCTGGCGTCCCAACTCGTAGGTGGAGATCAGGAGGACATGCACGGATTGACGCCCTCCGCCGCTGGATCTACCCTCGGCGTGAGATGCCTCGCATTCTACTCTTGATGCCCTCGCGCACCTACCGCGCCCACGACTTCATGGAGGCTGCAGGAAAGCTCGGCGTCGAGATTGTGGTCGGCACCGACCGCCGGCAGGCTCTCTTCGACGCCACCCGCGAGCGCGTGCTGGCGCTCGACTTCCTCGACGCGTCCGCGACGGTGCGCGAAATCGCCTCAGCCCACCGCTCGCGGCCGTTCGCCGCGCTCTTGGGTGCCGACGACGACACGGTGCTCCTCGCGGCGCTCGGGTCCGAGGCTGTGGGCCTACCGACGAACCGGCCCGCGGCGCTGCGCATCGCGCGCAGCAAGCGCCTGCTGCGGGAGCGGCTGCGGGGCGCGGGGCTCCCCGGACCCGAGTTCCGCATCGTCCCGATCGAGACCGACCCCCGAGCCGCGGCCGGGGGGACGGCGTACCCCTGCGTGCTCAAGCCGACGTTTCTCTCCGCGAGCCGGGGGGTCATCCGCGCCGACGATCCGGCCGCCTTCATCGCCGCCTTCGAGCGGATCAGGCGGCTGCTCGCGGACCCCGAGTTGGCCGCCAGAGGGGGCGAAGAGGCACAGGTGATTCTCGTCGAGTCGTTCCTGCCGGGTCGCGAGGTGGCGCTGGAGGGACTGCTCGTCGGCGGGCGGCTGCGGACGCTGGCTCTCTTCGACAAGCCGGAACCGCTCGACGGGCCGTGCTTCGCGGAGACGCTCTACGTGACCCCGTCGCGCCTGCCGGCCGTCGTCCAGAAGCGGGTTTGCGAGGCGGTGCAGCAGGCTGCCGACGCGATCGGGCTGCGCGAGGGGCCGCTCCATGCCGAGGTCAGGGCCCCGGAGGGGGCCTGCGTCGTGCTCGAGTGCGCGGCGCGTTCGATTGGCGGCCTGTGCTCGCGCACGCTGCGCTTCGGGGCGGGCTGGTCGCTCGAGGAGGTGCTGCTGCGGCACGCGCTGGGGCTCGAGGTCGACCCTCCGGAGCGGGAGGCGGTGGCAGCCGCCGTCCTCATGCTCCCGATCCCGCGGGCAGGGGTGTTGCGGGAGGTGCAGGGCCTCGCCGCCGCAGCCGCCGTTCCCGGGGTCGAGGGGATCGAGATCACCGTGCCGCTCGCCCAGCAGCTCACGCCGCTCCCGGAGGGGGATCGCTACCTCGGATTCGCGTTCTCGCGGGCGCCGGGCCCCGAGGCGGCGGAGGCCGCGCTGCGTCAGGCGCGGGATCTCCTGAGTTTCGTCGTCAACTAGCGCCGGTTGGCACCTCGATTGCTCCTCTACTGACCAGGAGTCACAATTCCTCTCGCGGCGGCGGCGCCCGCCGTCTACCTTCCGGGGCTTGCTCGCGCCTACGTCCGGCTTTTCGGGCGTTCGGCGGCCCCGCGAGGGGATCCCCATGCCTGGAAGCAAGCAGCCTCGCGCGGCGCGATATCGCCCACGCACCGTGATGATCCACGGCCGGATGCACTCCCCCCACTGGCGCTACCAGGACCACATCGTCCCGCCAGTCTCCTCGTCCGTGGCCTATCGACTCGAGTCGGCCGAGCGTGGAGCGGAGGGGTTCCTCGAGTTTGCGAACCCCGAGTTCAACAAGGCCCAACATACTCCGATCTATATCTACGACCGGCTCGACGAGCCCGCGCGCGGCATGCTGGAGGAGAACCTGGCCGCCGCCGAGCAGGGGGAGATCGCCTGCGCCTTCTCCACCGGAATGGCGGCGATCTCGGCGGCGCTCGGCGTCCTGTGCCGCACCGGGGACAAGGTCGTCTCGCACCGGACGCTCTACGGCTGCACCTACTCGCTGTTCACGAACTGGTACCCGCGCCGCTACGGGATCGGGGTCGACTTCGTCGATCTGCGCGACCTGCGGGCCCTCGAACGCTCGCTCGCGGATCCACGCGTGATGGTGGTCTATTTCGAGACTCCGGTGAACCCGACGCTCGACCTGATCGACCTCGCCGCCGTGCGCCGCGCGGTCGACCGCGCCAACCGCAGCCGCACCCCGCGCGGCGAGAAGAAGCGCCGCATCTTCATCGTCGTGGACAACACCTTCGCGACCCCCTTCTGCCAGCGGCCCCTGGGCCTGGGGGCGGACGTGGTGGTCCACTCGCTCACCAAGAACATCGGTGGCTTCGGCACCGACATGGGAGGGGCGGTGATTGCTCCCCGCCTGCTCGCGCCGGATCTGCTGCTGTACCGGAAGGACTTCGGCGCCCCGCTGGCACCCAAGGCCGCCTGGCCGCCGCTGGTGTACGGGCTGCCGACCCTCGCCCTGCGGGTCGCCGAGCAGCAGCGCACGGCGCTCGTGGTCGCGCGCGAGCTGGCCCGCCATCCCGCGGTCGCCCGGGTCGTCTACCCGGGCCTGGCTTCACACCCGCAGCACGCGCTCGCCCGCCGCCAGATGCGCGACTTCGACGGTAAGTTCGCACCGGGGACGCTGATCTACTTCGTCCTCAAGGGGAATCCGCGGCAGGCGCGCGATCGCGGCACGCGGACCATCAACCACATCGCCAAGAAGTCGCTCGCCATCACGCTCGCGGTGTCGCTCGGGCAGATCCGGACCTTGATCGAGCACCCGTCCTCGATGACGCACGCGCCGATCCCGATCGAGGATCAAGTGCGGGCGGGGCTCGACCCGGGAGGACTGCGCCTTTCGATCGGCCTGGAGTCGCCCGACGATTTGCTGAACGATCTCAAGGAGGCGCTGGCGTTGGGCGCTCAGTAGGAGAGCGCGATCACCCCTTGCTCGGTTGGTAGTACGGGTTGTTGCCGCCGGCGTGGTCGGTCTGGTCGATGACGTGGGCGATCTCCGGCACCTCCTCGCGGATGATCACCTCGATCCCCTGCTTGAGGGTGACGTCGACCATGCCGCACCCCTGGCAGCCGCCACCCAGGCGCAGGAACGCCGTGTCCCCCTGCACGCCGAGAAGCTCGACCCACCCCCCGTGGCTGGCGACGCCCGGATTGATCTGGGCGTCGATCAACCCCTGGATTTTCTGCGCCACCGGGCTCTCCCACCCGACCGACTCATCCGCCCCTTCCACCTTGAAGCCCAACTCCATCAGGGTCTCGACGTAGTCGACGTGGGCGGACTCGACCCGTCTCGCGATCTCCGGATCCAGGTAGACCTTGAACTCCCCGATGTCCAGGATCTGGTCGTCAGGCTTCACCTCGTCGGGGCCGATCAGCGCCAATCCGTACTGCGCCCCCGCCGGGGTGCGGCCATCGATGGCGACCCTCAAGCCCAGATCGGGCTTTCCTTCCGCCTCGATCGCGGCCATGACCTTCGCCTTTGCCTGGTCGGTGAATCTGAGCATCCTGCCCCCCGCCTGCCTGGGTCGCACCATCGCCATCCGCTCGTGGACTCTATCCGAATCCCGGCGCCGCTTCCACCCACTCCGGCGGGGCCTCGCGCCGGCGGACGGGGTCCCGAAGTCCCGTCTAGTTGTTCACACAGGTCAGCAGCGCCCCGGCGTCCTGACAGATCGGCGCCATGTGCGTGGCACCATTGGTGCATGGCGAGATCGTCACATTCCCGAGATGGTGCAAGCCGACGACACGGCGGGTCGCCACGTCGGCGACCGGCGAACCGGACGAGCCCCCCTCCGTGTCACAGGCGTAGCTGAACTGGCTCAGCGGGGCGTACCCGGAGACACTGAGATGAACGGAGGAGATGTCGCAGGGGAGCGTGTGCGCCGCGTCCTCGAACACCCCGATCTTCTTCGGGTTGCCGCCACCGTGCTGCGGCACGGCGATGCGCTGGCCCGAAACGGGGTCGGCCGAGGTCGCGATCAACTCCCCCGCCCCCTGCCCGACCGGGTCGCCCGCCACGGTAAAGAGGGTATAGTCGAGCGCAGCGCTGGTCTTGAGGAACTGCGCGCCGGAGAACTTGAACTGGGTCGTGTTGACTGTGCCGCCGCAGGTCTTGCGCTGATAGTTGAAGCTCAGCTCCGCGGTATCGACGTCGGCCTGGCTCTGCAGACAGTGGTTGTTGGTGATCGCCGTGTTGGCGTTCGAGCCGTCCACCATCCAGGCGGTGCAGTAGGCGAGGAACGCTCCGTCGCGGAACTGCAGGCGTGCCACTGGCAGGAGGGCATTCGACACCGCCGTCCCGTAGCAGGCCACGTCCTGCCGACCATCCGTCCCGCAGATCACCTCGGGGGTTGCCTCCGGCGCAAACCCCTCGCCGATCTCGTCGATGGTGTAGCCGTTCCCGCCTCTCCCCTTCGCGTAGAGCGCGATGACCAACGCCTCACCATCGATCGAGCGCGACCAGAACTCGCCGCGCCCCTTCGGCCCGCGGCCCGTGTACTCGTGGGACTCGCTGCCAGCGGGGTTCGAGATCACCAGCCGGTCGCCCGGCGCCAGATCGAACTCGGAGAAATGGAGGCGGATGAACGTCGCGCCCGGTGACCGCACCTCGTCGCTCCAGACGGCCGGCATCGACGCGTGCCCGTCCGCGTAGGGGCGCGGCGAGCTGGCGTGGTAGGCGCCGATCCCCCCCGTCTTCACCTGCGCGAGGGCGGGTGAGCTGAGCAGCAGCGCGGCCGCGGCGAGCCAGGCGAGACGGGCGAGGGTTCCTGCGGGGCGACTCGGCATGCGATGATCCTCTCTAGCCAGCGGGCGATCCCTCGCCGCGGGCGGTGCGAAGCGGTGACGCCGAACTGGGCACACCTTCTCCTGGGCGGCACCATCGGCTTTCTACCTGGTACGACACCCCTGGCGATCCGTCAAGCGCAAACTGAGCGCCGTGGGAGCCGAGCGTACGGAAACCGAGCCTCGCGGCATGTACCGACCGGCGACGCACCGGCGTCAGCCGCCCCGAGTGTGCATCTCGAGGTGCGGGTCGCGCCGGAGCGCCTCGACCGGAAGCGGCACCCGCGCCGCCTGCAGCCGCTCCTCCGCCCCGCGGTCCAGGCGCGCGCTCCAGGCGGCCCGCAGCAGCGCGGCAAGATCCACATCGGATGCCCCCGAGCGGAGCGGCGCACGCAGGTCGATCCCGCGCGGTGCGTACAGGCACAGGAACCAGACGCCGTCCGCGGTCAGGCGGCTGCGGTCACAGGCGCGACAGAACGGGGAGGTCGTCGAGGCGATGATCCCGAATGGCGTGCCGTCGCCAAGCTGGTACCGGTCGGCGGGAGCGGGGTCGCTGTCCGGGAGCGGGGTGATCGACCCGAAGCGTGCCTCCAGGGTCTCCAGGATCTCGACGCGCGACATCACCTGCGCCTGCGTCCAGCGGGTGGCGCCGCCGACGTCCATGTACTCGATAAAGCGAATCTCGGCGCCCTGCTGGCGGGCGAACTCCAGCAGGTCCGCAAGCTCGTCGTCGTTCACCCCACGCAACGCGACGGTGTTGATCTTGACGCGGCGGTAGGCTGCTCCCGCCGCCGCCCGGATGCCGGCGATCACGCGCCCGTGGTTGGCCTGGCGCGTCAGTTGCTCGTGGCGGTCAGGGCGCAGCGTGTCGAGGCTCACGGTCAAGCGCTGCAGGCCGGCCTCGCGCAGCGGACGGGCCAGCGACTCGAGCAGCACGCCGTTCGTGGTCAGCGACAGGTCGAGCAGCCGCGGGTCCGACGCCAGGAGGGCAACCAGTCGGTCGAGTTCACGCCGCAGCAGCGGTTCACCCCCCGTGAGCCGCACCCGTTCCGCCCCCAGCCCCAGGAACACTCCGACGACCCGCTGGATCTCCTCGAACGTGAGGAGATCCCCGCGTGGGAGCCAGGCGTACTCCTCCTCCGGCATGCAGTAGGCGCAACGCAGGTTGCAGCGATCGGTGACCGAGACCCGCAGGCTGCGCAGCGGGCGCGCCAGCGCGTCGAGGAGGGGCATGCGAAGGGTGATGAGGGAGGGGGGCGGCGGGGTGTCGCCGCCCCATCCTCCGCCTTCAGGCCTTCTTCGCCTTCTCCGCGGCGCGGATTGCGGCGTGGACACCCTGCTTCTGACGAATGCCGCGCACGCGCACCTGGTCCTTCTTCGGCAGGTGCCGCAGCAGCCCGATGTAACGTCCGTGCAACTGGCGTCCCTTGGAGGCCGGCCGGCGCGGCGCCTGGCCGTTCGTCGTGGCGGCGGCACGCGCGGTCCCCACGCGTCTGATCTGCTCGGACAGTTTCTCGACCTGCTTTTCCAGGCGCCGCATTCCGCCGAGCACCTCGGACCGGACCGCGCGAGCGACGGTCGCTTCGATCGCCTTGCTGATATCGGGAGTGCGTGACAAGTTGAGGTCCCTCCTGTGCGGAAGCTGCGCGCCCGGCAGGGACGCGCGTGGGCGAGCTTCCGGTGGACCGCCGTACTCTAGCAGAGTTGCCGGCGTTCAACCACGCCATCCCGGATGCGCCGCCAGTGTAGGGTTCCGCGCGCCGGACGCCTTGTCCGACGTTGCCGACAGTGGTACCTTGGCCGCGGCCTTCATACCCGGTTCCAGCGACCCCCATACGGAGAATCGCACCCATGTCGTTGCAAAAGCGCGGCGATGTCCGCAACATCGCCATCATCGCCCACGTCGACCACGGCAAGACCACGCTGGTGGACGCCATGCTCTGGCAGAGCGGCATCTTTCGCGAGAACGAGCATGTCGCCGAGCGGGTGATGGACTCCAATGATCTCGAGCGCGAGAAGGGAATCACGATTCTCGCGAAGAACACTGCCGTGCACTACGCCGGCACCCGCATCAACATCGTCGACACTCCCGGCCACGCGGACTTCGGGGGGGAGGTCGAACGCACCCTGAAGATGGTGGACGGGGTGATGCTGCTCGTGGACGCCAGCGAGGGGCCGCTGCCGCAGACGCGCTTCGTCCTGCGCAAGGCGCTCGAGGCGAAGCTGGTGCCGATCGTCGTGATCAACAAGATCGATCGCAAGGATGCGCGCCCGGCGGAGGTCCTCGACGAGATCTACGACCTGTTCATCGACCTGGATGCGGACGAGCACCAGCTCGAGTTTCCGGTGCTGTACTGCAACGCCAGGAAGGGACTCTGCCGCCGCAAGCCCGACGACAACGACGAGACGCTGGTGCTCCTCTTCGAGGAGATCCTGCGGACCATCCCGCCGCCGGTCTACGACCCCGATCAGGTCCTCCAGCTCCTGGTCACGAACCTCGACTACGACGACTACGTCGGGCGGCTGGCGATCGGCAGGGTCGTCAACGGCGCTCTGCGCAAGGGGCAGGACGTGACCCTCTGCCGGCTCGACGGCGCCCGGCCGCGCTTCCGGGTCACCGGGCTGCTCGGGTATGACGGGCTGAAGCGCATCGATATCGCGGAGGCCGGGCCGGGGGACATCGTGGCGGTGGTGGGACTCGAGGAGGTGAGCATCGGCGAGACGATCTCCGACGCGGAACGGCCGGAGGCGCTGCCGCCGATCCTGGTGGACGAGCCGACGCTGGCGATGGTCTTCTCGATCAACGACTCGCCGATGGCCGGGCTCGAGGGGGCGCATGTCACCTCGCGCAAGCTCCGCGAACGGCTGTTCAAGGAGACGCTCACCAACGTGTCGATCCGCGTGGAGGCGACCGACTCCGCCGATGCCTTCCAGGTGTCGGGGCGCGGCGAGCTGCAGCTCGCGATCCTGATCGAGATGATGCGCAGAGAGGGGTTCGAGCTGTCGGTGAGCAAGCCGGAGGTGCTGACCCGCCAGATCGACGGCGAGCGCCATGAGCCGATGGAATCGCTCCTGATCGACTGCCCCGAGGAGTTCATCGGCGCGGTGACCCAGAAGCTGGGGCCGCGGCGCGGCCGGATGACGAAGATGGTCAACCACGGCACCGGCCGGGTGCGCATGGAGTTCCGGCTCCCCGCCCGGGGCCTGATCGGGTTTCGCACCGAGTTCCTGACCGAGACGAAGGGAAGCGGGATCATGAACCACCTGTTCGACGGCTTCAGCCCGTGGCTGGGGGAGATCCCGCACCGCACCACGGGCGCCCTCGTCTCGGACCGGACGGGACGCGCCACGAGCTACGCCATCGACCACCTGCAGCCACGCGGCGTCCTGTTCGCCGCTCCGGGGGACAGCGTCTACGAGGGGATGATCGTCGGCGAGCACTCGCGCCCCGACGATCTCGATGTCAACATCACCAAGGAGAAGAAGCTCACCAACATGCGCGCCTCGACGTCCGACGAGATGGTGCACCTGGTCCCGCCGGTCGTGATGAGCCTCGAGCAGACGCTCGAGTTCATTCGCGAGGATGAGCTGGCCGAGGTGACCCCGAAGTCGCTGCGGCTGCGCAAGCGGATCCTGCAGGCGAACCGACGTCCGAAGCGAAGCTGACGGCTCTGCCGACGCACTGCGCCACTACACCCCGTCAGGCAGGTTGTGCGTGAGCGCTCTCTCCGCGGCGAGACGGGAAGCCGTTTCGCTGGAGCAGTTACGCGGCACGTTCCGGCGCGGCACGCCGTCCGCATGGCATCCCCTTTGCAGCCCCCGGTAGTTGACGGGCGGCGCGCCGGCGCCCGGCAGGGCGCCGCCGACCGACCCGCCGCCGAGAAAGGAGGCTCACAATGCGTCACTCACATCGAGGCTGGCTCTGGTTTGCCATCGCCGTTCTGGTTGGCGGCGCCGGGCTCGTGATCGCGCAGCAGGGGGAGAGCCCTCCCGCTGCGGAGCCTGCCCCTCCCGCCGCGGAGGCCGTTCCTCCCGACGACTCCGACATTCCCTCGATCGAGGCAAATCGCAAGAACTCGGTCGAGGCCAACGAGGACTCGCGCGCGCGGGGGAAGACGCTTTTCACCGATCGCTGCTTCATGTGCCATGGGAAGAGCGGCAACGGCAAGGGGACCCTCGCGCTCCAGCTCGGCTACAAGGTCCCGGACTTCAATCGTGCCGGCGTGCTCACCAACCGCACGGACGGCGCGCTGTACTACCGGATCACCCGCGGGCACGAAGGGATGCCGGGGGAGCAGGACTTCATCACCGACAAGGAGAAGTGGGACCTCGTGAACTACCTGCGGACGTTTACGCCGAAGGGATAACACCGGCCGTCGCTCGCGCCAGGACCGCCTCCAGCTCCGCTCTCCGCTCGCGCGGCTGGAGGCGGATCGCGGCCTCCCAACCCTGCAGGCTCCACCACCCCCGCGCCTCGATCTCCTCGACAAGCGCGCCAAGCGCCGCCCCCTTCGGCCCGTACTTCCCGCGCAGATCCCGCCGCTGCACGCTGACCCCTTCAGGTGGTTCCAACGTGGTGTCGATCAGGATGCCGCCACCCGGAGCGGTCGCGCCCCAAAGCCCGCGCGCGGCGATCTCGCGCTGTCCCTCGGGGGCGAGGACGATGACCAGATCGGGCGAGGCCGGGCCGATGTAACCGATCGGCTCGGGGGCGAACGCCATCTCCGCCAGCGAGAACCCCGTCCCCTGGGTCACCGGATTGTCGGTGCGAACGGTGGCGTGCAGCCCCGCCGCCATGGCGGCCTGCGCCGCGAGCACCGCGGCGGACTGCACCCTCTCCCCGGCGCGCCCGGCGACCACGACTCGCGCCGTCCGGTCGAGATGGCGCCAGGCAGGCTCCGGTTCGACTCCGGACTCCCCCCCGACCGCGCCCGAGCCGTCTGGGTGGCGCCCCAGGCCAAGCGCCTCGCGCAGCGGCGGCCGGGAGGCGTCCTGGCGCACGATCCCGAGCGCCAGGCCGCGGCTGGCGGGGATCCCCTTCAGCTCCTTGCCGGTGATCCCACCGACCGCCGTCGCAAACGTGGGGCACAGCTCCATGAGTTCCACGACCGCGAACCCAGGATGGCGTATCGCCGCGAGGATCGTCGCCGCCACGTCGCCGCCGGGTGCCACGACGCGAGCGTAGAAGCCCCCCCCCGCAGCCGCGATCACGCCGCCGAGGTCGAGTGGCGGAACGGGGCAGCCGCCGGGGGTCGTCGCGGTCTTCATCCCCGGCGGCGTCAGCAGCGAATGCTGGCCGCCGGTCATCCCGTAAATCAGGTTGTTGTGCACGAGAACCTTGACCTCCGCGTTCAGCTGCGCCGCGTGCACCAGATGCAGGAGGCCGATCCCCGCGCCGCCATCGCCGATGAGCACGATTGGCACCAGCGGCCCGGCGCCGTTCCCTGGATCCCCCAGCGCAAGCCCGACCGCGACCGCGACCGAGCGTCCGTGCAACGTGTGCACGGTGTGCAGCGAGGGGAAGAACGGGTCCGCCAGCCCCACGCACCCGATATCGGTCACGATTGCGAGGCGCTCGCGGGGGATTCCGGCCAGCGCCAGCGCCTCGTCGAGCGCGCGCAGGACGTGCGGGTGGCCGCACCCGGGGCAGTAGGGTGCCGGGCGCGAGGCGTCGAAATAGACGTGGGTCATCGCAGCGCCTCGTGAATCGCCCGAGGCGTGATCATCGCGCCGATCCCATTGACCTGTCGTACCCCGGCGCCGCGCAGGAACGGCCGGATCTCCTGGGCATACAGGCCAGTGAGGTTCTCCTCCACGATGACGACTTGCTTCATCCCTTGAGTCGCGCGCGCCAGCGCCTGGCGCGGCACGGGAAAGAGCGACAGGACCTCGAGGAGATCGACCGGACTACCTGCCGCAGCGGCCTCACGCACGACCTCGCGGCAGGTGCGAGCCGAGATGCCGAAGCTGATCAGCACCGCCTCCGCGCCCGGCGAGCGCCGGTGCCGCACCCGCTCCAGCGCGTCGGAGCGGGCGGAGACCTTCGCCGTCAGATGTTCGATCTGACGGATCGTCTCGGGGTCGTTCTTGCGCAGCCGCCCCTCCTGGTCGTGCGCCGAGCCGGTCACCGTCACCTTGTGAGCCCCCCCCACCGGGGCGAACGCCGGCACGTCGTCGGAGCTTCCGATCCGGTAGGAGACGAAGCGCTCCCCCGCCGCGGGGGCCGGGCGCGCGAGCGGCGCGACGTTCGGGAGGGCGGCCAGGTCGACGCTCTCCATCGTCATCCCGATCTCCTTGTCGGACAGGACGACGACGGGCGTGCGCAACTCCTCCGCGATCCGGAAGGCATCGGCGGTGAGCAGGTAGCAGTCGCGCGCATCGACCGGAGCGAGGACCGGGATCGGCTGCCCCCCGGACGTCGCATGGGCGACAAGAAGGAGATCTCCCTGCCCGCCCTGGGTCGCTCCGCCGGTCGCGGGTCCAAGCCGCTGCACCACCACGATCACGACCGGGGTCTCCGTCATCACCGCGTACTGGACGGTCTCGATCATCAGACTCCAGCCGGGGCCCGACGTGGCGGTCATCGCCCGCCTGCCGGTGAGAGCCGCACCGACGGCGTAATGGAGCGCGGTGATCTCATCGGGGGCGCCGAGGGCCACGCCCCCCTGCGCCGGGAGCCAGGCCATCATCTTCGAGTAGATCTCGGACGAGGGGGTGATCGGATAGCCGCTGAAGAAGCGACACCCCGCGGCGACTGCGCCGCGCGCCGCCATCCAGTTCCCGGAGCGCATCTCGAGGCGGGGCGCCGGCGAAGCCTCGACTTCGCCGCTGCGGGATTTGACGCTCATCCAGTCTCCTCCCCCACCCGTCAGGCAGTCACTGGGGCCGCCCGGGCAGGCAACACCCGCAGGGAACGCACCCGCGCTCCCCATGCAAGTGATAACAGCAAGCGAGATGCCACCCTGCCCCGGGCGCACTCCGCTGGCAGCACGCGGCTTCTCCCGGGCCCTCCACCGGCACCTTGCTTGCACCTCGACAACTCCAAGCAAGCGCCGTCGGGGAAGACAACATGTTCTGGGGTGAGGCCTGGGAGATCTCAGGAGTTTGGCAGGCGTTCCTCGCGAGCCTGCTGGCCGGCCTCGCCAGCGGCCTGGGTGGACTGGGGGCGGTCGCCGTCCCCTACCTGCCGCGCCGCGTGTACGACGCGCTGCTCGGATTCTCGGCCGGCGTGATGCTCGGCGCCGCGGCGCTCACGCTGTTCTGGCCGGCGCTCGAACAGGGGAGCGTCGCCGCGGCGACTCTCGGCGCACTTGCCGGCGGGGGGATGATCCTCTTCCTCGACCGGTTCGTCCCCCACCTCGAGCCCCATTTTCTCCCCAGCCTGCCGCAAGGGGAGAACGGGAGGGTCGGCACCCTCCTCCTCGCGGCGATGGCGCTTCACAATCTGCCGGAGGGGCTCGCGGTCGGCGTCGCCTACGGCAGCGGCGAGGCGAACTTCGGCCTCGTGGTCGCGCTCGCGGTGGCAGCGCAGAACGTGCCGGAAGGGATGGCGGTGGCGCTGCCTCTGCGCGCGCGCGGAGCGAGCCGCGGTGCGGCGGTCCTGTGGGCCACCGGTTCCGGGCTGGTCGAGCCGGTGGCCGCCGCCGTGGGGTACCACTGCGTCAGCCGCGTCGAATCGGTCGTCCCCTTCGCACTCGCGCTCGCCGCCGGGGCGATGGTCTTCGTCGTCTCCGATCAACTGATCCCGGAGTGCCGGCGGGTACCGGAGGACAAGGCGCCCTCGGTCGCCCTCCTCGCGGGCTTCGTGCTGGTCGGCGTCCTGCTACGCTGGCTCTGAAGTCGATGGCGTCGATTCAGCGGCGGCCGGAGGCGTGGAGGGTGAGCGCGACCCCGGCGACCACGAGTCCGGATCCGGTGAGGATCCGGGCGGTCATCGGCTCGTGGAGATACACCACGCCGACCGCGACCGCGACCAGCGGAATCAGGTACGCGAGCAGCGCTGCCTGCGTCGCGCGCACATTGGCGAGTAGCCAGTAGTAGAGCAGGAACGTCACCACGGTCCCCGCGATCGCGAGGTAGAGCAGTGCGCCGATCGAGGTAGCGTCGAACGTCCGCGGCCGGTCGCGCTCGGTCACGGCCGCGATCAACCCCAGCGCCGCGGCAGCGCCAAGCATCGGGATCCCGGTGAGGGAGGCCGGGGAGACTCCTGCGCCCCAGCGCTTCACCGCCACGCTGGAGACGGCAGAGACGAGAGGGGAGAGGAGCAGGATCGCCGCCGCCCTCGCGACGCCCGGACCGCCGAGCTGGTGCAGATCCTCGGAGAAGATCACCCCTGTCCCGGCGAAGCCGACCAGGATCCCGAGTGCTCCCCTCAGCGACAGCCGTTCACCCGGCAGCACGAAGTGGGCGAGGATAGCGACGAACAACGGGAAGGTCGCAAAGAGAACCGAGGTGAGCCCGGATGGCACCCACTGCTCGCCCCAGTAGACGACGCCGTACGAGCCGGCGAACGCGAGCAAGCCGGTGACGAACCACAGCCGGCGTTCGCGCGGTTCACGTCCGAGACGAATGCCGCGGACCCAGGCATAGAGCAGGATCACCACCCCCGCGAGCGCGAAGCGCAGCGACACCGCCGTGAACGGGGGCAGTCCCCGCAGCCCAATCTGGATGGCCGCCCAGGTCGTGCCCCAGATCGCGGTCAGCAGCGCGAAGGTCGCGACGATTCGGAGTCGTGAGGGGGGCGGCACAGCGCGCGCTTCGTTTGTCGGGATCAGGATGAGGCCGCTGCGGGTCTCGAGGTCACGGACGGTCCGCGTCGGGCGTCGCCAAGTCGGCGAGAGAGGCGTCGGGCGACCCGCGCCGCAGGTTCGGGGCGAAGCGGGAAGATCATGAGCGCTGCGGTGGCCTGAGCCAGGTTCAAATCGAGGGACTGCCCGGTTCTTCTGGGTGCCCCGGGAGGGTCGACGCCGGCCGCCCGACGGCCTCCTTGATACCGCGGATGGACCGCCGCGTCAAGGGGAATAATTCCACAAATCATTGATTTTGCACAACTTCTTGGTGGCAAAGTTGTGCACACCCTGTGCATTACCTGTGGGAACCCTGTGCGGGTGCGGCGGATTGCCCTGCACAGTTCGACCGCCACCGCCGCTAGGGGCGCGGGGCGGGCATCATCGCCCGCCCGCACCGGCGGCTCTGCCAACGGGTCAATGCTGGCGTCGAGCTTGAAGTAGTCGACCTGATAGGTCTTGCCGTCCGCGGCAGTTGTTGCATTTTTTGCAACAACTGCCTTCCGACTCAACTCCCCGGAGGCGAGGTTCGCGGCGGTGTCGTCCTTCCCGGTTTCGCCTTCGCCATCAGGCTTCGTCTTGGGTTGTACCCGCTGATGCTGGGGTGACATCGGGGCCCGACGTTCCGCAATCGGCTGACTATAACGCCGTCTGTGCGAGGGCGGCAATCGTTGTCCCGGGCATCGTCCCTGCCTGGATCCGCAGGCGCGCAGCCAGCGACCGGGCGGTCCTATCGATCTACTGGCTGTTGGGGTCTGGACTCAGAGGTCGCAGTCGTCCGACTCGAAGCAACCGCCGGGTGAAGCGCTGCCCAGGACCGGCAGGCGGCGAGTCGGCGCACAAGCTGAGCCCGCCGACTTCACCGGATCGTCCTGCGGTCCGGATGCGGCGCCCGCACGGCCGGCCGGTGCCGGTGTCCGCGACGCGAGAATCGCCGTGACTGCCGCGAGGTGCGGCGGTGCCGCTGCCGCCGCGAACCGCGCGAGCCCGGCCACGAGCGGGGCGAGATGCTCCGCGGCGAAGCTCCGGCGTGCCTCCTGCGCGATCGCCGCGGCCTCCGGATCGCCCGCCAGCGCGGCGAGCGCTTCCTTCAGGGTCAGATACCCCATGAAGCCCGCCTCGGTCGCGACGTGGTCGGCGGGATCCTCACCTTGTGGACGGTAGCCGAAGGCCTCGTAATACGCCGCGATGCCGGCCAGGATGCGGCCGGGATCCTCCATCGAGCGGTGGGCCACCTCGCGCGGAGAAAAGGGGCCGCCGGGACCAAGATAGGCGAGGTACTCCCCTTCGGTGGCGCCCGCGGCCGCCGCCGCCGCGTCGCGCAGGCCCGGCAGGCTCGACTCCGCCGCCAGGGCGCGCACCTCAGCCTCCCATCCCGGCCGCGGCCGTTCGCACAGCAGCGCCAGCAGGCGCCACTCGGCCGCCTCGGTCAGGAGGTCGCGCGGCGATCCTGCCTCCGGGCCACACGCGGACGCCGTCTGACGCAACGCCGATCCACCGTGCTCATCGCACGGCACGGGCGGAGCGCCGTCCGCGCTCATCGTCCCGCCCCCAGCGCCAGCGGCACCCACACCGAGCGCATCTTGCGCGCCCCAACCTCCTGGCGCGCGCCATCCCAGACCGCGAACGCCACCTGGCTGCGACCGCCCGGGCCGAGCCCCTCGGGAAGCGATCGCACCAGCACCACCTGCCAGCCGGTCTCGGTGCGCGAGCCGGTCGCCTCGGACTTCCCTCCGGCCACGCGGTTGAGCGACCCCGGCCCCTCCGCCTCGAGGTCCTCCTGCGCATGGGTGCGCGGTCCTTCGCTGCCGGCGCCCAGCGCGCGCGCCGGGCTGTAACGCTTCTCCATCGCCTGCTGCTCGGGCGACCCGGGCGCGAGCGGCGCCGCATTGAACGGATAGTGATCGGAGACCGCCCCGGGATGGAGCGACTGGATGGTGTCGGCGCGCCCGCTCACCCACCCCTGCCACGAGGCGCGCCAGTAGGTGATGTCGACGGGTCGCCCCGGCTCCCCCATCTGCGGGGCGGGGACATTTGCCTCGGTCGTGCGCGGCAACTGCATCGCGCAGGCGTCGGTGAACTGCGCCGGGGCGGTAAGCTCGTCCCGTGTCGCATCCTCCCAGACGAGCCGCAGCGCGAGGCGTGTGCCGTCGCTGAACCCCTGCACCTTGACGCTCGCCGTCGAGGGCTCGAGCAGCCTCGGCTCGACTTGATCCTGCGGCAGGAGCGCGGCGGTGAAGACCGGCGCCTTCCGCCAGGCCGGGTCGGCCGGGTCGGTCGGCAGGGCCGCGCGGGCCGCGACAGCGACCTCGCCCGAGGAGACTGGCGGTTCGGAGCTGCACGAGGCGAGCAGGAGCACGGCGAGCCCGGCACAGCATGGAAACAGGCGCTGCGGTGATCTCATGGTCGATCCCTCCAGGCTCCCCTCACGGGATGTTGGTTCGGTAGGCGCCGCTCTTCGGGTCGACCATCGGCAACACGCGTTTCGGCTCGCGGAACGGCACGCGACAGACCTCCCGGTTGTCCTCCGACAGCCCCAGCACCGCATCGCCGATCCGCTTCCAGCGCGGCATCATCTGCTCGCTCGAGCCGAACAGCGAGAGCAACCCCGCCAGATCCGGATCGCTGCTGGCGCGACGGTACGACGCGACGGCGGCGTCCACGCCGGGGCCGAACATCTGCCGCAGGTACGGCAACGGTACGTGCACCGGCGGGATGTAGTAGATGTTCGGCTCGAGGCCGAACTGCGGAAAGAGCGGCAGCGCCAGCTTGCGGACGTGCACCAGATAGTCGATCGGGTTCTCGGGGCGCGCCTCGTGCGGCCGGTTGATCCAACCCGCCAGCCGGATCTTGCCGATGCAGTTCACGAAGCACTGCGGCTGCAGGTTCTGCTCCACCTTCGGGTAGCAGGCGATGCACTTCTCCGACGTCCCGGTCATCGGGTTGTAGAACACCTTCTTGTACGGACAGGCCTTGACGCACTCCTGGTAGCCGCGGCAGCGCTCCTGATCGAGGAGGACGATCCCGTCCTCGGGACGCTTGTAGATCGAGCCGCGCGGGCAGGAGGCGAGGCAGGCGGGGTAGGTGCAGTGGTTGCAGATCCGGGCCAGGTAGTAGAACCACGCCTGGTGCATGCCGCTGTAGTGCGCTCCGGTCTCGATCTCCCCGGCGCAATCGTCCTCGCCGACGTTCGGGTGGGCGTAGTCGATCTCCTCGGGCCGCCAGCCGAGCACGCGCTCGCCGCTCCCCGCGGCCTCGAAGATTGTCCGTCCCTCGTAGCGCTCCCCCTCCCATTTCTGCGGGCCGAGGCGGTCGAGAAGCTTCACATCCCAGGCGAGCGGATAGAAGCCGTACGGCTTCGACTCGACGTTGTTCCAGAGCATGTACTCCTGTCCCTTGCCGGAGGTCCAGGTGGTCTTGCAGGCAAGGGTGCAGGTCTGACACGCGATGCACTTGTTGATGTCGAAGACCGCGGCGAACTGCCGCTGCGGCCGCGACTCGGGGTACCAGTAGGACATGTTGCGGCCGATCTGCCAGTTGCCGACGCGGGCCATTACGCCTTCCCTCCCTTTTCGGCGCCGCGTGCCTCGCCCGCGGCCCCCTCGACGTAGGTCCCGTCGAGGTAGCGCTTCATCAGGTCGTTCTCGTAGCGCGGCCGGAAGCCGAGCGCCGCCGGCCTCCAGACCCCCTGGGCGCCGATCCCTCCCGGCTCGGCTCTGGTGATCTTCACCACCGCCTCGCGCGGCGCGCCCGTGGGACAGTGGACGTCCGGGAGGAACCCCTTGCCGATCACCTGTCCCGCGATCTCCTTGCGCACCAGGGAGTCGGTCATCCAGGTCGGCTTGAGCCAGCCGCGCGTGGCCGACTGGTGCGAGCCGCTGCGGAACATCGCGATGTACCCCGTCCGTGGATTGCGCGCGATCCCGTCGGCGCGGGTCGCCTGCCCTTCGACCGATCCCGGTGTGGCTCCGTACATGTTGAACCACATCCGGGTCACGCCCCGCGGCGTGCCCGGGTAGTAGCGGGCCCGGCAGATGAGACGCGCGAACTTGTAGTCCTCGGGCTTCGACTGCCAGCCGCGGAACGGGCGGTCCGCGGGATCCGAGTCGATCCAGACGTAGTCGCCGTCGTCGACGCCCAACTCCCGGGCGTCGGACGGGTGAATGTCGACGTACCCCTCGGAGGCGTACGGGGCGCGCTTGTCGTGCCGGTGGATGTCGCCGAACGGGCCGAACAGCACCGCCACCATGTCGGTGTCGACCGGCAGGGTGTGCGATCCGTGGCGGTACTTCGGGGTGTGGAAGACGAACTTGTACCCGTCCTTCGCGAGCGGGTGCGAGGTGAGCTTGAGCTCGGCCCAGGTCTTGACGACGTTTCGCCCCTGGCGCGTCTCGCAGGAGAGATCCGCCGGATCGACGCCGTACTCCGCGGGGCCCGCGGGGCGCAGCGCCTCGTGGGGCGGCGCCACGATGACGTTCGGCTCGTAGAAGGTGGAGTCGATCGGCTCGCGGTGCACCGGCAGGTTCTCCCCCGCCTCCCGGAACTCCGGTTCCTCGCGATAGAACTCGAGACGTCCCGTCTTGGTGTACCAGGGGCGCGACTCCGCCACCTGCTCGTACCCGACCGACTTCGGGTAGGTGCGATGCATCATCAGGGTCGGGATCCCCTGCTCCGCCTTCGCCTCGAGGTCCTTGAACTGATACCCCTTGGTGTTCCCCGACGCGTTCAGGATGCGCTGCAGCCAGGCATCCACCCGTCCCTGCTCCACGAACTTCCAGACATCGGCGAAGCGCGTGTCGCCGGTGGCGGCGGCGAGCCGTTTGCCCACGAGCGCCAGCACCTCGATGTCGCCCAGCGTCTCGAAGGGACGCGCGAGGGGAGTTCTGGGGTAGACGGTGATGAACGGGTTCGTGACCGAGGCGCACATGTCGGGGTGCTTCAGCTCGGACCAGGCATCGACCGCAAACACCACATCGGCCCACTCGCAGGAGGTCGACCACCACCATTCGTTCACCGCGACCATCTCGATCTTCGGGAGCACGTTGACGACCGTGTTGTAGTGCCACTTGACGTTGCCGAGGATCGAATTGGCGTTCGCGAACCAGAGCGATTTCGTGGGGGTGGAGAAGTGGGTCTTGCCCGTGAGCGTCTTGTTCCCGACCTTGAGAAAGTGGTCCTCGTGGTTGTAGTAGTGCGCCGACTCCGCCTTCCAGTACTGCTTCGGCCGCGCCATCTTTGCCGGGTCCAGCTCGAGATCGAAGGGGTTCTCGTTGATGTACTGGCCGAAGCCGTTGAACTGGGCGGTGCGGTAGTTGCCGGCGAACGAGCCGACGTTCCCGCCGATCTTGCCGACGTTGCCGGTCAATGCGGCGAGGAGGAAGATCGTACGGTCCTTGTTGTCGTTGTTGAAGAACTGGTTCGGCCCCATCCCGACCGCGAAGAGCGTCTCACCCGGGACCTTGGCGATCGCCCGCGCCAGCGACTCGATGGCGCTCCTGGGGGCCCAGGTCAGCTCCTCGACGGTCTGCGGGTCGAAGTGCGCGGCGTACTCCTTGATCAGATCGAACACCGGCCGGCAGCGGATGCTCTTGCCGTCCGCGAGGCGCACGTCGACCGACCCCTCGAGGAGGGCGTTCGCGATCGGTGACTTCACCCCGACCTGATCGCGCGTCAGCGCCCGCGGCGCACGCGCAGCGCGGTCCCACCAGACGAAGTCGCCCCATTCCTGGCGCAGCTTCTCGGGGATCAACTGATCCTGCTGCACGCCCGGCGCGGGAAGCGCCTCGTCCGGGGCGGTCACTCTGGTCTGGTTCGACAGGCGACCCTGGCCGGGGCCGAATACTCCCTCGGCGCGCAGGTACTCGAGCGTGTCGGTCCTCACCAGCACCGGCAGATCGGTGAAGCGGCGAACGTAGTCCGCGTCATAGAGATTCTCACGCATGATCACGCCGGCGAGCCCCAGCGCCAGCGCCGGGGTCGTCCCCGGCCGCACCACCACCACCTCGTCCCCCTTGGAGGAGGTGGCCGAGTACTCGCACGCGATCACCACGATCTTCGTCCCCTTCAGCCGCGCCTCGGTCATCCAGTGGGCGTCGGGCATCTTCGTGGTGATCCAGTTCATCCCCCAGACGACGCAGATCTTCGCGTGCTCGACCGCGTGCACCTCGAAATCGACCGTCTGCTGGCCGGTCACCATCGGATGCCCCGGCGGCAGATCGGTGTGCCAGGAGTAGTTGTCCCAGCCACGCGCCCCGATCGCCTTGTCCGGCCCGACGCTGCGGAGCTTTGCGTCCAGGAGCGCCAGCGAGTTCGCCATCCGGTAGAAGCCGAAGACCCGCGTCATGCCGAGGAGCGGCATGCCACCGCGGAATTTCAGCATCTGGGTTCCGGCCCCCTTCGCGGCCGCGACGTTCTCCTCCGCGTACCCCTGCGCGAGGAGGCGCTTCGCCCCCGCCTCGCCGTTGTACGTCTCGGCGATGTTGACCATCGCCTTGCTGACCAGGTCGGCCGCCTGCTCGTGCGTGACCCGCACCCACTCGTCACGTCCGCGGTGGAAACAGTCGGCGGGGGGACGGCCGTCCGCCTCGCGCGGGAAGCCCGCCTCGACCCAGCGCTTGAAGCCGGCCCTGGCCATCGGATGGCGCACCCGGCGATCGCCGTAGAACCGCCGGGTCAGCGCGAGCCCCTTCTGACAGACGCGCGGGTCCCAGCGGTGGCTCGCGGCGTTGCCGTGGATGTCGGTCGCCTGGCCGTACTTCATGGTCGGACCGATCCGGGTGATGACGCCCGAGCGGACGTAGGCGTCGAGCAGGCAGTTGTGCGTGTCGTTCGGCGCGCACAGGAAGGTGAACTTGGAGTCGTAGGCCCAGAGATCCCGGTACGCCCGTTCCCAGCCGCGGTCCGGGTAACGTGCCAGCGGGTTGTCGGGAGCGTTGAGCCCCCAGGCGGAGCTGGCCGACGCAAAGAACGCGCCGAGCCCAGAGGCCGCCGCCAGCTCCAGGAACTCCCGCCTCGAGCAACCCTTGGTGGTCATGATCGCTTCTCCCAGGTGCGCATGAAGGCGACGATCGCCTCGATCTCCTCGTCCGCGAGCAGCCGGTGCGTCGTTCCTGCCTCCCCGTACGGGGGCATGGAGGTCCCGCCCCGGCCGCGCCGGATCGTCTCGACGAGGTAGGTGTCGGTCGCCGCGGCGAGCAGGACGCGGTTGGCGAGCGCCGGCCCCTCCTTCCCCTCCCCCCCTGCGCCGTGGCAGAGCGCGCAGTTGTCGGCGTAGAGCGCGCTGCCGCGCCCGGCGTCCGGCGCGACCCAGCGCGCCGGGCGCGACTCTGGAGGGGGTGCGGTGCCGCCGCCGAGCGCGCGCACGTACGACACGAGCGTGTCGATCTCGGTGGGGCGCAGTCCCCCTTCCTTCTCCCCCCAGGACGGCATCCGGCGCCCCGGGCGGCCGTGGGTGATGTTGGCGCGCGGGAAGTCGTCGGAGGCAATCGCCAGGA
>Ga0184629_10000179_pt1 | contig 27697 bp, 13 predicted proteins | sample PLM4_32_b1_FD_133158 | JGI IMG/M metagenome (GOLD analysis project Ga0184629, IMG submission 133158) | Groundwater sediment microbial communities from an aquifer in East River, Colorado, USA - PLM4_32_b1 | ecosystem: Environmental > Terrestrial > Soil > Riparian zone | place: USA: East River...
GATGGTTCTTCTAAAGCTGCCGAGGATAAAAAATATGGAAATTTCCCTTCTTTAGGTTTGGGATATAAACTAATTTCTGGTAAAGAAGGACTAGTTAATGATTTTAAATTAAGAGGAAATGTTGGTAAAACAGGTAATACTGAATTTCCTAGAAATTCTTCTGTAGGTATAATTGAATACAATGGCCCAGATCAATTTAATATTGTAAACAATGCAAATTCTCAATTAACATGGGAAACAACAACTTCTTATGGAATAGGTACAGACTTTACTTTATTTGAAAATAAATTATCAGGATCTGTGGATTATTTTGACAAAAACACAACTGATTTAATTATTGGTATTCCTTCAACTTCAGGACAACCATCTCCACAAGGAATTAAATATACTAATTTACCTGCAAATCTGATTAACAAAGGAACTGAGGTTACTTTGAATTACAAAGCAATTAATACAGGTGATTTAACTTGGGATATTTCTGGTAATATGGCATTCTTGTCAAATACAATTGAAAATCTTGGAGCATCAAACGTGTATAATGTTGGTGCGATTCACGGACAAGGTTTGTCTGATGCATATGTACAAAGAATTCAAGATGGGTATTCATTGTATACATATTATCTTCCAGAATTTACAGGATATGATGCAAATGGAATTTCTCAATATGCAGACGCAGGAAAAGCAAAAATGTTAGACAAACAGCCATTGCCTACAACGACTGCAGGTTTACAAACAAGTTTGACTTATAAAGGTTTTGATTTTTCAACATCATTTTATGGAAATTTCGGTCATTATTTATTTAACAATACTAATGTTGCTCTTTTCTATAAAAATCAATTGGGAGGTAAAAATGTAACTCCAGAAGTAGCAAATTCAGTTCAATCGACTTCAGATGCTAACACACCATCTACTAAATATCTTGAAAAAGGTGATTTTATTAGATGGGGTAGTTTAACTTTTGGTTATAACGTTAAACGAGATGTTTTAGAGCGATTTAAAATAAAAGCAGCTCGTTTTTATGTAAACGGTTCTAACTTATTGGTATTTACGGACTATTCAGGTTTTGATCCAGAAGTTGATACTAACAAAACTTTAAATGGGATCCCTTCAGCAGGTATAGATTATTTGTCTTATCCAAAAGCTAGAAGTTTTTCTGTAGGTCTTAACGTAACATTTTAATTAAAGTAAAAATGAAAAAAAATAATTTTATAAAGTACAGTATTTTTGCAGGAGCATTAGTTCTTGGAGTTAGTTGTACCAATTTAGATGAAGAAATCCTAGATGCAACTGAAATTTCAAAAGCAGATCCAGATGCAGTTCTTACTTCAGCCTATAATGGATTGCGTCAATTTGAAGGTCAGGATGGAATATTTGCAGTACAGGAAGTTACTACAGATTTCGTTATTGTACCAACACGTGCAGGTGACTGGGGTGATGGTGGCGCTTGGTTGCAAGATCACTTTCATACTTGGGATGCAAACAGTAGAGAAATTAATACTGCTTGGAAACAAATGTTGTCAAGTGTTTATAATTGTGACTTAGCATTAGCGATTGAAGGAATTCCAGCTAGTAAGAAAGCACAAGGTCAATTTTTGAAAGCCTATTATTATTATAATGCAATTGATATGTTTGGTCAAGTGCCTTACAGAGAGGCAGGTAGTTCTCCTGACGATTTTCCTAAAGTTTGGACTTCTCCAGAAGCTACAGCTCAAATTATTGCATTACTTAAAGAAGCGTTGCCTAATTTGCCCGCTAAAAATACTTCAGACCCTTCAATTGCAAGTAAAGATGCAGCAAACTTTTTGTTAGCTAAAATTTATTTAAATAAAGCGGTATTTGATGCGCCTACACATATAGGATTTAATGCAAGCAATGTAGCAAATATGAATGAAGTAATTAAATACGTTGATGCTATTTCTAGTGCTACATCTTTGGCTTCTGATTACTGGGATAACTTTAAACCATCAAATCACACTAGCCCAGAGCTGATTTTTACAGCTAAAAACATTGTTGGTGTTGATATGGGAGCAATAAGAACAAGATGGTTTATGGCTAACCATTACAATCAAGTTCCAAGTGGTTGGAACGGATTTTCTGTATTGCAGGAATATTACGATCAATTTAACCCATCTGATAGACGTATCAAAAATGATGATCCATCTATTATTGCCTCTTTCGGAAGCCCTCTAGGAATGCGTAAAGGACAACAATATGACAAAGGTGGGGTCATTGCCTTAACAACAAGAGCCCAAAATGGTTCATTGCCTTTGGATTTCCAAAGTGATCTTGCAGGTTTACCAGCAGATGGTAAAATAGTTGCTAATGAGTGGTTGGAAAAATGGGGTATTCGTCCTCAAAAATACATTCCGGATGTTTCTAATATGGATAAGCCTGAGAATGATTATGTATTATTCCGTTATGCAGATGCTTTATTGATGAAAGCAGAGGCTATTGTAAGAGGAGGTTCAAGTGCTGCTACTACGGCTTCTATCGCTGCTTTGTTATCTGCACGTCAAGGAATTACTACTGTAATTGATTTGTCAACTTTGCCTAACATTGATAAAGCGAGAGCTACAGAATTATGGGAAGAAGGTTGGAGAAGAAATGATATGATTCGTTTCGGAACTTATACTACAGCTAGAGCTACTATGACTAATACTGATGCTTATAGAGTATTGTTGCCAGTACCAACTACGGCTTTGTTGAATCCTAATATTCATCAAAATCCAGGGTACTAAAAGTATTGTTTACTGTTAATTATGTTTTGAGTTAGTTATAAAGAGGGTAATTTATTACCCTCTTTATTTTTTATAAATTAGAGTTTCTTATGGGGCTCTTTTTTGTTTTATTTTAACTATTTTACACTATTTTAGGCTGTTTTTAATTTTTTTATAAACTGAAAAAAACATAAATTGCTCCCTTATATTTATTTAAATTAATTCTTTTTTAAGATGTTGAAATGTATCGTATTTTTTTTTCTATTTATAATTTTTGTAAGTTGTTCTAAGGAAAATTCGGATTCCTTGTTTACCAAATTAGATGCCTCACAGACTGGTATTAATTTTCAGAATGAAGTGAAAAACGGTAAGAATATGAATATATTCAAATACCGTAATTTTTACAATGGTGGCGGTGTAGCTATTGGTGATATTAATAATGATGGTTTGGCGGATGTCTTTTTTACTTCTAATCAAGGCACTAATAAGTTATACCTGAATAAAGGTAATTTTAAATTTGAAGATATTTCAAAAAAATCTGGAATTGAAGGCAAGAAAGCGTGGTCTACAGGTGTTGTCATGGTGGATATCAATGGAGATGGTTTATTAGATATTTATGTTTGTGATGCAGGAAGTAATATTGATGCCATCAGAAAAAGTCAGTTGTATGTCAATAATGGGAATGCTACTTTTACAGAAAAAGCGGCTGAATATAATCTGGCCGATACAGGAATTACAACTCACGCTGCCTTTTTTGACTATGACAAGGATGGAGATTTAGATTGTTATATTTTGAATAACAGTTTTATTCCGGTGGGTACCTTAAATTATTCTAATAAAAGAGAATTACGAGATAAAGACTGGGATGTTGCTGAAATCCTTAAAGGAGGCGGCGATAAATTAATGCGCAATGACAGTGGGAAATTTGTTGATGTTAGTGAATCAGCGGGTATTTTTAGTAGTTTGATTGGTTTTGGTTTGGGAGTAACTGTAGGAGATGTTAATGGCGATTTATATCCGGATATTTATATTTCTAATGATTTTTACGAAAGGGATTATTTATATATAAATAATAAGAACGGTACCTTTTCAGAACAAATTCAAGGTTGGGCAACTCACATAAGCCAATCTTCTATGGGGGCAGATTTAGCCGATGTTAACAATGATGGTAAAGCTGATATTTTTACGACAGATATGTTGCCAGAAGGGGATGTGCGTTTGAAAACGACAACCAGTTTTGATAACTATGATTTATTGACTAGAAAATTAAATTTGGATTTCTTCAATCAATATATGGCCAATACTTTACAGATTAATGACGATAATAATAAATTTGTTGAGGTAGCGAATTATGCGGGCGTAGCTAAAACAGATTGGAGTTGGGGAGCCTTGTTGTTTGACATGGATAATGATGGTTATAAAGATATTTATGTTTGTAACGGAATTTATCATGATTTGACCAATCAGGATTTTATGGACTTTTTTGCAAATGAATTTTTGCAAAAAATGGTTGTAACGGGTAAAAAAGAAGAAATAGAAACCATTATTTCCAAAATGCCAAGCACGCCTATTTCAAATTATGCTTATAAGAATAATCAGGATCTTACTTTTATAAATAATGCGATAAATTGGGGTTTAGACACCCCAAGTTTTTCTAATGGTGCTGCTTATGGAGATTTAGACAATGATGGGGATTTAGATTTAGTTGTGAATAATGTCAATATGGAATCCTTTGTTTACAAAAATAATTCAGAGAAAAACAAAGCAAATCATTTTGTTAAAGTAAAATTGAAAGGAGATAGTCAAAATAAATTTGCTATTGGTAGTGTAGTCGAATTGTATTCAGGAAAGGAAATTCTAAGACAAGAGTTAATACCTTCTAGAGGCTTTCAATCGTCTATAGATTATGTTATGACCTTTGGACTTGGAAACAAGAAAATAGATTCTTTACAAGTAATTTGGCCAAATGGAAAAGCGGAGACGATAAAAAAAGTAGTTCTTAATTCAACTATCAATTTATCAATTAGCGATGCTAAAAAAGAGTATGTTTTTAAGAAAATAAAACCAAAAGCATTATTTAAAGAGGTAAAATCAAACTTCTTTACTCATAAAGAAAATGACTACATTGATTTTGATTATGAAGGATTAATATCCAAAATGCTATCTCAAGAAGGGCCTTCACTAGCTATTGCAGATATTAATGGTGACGGAAATGACGATGTATACATTGGAGGAGCAAAAGGACAATCCGGAAAAATTTATCTGAATAAAGGAAATGATGCTTTTGCAGTTTTGTCTCAAAAAGATTTAGAATCTGATGCTGGTTTTGAAGATACTGCTGCCAGTTTTTTCGATGCTGATAGTGATGGAGATCAAGATTTATTTGTAGGTTCAGGCGGAAATGAAAAATCGGATCAAGCCAACTATAAAAACCGTTTGTATTTGAATAATGGTAAAGGAATTTTTGTAAAAAGCAAAACTATTATTCCAACAACTAATAATAATGTATCGGTTATTGCGCCTTGTGATTTTGATAATGATGGAGATATAGATGTTTTTGTAGGAAGTAGAAGTGTGCCAGGAGTATATGGAATTGATCCAAAACATTTACTATTAGAAAATGATGGTAAAGGAAACTTTTCAAATAGCATAGATAAAAAAGCTTTTAAACTCAATTCGGTTGGAATGATTACTGATGCGGTTTGGGAAGATGTTGATAATGACTCTAAGAAAGATTTAATTGTAGTAGGCGATTGGATGGCTCCACAAATTTTTAAAAATACGGGAAGGCGTTTGGCTGTTTTTAAATCAAATTTGACTAATTATTCTGGTTTTTGGAATTCAATAAACTGTGTTGATTTGAATAATGACGGTAAAAAGGATCTTATTCTTGGGAACAAAGGAACTAATACAGCTTATAAAGCTTCTGCAAAAAATCCGTTGAAATTGTTTGTCAATGATTTTGATAATAATGGAACTATTGAGCAAATCGCAAGCCGTTCGATTGATAATAGAGATATGCCTATTCATATAAAACAAGAATTGGCAAAACAGATTCCATCAATTAAAAAGAAAAATTTAAGTTACACAGATTATGCAAATAAATCAGTTCAAGAAATATTTGATCAAACTGTTGTTAACAATTCATTACAAAAAACTGCCGTAATTCAGGAAAGTGTAGTGGCTATAAACAAAGGGAACGGTCAGTTTGAAATAAAAATATTGCCTAAAGAAGTGCAATTTTCTTGCGTAAACACCAGTTGTGTTGTGGATGTTAATAAGGACGGGATTTTAGACATCATTCTTGGAGGAAATCAATATGAATTCAAACCGCAATTTGGACGATTAGATGCCAGTCATGGAAGTATTTTGTTAGGAAACAAAAAAGGTGATTTTTCTTGGCTTCCTTATGCAAATTCGGGTTTCTTTTTAACTGGAGAAGTGCAAAAGATTAAAACAATTAAAAACAAAAAGAATACAATAGCTATTTTAGCGGTTCTCAATAATAATACTCCAAAACTATTTACAAGCAATGAATAATTTTTTTAAAGTAGGTCTAGCGTCATTGCTATTTATTAGTTGTTCAAAAAATGAAAATCATCTATTTGAAAAACTTTCGCCAGAAGAAAGTAATGTAAAGTTTAATAATCAATTAGATGCTTCCAGAAATATTTCCATTTTAGATTATCTCTATTATTACAATGGAGGCGGGGTAGCTCTGGGGGATATTAATAATGACGGTTTAGTAGATATTTATTTTACGTCCAATCAAGGAAAAAACAAGTTATACCTTAATAAAGGCGGCAATAAATTTGAGGATATTTCTGTAAAAGCAGGAATAGAGGGAGAAAGTGATTGGGAAACGGGTTCTATTATGGTTGATGTCAATGGGGATGGGTTTTTAGATATCTATGTGTGTGCGGTGGTTGGAATCAATGGTTTTGAAGGGCATAATGAATTATATATTAATAATAAAGACAATACATTTACTGAAAGCGCAGCAGAATATGGTTTGGATTTAGATAATTATAGCAGTTCGGTAGCTTTTTTAGATTATGATAATGACGGTGATTTAGATATGTATTTATTAAATCATGCGATACATTCAGAGGCGTCATATGGTAAAGCGGCTATCCGAAATAATAGAAATTATGAAAGTGGCGATAAACTATTCAGAAACGACAATGGAAAGTTTGTTGATGTATCCGAGAAAGCAGGAATTTTTGGAGGTGCTAATGGCTATGGTTTAGGAATTGCTGTTTCGGATTTTAATTTAGATGGTAATCCAGACATTTATATTTGTAATGATTTTCATGAAGATGATTATTATTACTTGAACAATGGGGATGGGACATTTACAGAAAGTATGAAGAATTATTTTGGTCATACCAGTCGATTCACTATGGGAATTGATGTAGCCGACATCAACCACGATGGTTTTCCGGACATAATGACTTTGGATATGCTTCCTGAAGATGAAAAGGTTTTAAAATCTTCAGCGGGTGATGATAATCCTCAAATGTTGAAGTATAGAGTTGAGAAATTAGGGTATCATTATCAATATACCAGAAACATGTTGCAAATTAATCAAGGAGGGAAACACTTTACAGAAACAGCTTTATTGAGCGGGGTAGCTGCGACAGACTGGAGTTGGAGCTCATTATTTGCGGATTATGATCAAGATGGGGAACAAGATATTTTTATTTGCAATGGAATTCCGAAACGACCAAATGATTTGGATTACATTAAGTATTTTTCTAATGATAATGTAAAAACCAAACTCAACACAACTAAGTTGTTAGATAAACAGGCGTTGAACAAAATGCCCAAAGGTAATGTAACTAATTATGTGTTTCAAGGAGCCAAAGATTTACAATTTAAGAACAAATCTAATGAATGGATAGAAAATGATTCCATTATTTCAAATGGAGGTGCTTATGCCGATTTAGACAATGATGGTGATTTGGATATTGTAACCAATAATTTGAATAGTGTTGCTTCTATTTATATTAATAGAACTAATAATAAAGCCAATTATTTAAAATTAAAATTGCGTTTTGGTGGAAAAAACACTTTTGGAATAGGGAGTAAGGTGATTTCCTATGTAAAAGGCGTAAAGCAATTTAAAGAAATTCAAACTACTCGGGGCTTTCAATCGAGTTCAGAACCCATAATTCATTTTGGTTACGGAAAAATAAATCAAGTAGATTCTATTCAGGTAATTTGGCCAGATAAAACAGTTCAAACTTTAAAAAATATAAAAACGAATCAGACGCTTACAATTCAAGCTAATCCAGGTCGTAAAACATTTAATTATGCAAAATTGCATCCTGCTATTTTGCCAATTTTCAAGAAATCAGAAACCAATTTAGGAATTGATTTCATACATCAAGAAAATGACTTTGTTGATTTTACAGCTCAAAAATTAATCCCATACCAACGTTCTGATAGAGGTCCTGCGACTGTTGTTGGTGACTTGAACAATGATGGTAAGGAAGATGTTTTCTTTGGAGGTTCACAAGGAAAGTTAGCAGCAATTTATCTTCAAAACGGAAAAGAATTTTCAAAAAAATCATTCCCATCTATTTACTCAGATTCCATTTATGAAGATGCATCAGCAGTAATAGGAGATTTCAATGGAGACAAAAAAAATGATCTGGTGGTTGCTTCTGGAAGTGGACAATTTGCAGCGGACTTAGTTCATAGATTGTATTTAGGAAATGCACTAATCAAAAGCCCTTTTCCAGACACAAAGGCTACGAATGCTTCTGTTATTAAAACAATTGATTATGATAAAGACGGCGATTTGGATTTATTTATAGGAAATAATTCTAAGTATAATAGTTTCGGACGAATGCCAGATTGTTATTTGTTAAACAATAACAAAGGCGTGTTTTCGATAGTTCAAAGTGAAATTTTTGAAGGAATCGGAATGGTTACAGATGCGGTGGTTACCGATTTTAACAATGACGGAAACTTAGATTTGATTGTAGTAGGGGAATGGATGAAACCGAAATTTTTTGCCAATACAAAAGGAAGTTTTAAAGAGGTTACAGAAAGTTTTTTGCCAGGAAATCAAAATGGGTTGTGGCAGTCTATTTGTTCTTTTGACATTGACCATGATGGAGATCAAGATTATTTAGTAGGTAACTGGGGAATGAATTCAAAATTCAAGGCTTCTCAAGAATTCCCTATGAAAATGTATTATGATGATTTTGATACCAATGACACTTTCGAAACAATTGTTGCTATAGAAAAAAACGGAAAATACTATACCACAATGGGATTAGATGAATTAGCAGAGGAATTCAGTGGAATGATAAAAAAGAAATTCAATAGCTATAAATCGTTTGCTGGTAAGACACTTGAGGAAGTTTTTGACCCTAAAATGTTAGAAAAAGCAAAATTATATGAAGTTCATAATTTAAAATCGGGATATTTGAGAAATGATAAAGGGAGATTTACTTTTGTTCCTTTTTCGAATAAAATGCAGGTAAGCCCAATAACTAGTTTTGTAAAAGCTGATTTTGATGGAGATAAACAAGAGGAAGTTTTTGTTGCGGGAAATTATTTTGGGGTGACTCCATATCATAGTCGATTTGACGGTTTTTCTGGAGCGTTAATTAAAAATAAAAGCACAATATATTTAGGAAATCAAATAGGAATTGATTTGACACAAAAAGCAGTGCGTCACTTAGATATTATTCCATTTAACGGAAAAAAATATTTGTTGGTAACCATAAACAATAAAAAAGCGGAAGTATATGAACTCCCGATGAATAAGAATTAAAACAATCAAATAATAAAAATGAAAACTAAAATTTATCTTTTAGGAATTGTGGTACTTCTTTTTACTTCTTGTAAAAAAGAAAAAACCATTGTTATTACTACCAACGATTATTGCTCAGCGGTTGATACAGTAACAGGTATTATGGTTCATGATATTTTCTCTCCTCCCGTAGCTAGTAGAATTTATGTCTATCCTAATATTGCAGCTTATGAAATTATGGCTCAAAATAGCCTTAAATATAAAAGTTTGCAAGGACAATTAAAAGGATTAGATTCTATTCCTAAATTAGATCCAAAAAGCGGAGTTAACAAAAATTTAGCTGCACTTATTGCCCAAATTGAGGTGAGTAAACAATTAATTTTTTCTGAAGAATCGTTAGAGAAATACAGAGACAGTTTGTACGAAAAATGGGAAGAGGAGAACGATACGGAATTTCTGGTTTCAAAAGAGTATGGCTTAAAAGTAGCGGATCGAATTAAAAAATGGATGGGGAAAGACAATTACAAACAAACCAGAACTTTTCCTAAATTTTCTGTTCACTCAGATCAAGCAGGAAGATGGCAGCCAACCCCTCCAGCTTATATGGATGGCGTTGAACCACATTGGGGTGAGATAAGAACATTGGTATTGGATTCTGCTTCGCAATTTAAACCTAAAGCTCCATATGCTTTTTCTGTAGATAAAAATTCTGCTTTTTACAAAGAAGCAAAAGAAACGTATGATGTAGGAAACATGATTTCTAAAAAATTAGTTGAAGTTGAGAAATCGAAAAACAATCAAATTCCTGAAGAATCGGCCATTGCTACATTTTGGGATTGTAACCCTTATGCAACTGTGACACAAGGGCACATGATGTTTGCTAAAAAGAAAAATACTCCCGATGCCCATTGGATGAATATTGCTAAAATTGCGTTGAAAAAATCCAAATCTGATTTTGAAACAACAGTCTTTGTTTATACAAAAACTTCAATCGGAATTTTTGAAAGTTTTATCAGTTGCTGGGATGGAAAGTACAGAACTAATGTAGTCAGGCCAGAAACTTATATTAACCAACATATAGATGAAAACTGGAGACCGCAATTACAAACACCTCCTTTTCCAGAATACACAAGTGGACATTCAGTGGTTTCTTCCTGTTCGTCAGTTGTTTTAACATCTATTTTTGGGGATAATTTTAGCTATATTGATGATTCTGAAATTCCTTTTGGATTACCAAATAGGTCATTTAAATCATTCAAACACGCAGCTTCAGAAGCTTCTATTAGTAGATTGTATGGAGGGATTCATTATCGAGCCGCAATCGAAAATGGGGTAGTTCAAGGTACAAACCTAGGAACATATATTAATAGTAAAATCAAATTTTTTAAATCTAAATAAGTCAAATTTATATAATGAATAATAAGTTAAAGTGGTTATTAGTTGTCGTTTTATTTTCTTTTCTGGGATGGTATTTTTTAGTAAAGCAATCAGATTATACCATTACTTTTAAAGTTAATGCTGCTACAGGAACTATTTCTCAAGGAATTGCTGAATGGACAACATCTCAGTCTAAAATTCAAAACGAAATTTATACTATTTTAGAAAAGAGAAATTTTGATTTCATCAAACACCAGATGAAAAAGGGAAATGAAGAAATGGAATACACTTGGGATATGAAATCAATAAACGATTCAATGACCAATGTTACTATTGGAATAAAAGATTTAAATCATTCATTTTACAATAGATTAACTGCTCCTTTTGTTTCAACCAAGTTTAGAGCGGAACAAATTGAGAAAATTAAATCGTTTAAAATGGGGCTTGAAGACCATATTAACGATTTTAAAATTAGAATAGATGGTGAAAAATCATCTAAAGAAATATATGTAGCTTATATTTCTTTAAAAAGTGTTTTACAAGAAAAGGCGCAGACTATGATTGGATATGATCCTGAAATTGTAGGTTATTTAGATAGAAATAAAATAAAAATAATTGGTCATCGTCCCTATTTAGAAATTACCGATTGGGACGAGGATAAAGAAATTGTTAGTTTTAATTATTGTTTTCCTATTCCTAAAAACACAAAATATGTTCCAGACAGTAATGTCAAGTTTAAAACAATACCGGCATTGAAGGGGCTTCAGGCAACATATTTTGGAAATTATAGGACTTCTGACAGAGCATGGTTTACATTGTTGGATTATGCGAAAAAACATGGCTATAAAATAGAAAACAAACCATTGGAACATTTTCTGGCCAACCCTTTTAATGGTGGTGATGAGCTTACTTGGGAAACCAAAGTCATTATTCCTTTCGAAAAAAAATAATGTTTTAGTTCTTGTTGCTTAACGAAAACGTTTTTGGTCTTTTCGAAAACGTTTTCGGTTAATAATTGACGTTCAATCGTTTATATAAAATTACTTTTAAGCAATATTAATTAAACCACGACATGAATTTTAAAGCAAAAATGAGTTTTTGGCAAATTATCAATATGAATGTTGGTTTTTTTGGCATTCAGTATAGTTTCGGATTGCAACAAAGTGCCGTAAATCCTATTTATGATTTTCTTGGAGCAAGTCCAGATCAACTACCCATACTTAATCTTGCCGGACCGCTAACTGGATTATTAATTCAACCCATAATAGGTGCTCTGAGCGATAAAACATGGTCTCCAAAATTTGGAGGAAGACGAAAGCCTTATTTTTTTATAGGCGCATTGATTTGTAGTTTGGCGTTATTTCTTTTTCCTTTTAGCAGTTCGTTATGGATGGCTGCTGGTTTATTGTGGATATTAGATGTAGGAAATAATACAGCAATGGAACCCTATCGTGCATTTATTGCCGACAAGTTAGATGAATCGCAACAACCAACCGGTTTTCAGGCACAAAGTTTTTTTACAGGTTTTGGACAAACATTAGCTAATGTTTCATTATTTATTTTCCCGCTTATTTTTATTGGAACAACCGGGAAATTACCGACTTGGGTTTTTGCATCTTTTTTTCTGGGTTCAATTTGTTCTATTGGATCGGTTTGGTGGAGTTCACATACAACCAAGGAAATTCCTCCTTCAGAGGAGGAGTTAAAAATCATGAAATCTGAATCATTAAGTGTTTTTACACCATTTATCGATATTGCAAAGGCGGTAAAGTACATGCCTAAAGTAATGTGGCAACTTGCGTTAGTTTATTTATTTCAATGGTATGCGCTTTTTTGTTATTGGCAAAATTCATCAAAAAGTATAGCGCTTTCGGTTTGGCATACAACACCTCAGAAAGACATGAAATTGTATGGAGAAGCGGTAAGTTGGACAGGTTTAGTAAATGGCTGGTATAATGTCGTAACTTTTTTAGTTGCTTTTGCATTGGTTTATTTTGCAAAAAAGTATTCAGCTAAACAGGTGCATTTTACATGCTTGATTTTGGCGGCAATTGGATTTTTGCTTTTTCCACATATCGAGAATAAGTACTTGTTATTTCCAGCTATAACCGGTTTTGGAATCGGTTGGGCTAGTATGATGGGAATTCCATATCTAATGGTTGTTTCACAAATCCCAAAAGAACGATATGGCGTTTATATGGGAATAATTAACATGATGATTGTAATTCCAATGTTTATTCAAACGATTAGTTTTGGGTATATTTTAAAACATTTTTTAAATAACGATCCACGATTAGCAATAACATTTGCTGGAGTTTTGTTAGTTATAAGTGCTGTTTTTACTCTATTAATCACAACCAAAAAAGAAGTTATCAGTGAATAATTTAGCATATAATAAGGCAATCGAGTTACTCCAAAAAGTAGCTACTGCAGAAGGATTTTTGGCAAGTGCCCAAAATATTTCAAATTACAAAAGAGTTTGGGCGCGCGATGGTGTTATTTGTGGTTTGGCTGCATTGGCCTCGGGGGATAAAGAATTGATTGAAACCTTTAGAAGAACATTAGAAACTTTAGCGAATAATCAGCATGTTAATGGAACGATTCCATCAAATGTGATGACTAACGGGAATGAAGTTGAAGTGAGTTATGGCGGTCTTGCCGGCAGAGTAGATGCAGTGACTTGGTTTATTATTGGGATTTGTCAGTATGCATTTTATACCAAAGACGCTTCTTTTGTAAAAAAATACGAATCCAGTATTCAAAAATGTTTGCAATTGCTGGAAGCTTGGGAATTTAATAACAAAGGACTTTTGTATGTTCCGCTGTCCGGGAATTGGGCGGATGAATACATTACGGATGGCTATGTTTTATACGATCAATTGCTTCGAGTTTGGGCTTTAAAAAGTTATAACCATTTTGCAAAAAATGAGTCAATTGAAGAGAAAATCAAAGAAATATCAGAACAAATAGAAATCAATTTTACACCAAATTCTGTTGGAGAAAAATACCATGAAAGGGCGTATAAGGAATTAAATTTTCAGGATTTTATGCCTTGCTCTTTTTCTCCGGCAGGCTACAAAACGCAATTTGATGCTTTTGCCAATTCTTTGGCTTTGTTTCTAAATATTGGAAGTGACGTTTTTCAAAAATCGATGTTAGCCTATTCATTAGAATTAAAAAATAAAATGCCTATGCATTTATTGCCTGCTTTTTGGCCTCCAATTAACGAAAGCGATATAGATTGGAATCTTCTTAAAAATAATTGCAAATACGAATTTAGGAATTATCCCAATGAATTCCATAACGGGGGAAGCTGGTCAATGGTGAATGGATTTTATGGATTGGCCTTGCTATCTAAAGGAAAACAAAAAGACGCTGAAGAACTTTTAGCTGCCATAGATAAAGCAAATGCTATCGAAGATTATAGTTTCTATGAGAACTTTAACAGCGAAACAAAATTACCAAACGGTGTTCCTTTTTGTGCGTGGAGTGCTGCAGCAACGGTACTGTTGCATCAAAGCATATATACAAATTTCAAATTTTTAGTTTAAGATGAATAAAACTATAGACATATTATGTGTTGGGGAAGTATTGATTGATTTTATCGGTCTTCAGGTCGATGCCAATATATTTGAAACGGAAGAATATCATCGTTTTCTTGGGGGATCACCAACCAATGTTGCTTCAAATGCTGCCCGATTGGGTTTGAAATCGGTTTTGATAGCGACTTGTGGACAGGACGGATTGGGAGATTTTAGTATTCAAAAACTAAAACAGAATTCCGTAATCACAAGTTATGTGAAGCAATTGGAGAATAGTTCGACTTCTATTATTTTGGTTTCTAAATCTACAGGAACACCTGATTTTATTCCGTTTCGAGATGCCGATTTTAAGATTGATTGCTCTCAAATTCCAGATGAATTGCTTAAAAGTGCCAAAATTTTCCATACTACTTGTTTTGCTTTAAGCAAAAAACCGGCTCAAGAAACCATCGTCGAAAGGGCAAAAAAGGCAAAAGTATTAGGATTACAAACGAGCATTGATATTAACTTTTCTGAAAGAATATGGCCTGATCGGGAAGAGGCCAAACACGTTTTAAAAGACTATTTATCCACCGATCCCTTTGTGAAATTAAGCGAAGATGACTGCTACCGTCTTTTTGCGGAAGCGAAATCAGAAGAATTTATATTCGACTATTTTCATGGTTTAGGAGCTTCTACGATATGTCTGACCAAAGGCAAAGATGGGGTGGTTTTGTCAGATCTAAAGTCTGGAATAATTCGTAAAAATGCTTTGCCAATAACCGAGGTTAAGGATACAACTGGAGCTGGTGATGCTTTTTGGACGGGTTTTTTATACGCTCAATTAGAAAATAAAAACTTTGAAGAAACAATCGCGATAGCTCAAAAATTGGCGGTTTTAAAACTTCAAAATATAGGAGGATTGCCAGAAGGGATAAATATTTTGGAATACCTAAATGTCAATTTATAAATTTAATTAAAATTCTGTAGATGAAATGAGCATAAACGTAAATTGGTCGCGAAATACCAAGAAAGATATGCGAATTCCATATTCAAATAAAAAACAAATATTATCTAGATATGAAAAACATCACCATTAAACTAGCATTATTTATTAATTATTTTGTTTTTGCAGCACTTTTGAATAGTGTTGGATTGTTGATTCAAAAATCCCAAAACGTTTACGGGGTTTCAGAAGTACAAGCCAGTGTATTGGAACCCGCTAAAGATTTAACAATCGCTTTTGTGGCTTTTTTGGTGGGATCATTATTGCCTAAATTGGGGTATAAAAAAGGAATGTTGATTAGTTTGGCTATCGTTTTTATGGGTTGTTTTGTAATGTATTTTGGCGATTCGTTTTGGAGTGTCATTATGCTTTTTGCCTGTACAGGGTTTTCTTTTGCGATTATAAAAGTCTCTGTTATGGCATTGATCGGAGTCGTCGTGGATACTCCAAAGCAACACAAAACGTTCATGAGTTATATCGAGAGTGTTTTTATGCTCGGAATTGTCTTTGCGTATGTTATCTTTCCTATGTTTTATAGTGAAACCAACCCCAAAGCATGGCTTAATGTATATTTGGTTTTAGCTGGATTGATTGCTTTGGTGTTTGTCTTTATTTTATTTTCTAAATTCAATTTGCCACAAGTTGATAATACTAAGTCTTTTGGAGAAGATTTTAAGGATATGTTAAATTTGATGAGAAGGCCATTGATTATTCTTTTTGCTGTTTTTGCCTTTATGTATGTGATGACGGAACAAGGAATAATGTCTTGGTTGCCTACGTTTAATCAAAAAGTATTGCATCTCAATGAAAAATTGGCGGGACAAATGGCTGTAATATTAATGTTGTCAATTGCTTTTGGAAGATTTGTTTCGGGCGTAATTGTCAAAAAAGTGCATTGGCATGTTTTTCTAACGGTTTGTTTAATGGCAGCGGCTGGTTTAATTATTTTTGTTTTGCCAATGGCTTCCGGAATTGAGGTTACACAGATTAATAAATTGTCTGAGGTTCCCTTAATTGGATTTGTTTTTCCTTTAATAGGTTTGTTTTTAGCACCCATTTATCCTATTGTAAACTCGACAATCATAAGTGCGACAGAAAAGGGTTTTCATAGTGCAGTTGCAGGTTTGTTGACTTTTTTCTCAGCAATTGGTGGAACTTGTGGTTCCGTAATTATTGGGTATTTATTTCAAAAAATTGGTGGAAGCAAAGCGTTTTACTTTTCATTAATTCCGCTTTCTGTTCTTATTGTTGTTTTATTTTTCATTAACAAATTAAATAAAAAAAATGAAATTCTTACTTAACATAGATTCCGTTTTTAGCGCACTTTTGTTGCAAGAGGATACTGATAACGATAAAAAAATTACCAAAGACGATCATGGGTCCAAAAGATTTGTTTTGGTTGACGAAACAACCAAGCAAGAACAAACCATAGAAGGGACTTATCATTTGTCTAATTTGCTTCAAGAGCTGGCTTTGCTAAGAGAAAAAGAGGTAAAGTTGGGCGAAATTGATTTGGATTATGTTCAAGAAAATCCTGTAAATAGAATATCGCGAAAAATTAAAGATGATTATTGGGACGAGCTCACACGAACGATCGACAAAAAAGGGCTTAAATTAATTCTCGAGGATGTAAAGACGAAAAATGACATGGCGACTCTTTATGTTTCCGCAAAGGATGTGCAGGGCGTGGCGTATTTTCAAGAATTAGGAAAAGAGTTTAAGAATGTTGAAGTGCAGCTCTTGCCCGAAAATTTTTCGGTAGATTATGTTGAAACGTTAAATGAAAAGCCGGGTATTTTGGCCTTGGCCTTACAGCAAAAAACCTATAGTTTGCAAGGCGTTCCCTTTGTGGTGCCTGGAGGCAGATTTAATGAAATGTATGGTTGGGACAGTTATTTTATTGCAGTCGGTTTGTTGATAGACGGTAAATTAGACCAAGCAATCGCGATCGCCGAAAATTTTAAATATCAAATCATTCATTATGGTAAAATATTAAATGCGAACCGTAGTTATTATTTGACCAGAACACAACCGCCATTGTACTCTTCTTTGCTTGTTGCTATTGCAAAGGAAAAAGAGTCTTGTCAAGATTGGTTGCGAAGCCATCTTGAAACTGTTATTTTAGAATACAATACGGTTTGGATGGTTCAAGGAAATCGTTTGACACCAACTGGTTTAAATCGATATAAAGCGGACGGTGTTGGAATGCCTTTTGAAGTGGAACCAGGGCATTTTGATGATGTCTTAGCCCCTTTTGCGGTTAAATATAATTTACCAATTCGAGAATTCGAAAAGCAATATTTGGCCCGAACTATTGCCGATCCAGAGCTTGATTTGTATTTTGTACACGATCGTAGTATGAGGGAAAGTGGACATGACACAACGAATCGATTGATCAATACCTGTGCCAATTTGAATTCTGTGGATGTGAATAGTTTTCTTTATAAATATGAAAAAGACATCGAAAGTTTGATAAGAGACTATTTTGAAAATTCGTTTGTAATAGGGAATGTGGAATATACCTCGGAGGATTGGGCAAAAAAGTCGCAATTTAGGAAAGAAAAAATGAATGAATTATGCTGGAATGAAGTTTCCAGTATGTATTTTGATTATGATTTTGTAAATAAAAAACAATTCCCATTTGAAGCGGCCACCACATTTTTTCCGCTTTGGGCTCGTTTATGCGATAGAAATCAAGCGATACAATTGGTAGAAATTGCTTTGCCCCAATTTATTAAAATGGGCGGAATTACGGGCAGTACAAAAGCTGCTTTGACGGGTTTTGACAAAAACGCACCGCAACGTCAATGGGATTACCCTTTTGGATGGGCACCACATCAAATGTTGTTATGGGAAGGATTATTAAATTATAATTATACAGAGAAAGCACAAGAAATGGTCTATCGATGGCTTTGGCTAATTACAAAAAATGCGGTGGAATACAACGGAACTATTCCGGAAAAATTTGATTTGGAAACAAGTTCCCATAAAGTTTTTGCCGAATATGGAAATGTTGGAACCGAGTTTGACTATATAGCAAAAGAGGGTTTTGGTTGGGTAAATGCTTCGTATCAATACGGATTGCAAATTTTGGATGAGCGATTAAAAATAGAATTAAATAAATTAACGTCCCCTGAAATGTTATTTTAATGTGGAAATTAATTTGAGTTTTTACTAATTGTGTGCTATTTTTTTTTAACTTTATCTTTTATAAAATTATATACCATGACTGTAAATCAGATATTAAGCACAAAAGGAAAGGAAGTTTATTCTATTGTTTCTTCTATAACAGTGTTCGAAGCTTTAAGGGTAATGGGAGAAAAAAATATAGGAGCAGTCCTGATAATTGAAGATACTGTTTTGAAAGGTGTTTTGTCTGAAAGAGATTATGCCCGAAAAATTGTTTTAAAGGATAAGTCATCCAAAAAAACATTGGTAAGCGATATTATGGAGAAAGATGTTGTGACCGTAAAGCCAAGTGATAATCTAGATTATTGCATGGAATTAATGAGCACAAAAAGAATAAGGCATTTGCCAGTTTTAGATGACGATGTTGTCATAGGAATTATCTCCATTGGAGATGTCGTGAAAGCGATAATCGAACTTCAAAAAAATACCATTCAATATTTGGATTCGTATATCAGCGGAAGCAAGGCATAAAGTCAAAATTAAATAGTTTAAATAGCTGCATTTTTATGCGGCTATTTTTTTTTGGAGATACAATCAAATTTAATTATACTAAAAGAATAAGATAAAAGCTTCTGATTTAAATGAAGTCTGTTATCTTTGTAAATTCGAATAAAATCTAAAATGATGGACAAAAATAGTAAAAGAAGAGAAGCGTTGTTGTATCACGCTAAACCAACTCCAGGAAAAATTCAAGTAGTCCCTACAAAAAAATATGCAACTCAACGTGATTTGTCTTTGGCTTATTCTCCAGGGGTTGCGGAACCGTGTTTGGAAATAGCAAAAGACATAAACAATGTTTATAAATATACTGCAAAAGGGAATTTAGTGGCTGTAATCACGAATGGTACAGCTGTTCTAGGACTTGGGGATATCGGTCCTGAAGCATCAAAACCAGTAATGGAAGGGAAAGGATTGTTGTTTAAAATTTTTGCCGATATTGATGTGTTTGATATTGAAATTGGGACAAAAGATATAGAAGAGTTTATCCAAACCGTAAAGAATATTGCACCAACATTTGGAGGGATTAATCTGGAGGACATTAAAGCGCCGGAATCTTTTGAAATTGAACGTAGGTTGGTTGAAGAGCTTAATATTCCTGTGATGCACGATGATCAACACGGAACGGCAATTATTTCGTCAGCAGCATTAATAAATGCGCTAGAATTGGCTGATAAAAAAGCCGAAGATGTAAAAATGGTAGTTTCTGGTGCAGGATCTGCAGCTTTGGCATGTGCCAATTTATATGTTTTGTTAGGTGTTAAATTGGAAAACATTTTGATGTTTAACAGTAAAGGTGTTTTGACAAAAAACAATCCCACTTTGTCTGTATTGCAACAAAAGTATGCAAAAGATATCGAACAAATTAGTCTTGAAGAAGCGCTTAAAGGGGCGGATATTTTCTTAGGATTGTCTTCTGGAAATATTATGACGCCTGAAATGTTATTGGGAATGGCCAATAATCCAATCGTTTTTGCGATGGCCAATCCAGATCCTGAAATAGATTATAATCTTGCAATTGCTACTCGTAAAGATGTAATTATGGCAACGGGTCGCTCCGATTTTCCTAATCAGGTAAATAATGTTCTTGGGTTTCCCTACATTTTTAGAGGTGCATTAGATGTTCGAGCTACCAAAATAAATGAGGCTATGAAAATGGCGGCTGTAAGAGCATTAGCCGCTTTAGCAAAAGAATCAGTTCCAGAACAAGTAAACATTGCTTATGGTGCTACCAAATTGGTTTTTGGAAGAGAATATATTATCCCTTCGCCATTTGACCCTAGATTGATCACTATTGTTGCTCCTGCTGTTGCAAAAGCGGCTATGGATTCTGGAGTGGCGTTGAATCCTATCACAGATTGGAATAAGTACGAAGAAGAACTTTTGAATCGATTAGGGAATGATAATAAAATGGTTCGTTTGATAACCAATAGAGCCAAAACTGATCCAAAAAGAATTGTTTTTGCCGAGGCAGAACAACTCGATGTTCTAAAAGCAGCTCAAATTGTGCATGAAGAAGGAATAGGTTTTCCAATTTTGTTGGGAAATAAAGAAATTATTTTGGAATTAAAAGAAGAGCTTGGTTTTGATGCCGATGTTCAGATAGTTGATCCTAAAGAAGATGAGGAACAGGAAAGAAGAGAAAGATTTGCAAATAAATTATGGGAGTCTAGAAAAAGAAATGGAATCTCACTTTTTGATGCTCAAAAGTTAATGAGAGAAAGAAACTATTTTGCCGCAATGATGGTTAATAGTGGTGAGGCAGATGCTTTAGTTTCGGGGCATTCTAGGAGTTATCCTTCTGTTGTAAAACCAATGCTGCAACTTATTGGAAAAGCACCAAATATTTCTTTGGTTGCCACTACAAATATAATGATGACCAGTCGTGGACCCATGTTTTTGTCGGATACGGCAATAAATGTAAATCCATCTGCAGATGATTTAGCAAAAATCGCTGTGATGACTGCAAATACAACTAAAATGTTTGGAATTGAACCTGTGATTGCTATGGTTTCGTATTCTAATTTTGGTTCTTCGGTAAATGAAAGCGCTTCAAAAGTTAAAGAAGCGGTAGCCTATTTACACGAAAATCATCCTGATATTATTGTTGATGGTGAACTTCAAGCTGATTTTGCTTTAAATCCAGAAATGCTCTCTGCTAAATTTCCTTTTTCTAAACTAGCGGGAAAAAAAGTGAATACATTGATTTTTCCTAATTTAGAATCGGCGAACATTACTTATAAGCTCATGAAAGAGTTGAATAATGTAGGGTCAATAGGGCCAATCATGATGGGGATGAAAAGTCCAGTTCATATTTTTCAATTGGGTGCCAGTGTAGAAGAAATGGTAAATATGGCTGCAATTGCGGTTATTGACGCTCAAGAAAAAAGTAATAGATTGAAAGGATAATTCGCAAATAAAAAAATTGAGATTAAAAGTAATGTATGCTATGTTTGTTTTTTGTACAAAAGACAAATAGGCTAAGCACTTTGAAATGTGTCTTTTAATCTCAATTTTATTATATTTGAACAGATATTTTATAATATGATAGCACATTTACAGGGAAAATTAGTAGAGAAATCACCTACTCAGGTAATAATTGATTGTGGAGGAGTTGGTTATCATGTAAATATATCTCTACATACGTATTCATTGATTCCGAATGCTGACCTTATTAAATTATATACGCATCTTCAAATAAAAGAAGATGCGCATACTTTGTTTGGTTTTATGGAGAAATCAGAAAGGGAAATTTTTAAAATGTTGTTGTCTGTTTCGGGAATTGGAGCCAGTATTGCACGGACCATGCTTTCTTCTTTAGATCCTAAACAAATCATTAATGCCATTGCTTCTGGCGATGTAGTGACAATCCAGACTATAAAAGGGATTGGGAGCAAAACGGCACAAAGAGTAATTCTCGATTTGAAAGAAAGAGTGTTAAAATTGTATGATTTAGACGAAGTTTCAATGTCTCAAAGCAATACTAATAAAGATGAAGCGTTATCTGCTTTAGAAGTTCTTGGTTTTGTTAGAAAAACTTCTGAAAAACTTATTGAAAAAATCGTAAAAGAAGATCCAGAGGCTACTGTGGAAACTATAATTAAAAAAGCTCTAAAAAACTTATAAAAGGACCAAAGAAGCCTAACTGTATGCATAAAATTTATATTTTTTTGCTGGTCTTATTTTGTGGCGTCGCATCACAGGCTCAAGTGCAACAAATTGCTCAGGATACCATTAAAAAAGGATATGATGTAGGCGAAGTGCAAATCAAAAATCCTCAGAGTATTCTTTCGGGATATACGTATGATCCAGTTAGCGATACTTATATTTACACCAATTCCGTAGATGATTTCAATATTAATTACCCCATTGTATTAACTCCTGCGGAGTATGAAAATTTAATATTGAAAGAATCCATGAGTGATTATTTCAAGAAAAAGGTAGATGCTATAGAAGGTACAAAAGAGGGAAGTGAAGCAGCCAAAAAAGATTTATTGCCAAGGTATTATATTAAATCAGGACTTTTTGAATCTGTTTTTGGAAGTAATACCATAGACGTAAAACCCACGGGATCTGTAGAAATAGATTTAGGGTTGCTTTATACAAAACAAGACAATCCCGCATTTTCTCCCAGAAACAGGTCAAATCTGTCTTTTGATTTTAATCAAAGGATTAGTATGAGCTTGATGGGGAAAGTAGGAACCCGACTTCAGGTTACTGCCAATTTTGATACCCAATCTACTTTTGCATTTCAAAACTTATTCAAATTAGAATATACTCCAGCAGATGATGACATTGTTCGAAAAATCGAAGTTGGTAATGTAAGCATGCCTATAAATAGCACTTTGATTGTGGGTGCTCAAAGTTTATTTGGTGTAAAAACAGAATTACAATTTGGTAAAACAAGTGTTACGGGTGTTTTTTCGGAACAAAAATCTGAAGCAAAAAGAGTTGTAGCGCAAGGAGGAGGAACTATACAAGAATTTGAAATGTATGGGCTTGATTATGATAGTGACAGACACTATTTTTTGTCTCAATATTTTAGAGACAAATACGACGCTTCCATGAAAAATTACCCCTTTATTGATAGCAGGGTTCAAATATCAAGATTGGAAATTTGGGTAACCAATAAGCAAAATAGAGTAAATGCAACCAATAATAATTTAAGGAATATAATTGCTCTTCAGGATTTAGGGGAAATTAAGTTGACTGATGTTCCAGATGACGATGTAGTGGTAACTAATCTCGCAAATTACCCCTATTTTTTCAATAAGTTAGAAGATTCTCCGCCGGATAACAGCAATAACCAGTACGATCCAGCATTGATAACTACTGTGCCTATTTATCCTGTACCTTCTGGCGTAGGTATATTAAACTCAAATATTAGAGAAATTGTAACGGCGCAATCGGGTTTTAATAAGCCAGTTTTTGCAGATCCAGATCCGAGTAAAAATATTAGTGAAGGAAAGGATTATTCAAAATTAGAAAATGCCAGAAAATTATTGCCCAATGAATATACTTTTAATGCGCAGTTAGGATATATTTCACTACAACAAAAACTGGGCAATGACGAAATCTTGGCAGTAGCCTATCAATATTCAGTAGGAGATAAAGTATATCAAGTGGGTGAATTTGGAAATGATGGTGTAGACGCAACAGTTGTTACTGGGACTCAGCCTTCAAATCAAACAATTGTTACGCAGACTTTAATATTGAAGATGTTGAAAAGTAGTTTGACAAACGTAACGAATCCCGTATGGAATTTGATGATGAAAAATATTTATCAAATACCTGGGGCGTATCAATTAATGCAAGATGATTTTAGGTTCAATATATTATATAAAAACCCATCACCATTAAATTATATAACACCAGTGACAGATGCTGCGGGGAATCCTGTTCCTTTTCCTCAACCAGATCCATTAAAAACACCTAAGGAAAACGAAGAAAATAAAGTTGCCGATACGCCTTTGCTTAAAGTGTTTAATCTAGATAGATTAAATTTTAATAATGACCAACAAACTGGAGGAGACGGTTTTTTTGATTTTGTTCCTGGTTTAACAGTAGATACCCAAAACGGGAGATTGATATTTAGTACCAAAGAACCTTTTGGGGAATTGTTGTTTTCGAAATTAAAAAACCCGAATTCAGCGGAAGATTATAATGATATAAATACTTATAATCCGAATCAGAAGAAATATGTGAATCCAAACATGTATAACAACACCCAAGCTGGTGCTATTCAAAATCCGGAATTGAACAAGTTTTTATTAAGAGGTAAGTTTAAGTCTATTGGAGGTGAAGGAATCCCAATTGGGGCTTTTAATGTTCCCTTAGGGTCAGTAAAGGTCACAGCTGCAGGAAGAGTTTTGATAGAAGGAGTAGATTACAGTGTTAATTATCAATTGGGAAGAGTTCAGATTCTTGATCCATCACTCCAAGCTTCAAATACACCAATTGAAATTTCATTAGAAAATAATTCTGTTTTTGGACAGCAAACAAGAAGGTTTATAGGAGTAAACGTTGATCATCTAATTTCCGAAAATTTTCTGGTCGGAGGGACTTTTTTAAACATGAGTGAAAAGCCCTTTACGCAAAAAACGAGTTATGGGCAAGAAACAGTAAATAATAGTATTTTTGGTTTGCATGGAAGTTATTCTTCTCCCGTTCCTTTTTTTACTCGCTTAGTTAATAAATTGCCAAATATAGACACCGATGTTCCATCAGCAATTTCCGTTAGAGGTGAGGTTGCCTATTTACAGCCTAATTCGCCAAAAGGAGATCAATTTGAAGGCGAATCGACTATTTATGTTGATGATTTTGAGAGCTCTCAATCTTCAATAGATTTGCGTTCTCCTTATGCTTGGAGTTTGTCTTCTACTCCAGAGAATAATACAAAGAGTACGTATGACTTTAATGGAAATTTAGAAGGTTTGGATTACGGTTTTAAAAGAGCCAAATTATCATGGTACTCAATTGATCCTGTTTTTTATACCTCAAAACCATCGGGGATTTCAAATGATGATTTGTCTTTGAATATTACGAGGAGAGTCTACAGTGATGAATTATATCCATTGACCGATATTGTACAAGGGCAATCTCTCGTGGTTAGTACCTTGGATTTGAGTTATTATCCCAAAGACCGTGGGCCATATAATAATGCCTTGAAAGTTGACGATGCTCCAAATGAAAATTATGGAGGGATTTTGAGATCGCTAAGTTCTACTAACTTTGAGCAAGGAAATGTTGAATATATTCAGTTTTGGGTTATGGATCCTTATGTAGGGAACTCAAAAATTCCTAATTCAAATACTGGAAAACTCTATTTTAATCTTGGAGAAATCTCCGAGGATGTTTTAAAAGACGGTAAAAAATTATATGAAAATGGTCTTGGTCCTGATCAAATTCTAGCAAACCCGCCTTCGGAGTGGGGAAATGTGCCCGCTTCACAATCATTGATTTATGCATTTGATAATAATGAAGGGAATCGTATCAACCAAGATATTGGTTTGGACGGTCTTCCTTCTGGTGAAGAAGCAAAGATTTATAATAATTATGCTTCAGAACCAGATCCGGCGGCGGATAATTATACGTATTATTTGAATGCTTCTGGAACTGTGTTGGATCGCTATAAAAACTACAATGGTGTCGATGGAAATTCAACAATTAATATCAATTCACCTAATAGGGGTTCTTCTACAGTTCCGGATGTAGAAGATATTAATAGGGATAACACCATGAACACGATAAATGCCTATTATGAGTATAGTATTGATATGAAGCCAAATATGCAAGTAGGACAGAATTATATTTCAGATATTCGTAATACAGCTGTCACCTTGCCAAATGGTTCTTCTACGGATTCAAGATGGATTCAATTTAAAATCCCGATTAAACAATATCAAAATAAGATAGGTGCTATTACCGATTTTAATTCAATCCGCTTTATGCGAATGTTCTTGACTGATTTTACGGATCAGGTTACGTTACGTTTTGGAGCTTTAGATTTAATAAGGGGAGAGTGGAGACTTTACGATAAAGAATTGACTTCTGCTGGTGCAATAGACCCAAGCGCATCAACTACTTTTGCAACTGCTGCAGTAAATGTTGAAGAAAATTCAAGCCGATGTCCGATAAATTATGTGAGCCCTCCAAGTGTAGAAAGAGAGCAATTATATAATAATAATACGGTTATCAATCAAGATGAGCAATCTTTGTCGATGAAGGTTTCAGGAATAGGTTTAGAGCCTTTTCATGGTAGAGGTGCTTTCAAAAATTTTAATATTGATATGCGTCAGTATAATAAGTTAAAAATGTTTGTACATGCCGAATCATTGCCGGATGAAACTGCATTACAAGATAATCAAATGGTTGCTTTTTTACGTTTTGGAGCGGATTATTCTGAAGATTTTTATCAAATAGAAATACCGTTGAAAGTAACTGTGGCTTCTGCTTCTGGAGATAAAGGCTGCCCACCGGTAAGCGCTGATTTGGTTTGGCCTACAGATAACGAAATAGATTTGTCGCTAGAATTATTAACGAATTTAAAACTGAAGTCTTTAAAAATAGATAAAGCGACTTTGCCGGCAGATGGGATTTATTATTCAGATGATGATCCAAATCAAGCGGGAGGGGACGGAGACAGTAAATTGCGTTTAGGGATTAAAGGGAATCCGAATTTAGGAATGATTCGAAATGTTATGCTTGGTGTAAAAAGCAATGAGCCTCATCAAGATATAAAAGGGGAGGTGTGGTTTGATGAGCTCCGCATGGCCGAGATGGATAATAAAGGCGGAATGGCAGCTTTACTGAATGTAGATACAAACTTCGCCGATTTAGGGACGCTATCTTTTACAGGAAATATGAAAAACTACGGTTTTGGCGGATTAGAGCAAGGACCAAACGAAAGAAGTAGAGAAGATATTCAACAGTATAATATTGTCACCAACCTCAATTTTGGAAAATTATTGCCAAAAAAATGGGGTATGAATCTACCTTTTAATTATTCTATTGGTGAAGCCATTATTACCCCGGAATATGATCCTTTTTATGAAGATATAAAGTTGAAAGAGGTTTTGGATGATGTGGATACGGATGCTGAAAGGAAAAGTAAGTTGACGCAAGCTATTGATTATACAAAACGAAAAAGTATCAATCTTATTGGTGTTCGAAAGGAAAGAGGACTGGAGCAGAAACCAAAAATTTACGATCCGGAAAACTTTACTTTTTCACAATATTATAATGAAGTAGAGCGACATGACTTTGAGGTTGTGAAATATGTAGATCAACAAACCAGGACGGCGGCAGATTATGCTTTTACTTTTCAACCAAAGGTGATAGAACCTTTCCAGAAAACGAAGTTTATGAAAAAAAGTAGTTATTGGAAATTTTTAAGCGACCTTAATTTTAATTATTTGCCTTCCAGTATTATGTTTAATACCAATATTGTAAGACAAAATAATGTGCAACAATTTAGACAGGTAGAAGATTTAGGAATAGGTTTTGAACCACTGTACAGAAGAAATTTCGGATTTAATTATCAGTATGGATTTAATTTCAATTTAACAAAATCCTTAAAATTAAATTACACAGCCTCTTCAAGAAATATAGTCAAAAATTA
>Ga0184629_10000180_pt1 | contig 27548 bp, 25 predicted proteins | sample PLM4_32_b1_FD_133158 | JGI IMG/M metagenome (GOLD analysis project Ga0184629, IMG submission 133158) | Groundwater sediment microbial communities from an aquifer in East River, Colorado, USA - PLM4_32_b1 | ecosystem: Environmental > Terrestrial > Soil > Riparian zone | place: USA: East River...
AAAAGCCGTACACTAAGTAAGGAGGTAGGCTAACACGGATTTACTTTGTCAGTTGACTATCTCTAAGGTTCATGCTTTCCAACATATTACATAAAGAAAACCTAAAAGCAAAAAAAGCTACGATCCTTAAAAGTCGTAGCTTTTTTTGAGTTTACTCAAAACTTTGTCTAATTTATTTATAAAATCATTTATCGACGCAATCCACAGTTCCAAATCTATATTTCACTTTTTCAAAATCAATAGGTTTGTCTTTCGCAAAATAAGATCTTCCCAAATAGGTTTCTATTTTTCCACTGCCTAGGATGAGTTCGTTTCCTTTCTTTAGAAACGCCATTGGATTTTTGAATATTTTTTTATCATACGCTCCCTGATAAAAGGTGTAGTCAACAAATAATGTATCTCCTTTGAATTCTCCAGTGATTTTTCCAATCTTTTTCGGCATATCAATAATTTTCATCACCATATTTCCGGTTACTTTTCCATCTTTTAAAGTATTGATTTTTAGATCAACGGTATCACTTTCGTACAATGCTTTGTAACACGTTACGCTTATCGGCTTTTCGGCCTGGGCTGGGGAAGCTTTAACATCTTTTTGACTTTCCTCTTTTTTACAGCTTTGCAGTCCGATGCAAGCCAATAGCAAACAAAATAGGCCAAGATTTTTCATAATACTAAATATTTAGTTAATAAATGTGGTAATAGATATGCTAATTTACGCATAAATAGCGTGTTTTAATACGGATTTAGTGATTTATATTATGCCTATTCACAAATTGTAGTTAGCTTTTTATCGGCCACAGATTCACACATATTCGCCCAGATTTTTAAAAAAATATTTGAAAAGAATCTGTGAAAATCTCTTTAATCTGCGGCAAATTTTATTGGTCTGGTATTAGTTTACACAATCTAATGGCTACTTCAATCAAAATCATAGGAGCTCCTACAAAAATCATAGGCGCGCCTATCAAAACCATAGGCACCCGTATCAATTGTTTAGGCGAGCCTATAAAAATGAGACGCGTTGCTTACCAAAATCAAAGGCGAGCCTACTACAATTGAAGGCGCGCTTACCAAAAAAAGAGGCAACGCCTACAAAATAATGAGGCGATCCGTATTATTATTATGGCGCGCCAATCAAAAGCAAATCACATAAATCACAAATATTCAATTAAAACCAACAATTTAGAATCTTCTTTTTTGTTATATTTGGTTTTTAAGGATATTCATTCTGTTCCTAAAAAGCATATACTTTTATCCAATTGTTATACTTATTCCGTACTCGATGAAACTACTTTTTTCTAAAAATGATTTCCCCGCCAATCCCAAAATAAAAGAAAACTTTGTTTTAGAATTTAACGATGAATTCGAAAAAGAGACCATCGATGCAGAGAATTGGATTCCCTTCTATTTGCCGCAATGGAGTTCCAAAGAAATGTCGAAACCTAGCTACGAAATCAAGAATGGAAATTTAGTTTTGCAAATAACCCAAGACCAAAAGCCTTGGTGTCCAGAGTTTAATGGAGATATCAAATGTTCTTCGATTCAAACCGGCGTTTTTTCGGGGGAAGTAGGAAGTGCTATTGGGCAACATAAAGTGAATCCAAAGTGTGTAGTAAGAGAAAAACAAACCGCTGACAAGACTTATTTGCCTCAATATGGCTTTTTTGAAATTAGAGCCAAATCATTAGACACAAATTCGAATGTTGTAGCCTTGTGGATGATAGGATTTGAAGATAGCCCTGAAAAGTCGGCAGAGATTTGCGTTTTTGAAATAAAAGGTTCAAGCGTTCTGGAGCGCTCAGCGAAAATTGGCTATGGAATTCATCAATTCCAGGACCCCAAAATAAAAGAAGCCTTTTATGAAGATGATTTTGAGATTGATGTTACCCAATTTCATATTTACTCGGCAGAATGGACTCCCGAGAAAGTGATTTTTTATATTGATAACCAAGAAATTAGAACCATACCACAATCTCCCAATTATCCGATGCAATTTATGCTGGGTATTTATGAAACACCAACAGAAACCAAAACCGAAAAAGACAAAATATATCCCAAAAACTTTGAAATAGATTATGTTCGAGGGTATAAGCATGCCTAATTATGCAACTGACAACTTTACTATTAACCAAAATTAATTTTATAAACCACATTTATTAACTATGCAAACCAATTACATCAACTCTTTGACCCCAATGCGAGGTATAGCAGCCATTTGGGTTATGTTTTTTCACATGGATGTCATTATTTTTTACCGCAAATTTGGTACTCTCATTCCCCATGAGACATCGGGAATCCTTGCTAAAGGGTATTTATGGGTCGATTTTTTCTTTTTGTTAAGTGGTTTTATCATTAGTCATGTGTATGGCGAGACGTTGACCCATCATTTTGGAAAATGGAAAACGATCAAGACTTACTTGTGGGCAAGATTTAGCCGCATTTACCCATTGCATCTTTTTACGCTGCTATTGCTAATTCCTTTCGTGCTTGTATTTCCCCTCATTTCTCCCGCGGTGGTTGATGGGAGTTGGAAAACATTTATGGCTTGGTCTGCTTTGCCCAGCAATCTTATGTTGCTTAATTCCATGAATCAACATAAGTATTTGTCTTGGAATCTAGTGGCTTGGTCGATAGGTGCCGAGTGGTGGACCTATCTTGCGGCTTGTTTTATTATCCCTTTTGTTTTTAAGAAAAGTTGGTTTCAAAATGGGATTCTTGCGGTAGTAGCTGTAGTCATTTTGAGCTTTATGGTGTATCTGAAAGGCAATCTGGATATCACATTTGATTATGGCTGTGTAAGATGCGTGGCTGAGTTTAGTCTGGGTGCAGTTTTATATCAAATCTATCAGAAAGGATTAGGGAAAAGTGGGCTTTCAAAAAGCATTTCCTTCTTTTGTGCCTTTGTTTTTATAGTGTTGATTTTTCATTTCAGCTGGAATGATCTGTTTATTATTCCAACTTTTTGCCTTTTATTATTGGCCACAGCCTATAATAATGGAACAGTAAAAACAATCCTGGAAACCAGAATATTCAAATACTTGGGAGACATTTCGTATTCGATTTATATGATGCATGGTGTTTGGTTTATGGTGTTTTGGTATTGTTTGCCGTATTTAAGATCTAATTACGGTATTGAAACCCTTTCCCTTGGCATGAAAGTAATTTTTGTAACGCTGTTTATGGGTTTAACATTTCTTAGCGCGCATTTTACCTATCATTTTGTCGAAGTCAAATCGCGAAAATTGTTGAAGAAACGAATGAAATCGAAACAAGGTAATTTTGAAATTGTGGAATAGATTTTTCGAATTACTTGCAAAACAAATTAACCATTAAGAAATTAAGGTTCATTAAGTATCAAACCTTAATGAACCTTAATTTCTTAATGGTCAAAAAAAAAAATTAAACTTGAATTGCCATTAAATAATTAACTCGATAATTTTTTTATTGATACATGTTAAACCGAGAGTCACTACAAGTATCAAATAAATAAATTTTTGGTTTTATGGAATCTTGCGTGAGGGGTAGAAGTAAGCTACCGAAGTAGCACGGATGACCCGACCGCAATGGGGAAAGGGGCGAATGACGACACTGAAAAATAGCCCCTTTTCCTATTGTGGTCACGCCTGGATGATTTTTGATTTTAGAGTTCAGTTTGCAGTTTGCAGTAGGGAATTCCTGCTCTAAATACTGCAATCCTAACGCTATCCAAGAATCAAAACCTGTTTTTCTATTTTCTGCAATCTAAATTCTGAATTCTGTCATCTGAAAACTGCCATCTGAATTCTTCCAAGGGGCATTTATTCATTCTAAAATTCTTATTTTTGCATAAAACAGAAATATTTCCATGCATAAATATATAGACCAACTTAACGAAGCGCAACGCGAACCGGTACTGCAAAAAGACGGCCCCATGATTATTATTGCGGGTGCAGGATCTGGGAAGACTCGTGTGCTTACCATCAGGATTGCTTATTTGATGCACCTAGGCATTGATGCATTCAATATTTTGTCGCTGACGTTTACCAACAAGGCGGCGCGTGAAATGAAGAAGCGTATTTCGGATATTGTGGGTTCCGGTGAGGCCAAGAACTTATGGATGGGGACTTTTCACTCGGTTTTTGCACGGATATTACGTTCGGAAGCGGAGCATTTGGGCTATCCTTCGAATTTTACGATTTATGATTCGCAAGATTCCTTGCGAGCCATTTCGGGAATTATCAAGGAGATGCAATTGGATCGCGATGTATACAAGCCCAAGCAGATTTTGAGTCGGATTTCGAATTTTAAGAACAGTTTGATTACCGTAAAAGCGTATTTTAATGATCTGGATTTGCAAGAGGCCGATGCGATGAGTAAAAAACCCAGAATGGGCGAAATCTATCAGAATTATGTGGATCGTTGTTTTAAAGCCGGTGCCATGGATTTTGATGATTTATTGTTAAAAACCAACGAGCTACTGACGCGTTTTCCAGAAGTTTTGGCGAAATACCAGAACCGTTTTCGCTACATATTGGTGGATGAGTACCAGGATACGAATCATTCGCAGTATTTGATTGTTCGCGCTTTATCGGATAAATTTCAGAATATTTGTGTTGTTGGGGATGATGCGCAAAGTATTTATGCGTTTCGTGGGGCGAATATCAACAATATCTTGAATTTCCAGAAAGATTATGAAGGAGTAAAAACCTTCAGACTGGAACAAAATTACCGTTCGACCAAAAATATTGTAGAAGCGGCTAATACGATAATTGATAAAAATAAAGTAAAACTGGACAAAATTGTTTGGACGGCCAATGATTTTGGCCCAAAGATAAAGGTACATCGCAGTTTGACCGATAATGAAGAAGGCCGATTTGTTGCGGGCACGATTTGGGAACAAAAAATGAACCATCAGCTGAACAATGGCGCTTTTGCCATTTTGTACCGTACCAATGCGCAGTCTAGAGCCATGGAAGACGCTTTGCGAAAAAGAGATATTCCCTATCGTATTTATGGCGGCTTGTCTTTTTACCAAAGAAAAGAGGTTAAAGACGTATTGTGTTACTTGCGATTGGTGATCAATCCGAAAGATGAGGAAGCGTTGGTGCGAGTAATCAACTATCCCGCACGTGGAATTGGGAATACAACCATTGAAAAACTAACAATTGCCGCCAATCATTACAAGCGTTCGATTTTTGAAGTGATGCAAAACATTGAGCGAATTGACTTGAAACTGAATTCGGGAACCAAGCAAAAATTACTTGATTTTGTGACTATGATTCAGAGTTTTCAGGCTATAAATGAGAATCAGGATGCTTTTTATCTTGCGGATCATGTGGCCAAAAAAACAGGTTTAGTTCAGGAATTAAAAAAAGATGCCACTCCAGAAGGAATGGCAAAAATTCAGAATATTGAGGAATTATTAAACGGTATCAAGGATTTTACTGAAGGTCAAAAAGAGGTGGATGGTGCTCGTGGTGCTTTGTCCGAGTTTATGGAAGATGTCGCACTCGCTACGGATCTCGACAAAGACACCAGTGATGAAGATCGTGTGGCTTTGATGACGATTCACTTGGCAAAAGGACTTGAATTTCCCCATGTTTTTGTAGTAGGTATGGAAGAGGATTTGTTTCCTAGTGCCATGAGTATGAGTACGCGAAGCGAATTGGAAGAAGAACGTCGATTATTTTACGTAGCTTTAACACGCGCAGAGCATCAGGCCTATTTAACATACGCGCAATCGCGTTACCGTTGGGGAAAATTGACGGATAGTGAACCTTCCCGTTTTATAGAAGAAATTGATAGTCAATATCTAGAATATCTTACACCACCCGAAAGTAATTACCGTTATAAGCCCTCGATTGATAGCGATATTTTTGGTGATGTGGACAAATCAAAATTGCGATTGGCCAAGCCGGTAGGAGCAACACCTCCGAAATATAATACCAATAATGAGTCCAAACCGGATATCAATATTCGAAAGCTGAAACCAATGTCCGGAAGTAATCCATCATCGGCCGGAAGTGCCAATTTATTTGATAATAACTTGGTTGCCGGAAATGTGGTGATGCACGAACGCTTTGGTAAAGGACAAGTGGTGAACCTTGAAGGTGTTGGTCCTGACAAAAAAGCGGAAATCAAATTTGAAATTGGGGGAATCAAAAAGTTATTGTTGCGTTTTGCAAAATTGGATGTAATAGGATAGTGACTAGTTTGCAGTATTCAGTTTGCAGTATTCAGTTTGCAGTCTCAGTATTGAGTTACTGTTTTCTGTTGTCTAAAGTTTTAAATCAAAAATCTAAAATCATCAATCTCATGGCACAAATAATAAAAATATATCCCGATAAACCGAACGAAGCTGCTATTGCAAAAGTAGTAAAAGTGCTTAAAGACGGCGGTTTGGTTATTTATCCAACAGATACCGTTTATGGTTTGGGTTGCGATATTACGAATACCAAAGCGTTGGAGCGTATTGCTAAAATAAAAGGCGTGAAGTTGGAAAAAGCTAATTTTTCCTTTATTTGCCATGACTTGAGTAATTTGTCGGATTATGTAAAACAAATAGACACTTCAACCTTTAAGCTGCTCAAAAGAGCGTTGCCTGGACCTTATACTTTTATTCTGCCAGGAAATAATAATTTACCTAAAGAGTTTAAAAAGAAAACAACAGTAGGAATACGTGTACCTGACAATTCTATCGCGTTAGAAATGGTACGCCAATTGGGAAATCCAATAGTTTCGACTTCGATTCGAGATGAAGATGAAGTGATAGAATACACCACTGATCCAGAACTTATTTTCGAAAAATGGCAAAATCTGGTTGATTTGGTTATCGACGGAGGGTATGGAGACAATATTGGATCAACCATCATCGATTTGTCTGGAGATGAACCAATTGTGGTGAGAGAAGGCAAGGGAAGTTTGGATATTTTATAATTATTTATTTATAAAAAAAGTTGCATTAATAATATTATTATTGTTAATTAGTAATCTATTTAAATAACCTTATTTAATTTTTTTACTATGAAAAACTTTTTTGTACTATTTAATTTGATTCTGACTTTAAACTCCTTTTCTCAAAGCATTAAAGGCAAAGTTTTCGATAAAGACAAAACGCCTTTATCGGGTGTAACTGTCTATTATGAGGGTACTACAACTTCAACTATTTCTGATGAGAATGGAAATTTTTCTTTAGATTACGATCGCAATGCAAATACTATTTTAGTGATAAGCTTTTTGGGGTATCAAACTCAATATTTTACAAGTTTTGATTATTTTACAAGTTTAGATTCTAATAAGGGTCTAAATATATATTTAAGCCTTGCAGTAAATACTTTAAAAGAAGTTGTTATAAATAGAAAAGATAAATTTTCAAGAAAGCAGAAGCTCGAAATATTTAGAAAACAATTTTTGGGTGAAACACATAATGGTAAGGCGGCATTAATCAAAAATGAAGAGGATATATATTTTAAATACGATAAGAAAAATCATATTCTAAAAGCTTTTTCAGACAAGCCTTTAATCATTATAAGTCCTTCTTTAGGATATAAAATATGCTATGAATTAGCTAGTTTTGAAGTTACATTTAGCAAACTAAGTGTCTATTCTGATGATGTTCTTTTAAGTTCTTATCGAGGATTAAGTCGTTTTGAAGAAATTGATAATTCAAATAAAATTTTAACACTTAGAAAGAAAGCATATCAAGGCTCTCAAATTCATTTTTTTAGTAATCTAGCAAATAATATTTGGAGCAAAGAGCAGTTTTTCATATCCAATAATGAGCAGCTCGTGCATGCAAATAATTGTTTTAAAATACACAGAGAAGAAAATTTTATAAAAGTCGAAGTGATAAAACAGCCAGAAGAAAATAAAAATAAAAAATTTGTTGCTTCATATGATATTCTATTTGATCAAGAGGAGCAATCTAATGTTATTTTTGAAACAAATTCTTTTACTATTGATAAATATGGAAATAATTCAAACATAGAAAATATTATTTTTACAGGTGCTATTTCTAAAAAGAGAGTTGGAGATATGTTACCGTTGAACTATATGTCAATTCCTGAAAAAACATCTCCAATAACAAAGCTTTAGAATGAATCCTAGATTTATTAAAAAGTAGTTTATTAGAGTCAATTCGGTGGTTGATGCTGCTCATACTATAATGACTCTTTTATCATCGATTTGCCCAGGGACGAGCCAATAATAGTTAGGGAAGGTTAGGGAAGCTTGGGTATTTTTTAGAGAATTCAGATTGCAGATTTCAGAATTTAGATTGACAGATTTGAGATATAACTCTTCTAAATTGGATTTTTGGTTTTGAGCTATAAAAAAACAAGCGTGTTATTAAAATATTACTCAGAGATGAACAACTGTTCGTTTTTACACCAAAAAGCATTAAACAAAAAAACGTCCCGAATGTCGGGACGTTTTTTTTGTTTAATAGTAAAATGAATTATTTTTGAACTGGTGCTGGTGTAGCTGCACCTGGTTGTTTTTTCATTTCTTTTTCGACCATATCATAGAATTGATCTATTTTTGGCATTACATAGATACGAGTTCTTCTGTTTTTAGATTTATTCTCTACAGAATCATTCGGTACCAAAGGAACAAATGAACTTCTACCCGCAGCGATTAATTGTTCTGGTTTTACACCTAAATCCGTTGATAAAATACGGATAATAGCAGTAGAACGTTTCACACTTAAATCCCAGTTGTCGATTAAGCAAGAATTGCCTCTTAATACATCGGTATCAGTATGACCTTCAACCATACATTCGAAGTCTGGTTTGTCGTTAATTACTTTAGCTACTTTAGACAAAACTCCTTTTGCTTTGTCGCTCACTTCATAACTACCGCTTTTGAATAGCATTTTATCAGAGATAGAGATAAAAACCACTCCTTTATCAACATTGATTTCGATGTCTTGATCATCCATTCCAACAACAGCTTTCAAACTAGTAACAACTGCAAGAGTAACGCTATCCTTTTTAGTCAAAGCGTCTTGCATTCTACTGATTTTTAAATCTTTTTCTTTGATAGACTCTAAAGCTTTTTCAATATTTTCGGCACCTTTAGTTGATAAAACAGTCATATCTTTAGAAGTACTTATCAAATGTTGGTTGGTTTCTTTCAAACCATCTACAGTTGCTTTAAGACCAGCTCTTTCTTCTAAGCAAGAATTTAGTTTTACGGTACAAGTGTTTAATAAGTCTTGTGTTTCCTTATTTTTAGCTTCCAGAGCTGCATATTCCTTTTTGGACACGCAAGAAGTTAGAAGTGCTAAAGCGGATAGGGTAACCATTAATTTTTTCATAAACTGCAAAATTTAATTAAACGTGAATTACAAAGTTAGTTTTTTAATTGTTAATTTAAAATGTAAATTATTGTTAATTTGTAGCTGCAAAAACTGTGCCGCCTTTAACATAATAACTATGAACGATGCTTTTTGTATTAAAGTATTTCACAGATTGAAATTTGTCTCTTTTTCTATAATTTTTTAAAAATTGGTTGTAAAATGAAAAATGTGCACGAATGATTGCCCAACAATGAGTGAACTGTCCCTCAACGATAAATTTGATTCCTGCTACACCGTCTAGTATCATTCTAATAAAGAGAACATAAAACAGGGAACTTTTGGGTAAGTTCTTGGTTAACATGAACAATGAATTTCTAAAATTCAAATATGTCTTTTGCGGATTGGCTTGTTGTAAAGTGGCACCTCCTACATGATAAACAGTTGATTCTGAATTGTATTTTATTTTGTGTCCCTTATTAATGGCTCGCCAACACAAATCAATCTCCTCTTGATGCGCAAAAAAATCTTCATCAAAGCCTTTCAAATCTTGATAAACGCTACTTCGGATGAAAAAACAAGCGCCCGAAGCCCAAAATATTTCGTGCTTGTCATTGTATTGCCCGTTATCTTTTTCTAAGGTATCAAAAATACGACCACGACAGTACGGATACCCAAATTTGTCTATAAAACCTCCTGCAGCACCTGCGTATTCAAAGTATTCTTTTCTTTTGTAATCTAAAATTTTGGGTTGGATAATCGCTGTTTCGGGTTCTGCTTCAAACATTTCCTGTATTGGTTTCAACCAATTTTCGGTAACTTCGATATCTGAGTTGACCAATGCATAAATCTCCGTATCAATATGTTGCAGCGATTCATTATAGCCACCTGCAAAACCCAAATTGACTTCGTTTTTTACAATTTTGACAGTTGGGAAATTATTTTTTATAAAGGCTATTGATTCGTCTGTTGAGGCATTATCAGCAACGTATACTGTTGCTTCTGGAGAAAATTGAAGAACGGAAGGCAAAAACTGCTCTAATAGTTTTACTCCATTCCAATTTAATATTACGACGGCTATTTTTTCCAAAAGTTTATTTGTTTAGTTTAAAGTTAGATATCAATTATTTCTATTTGAAAGGGGTTCACGAAATTTTAGAACTGAAATCTGAAATCTGCGGTCTGAAATCCGGAAGTTCTCTCAAAAACTCATATTTCTCATTTTCAAAATCCATGAGGCAAAAATAATGATTCAGTCCATTGGTTACCATTAAAAATTCCGCTTCCAAAGTCATGTTGTATCGTGCAATTTGGTCAAATGTGGCTTGAGCAATCTTAACCTCGGGTGCTTTGCATTCGATCAATATAAAAATAGTCCCATCTGGATTAAAAACGACAATATCGTAGCGCTTTCGTAATCCATTGACTTTTAAAACTTTTTCTACATTAATCAACGATTTTGGATATTTTTTTTCTTCCAATAAATAATTGACCACGTGCTGCCGAACCCATTCTTCGGGAGTGAGAATGATAAACTTTTTCCTGATGGCATCAAAAATAGATACTTTATTTTCGCTATTTTTGAAACGAAAAGAATAAGAAGGAAAATTGAGTTTTTGCATGAAGCAAAACTAGTTAATTTAGTTTAAAGTTTAAAGTTTCAAGTTGAACCTGAAACTTTAAACTTTAAACCTGAAACATAAAAAATGAACGAAGTTGTAAAAATTGTTAATGATATAAAAGGCGGAAACATCAAACCTATTTATTTTTTGATGGGAGAAGAACCGTATTATATTGATAAATTATCCGAATATATAGAGCAAAATATTTTATCCGAAGAAGAAAAAGGTTTCAATCAAACCGTCTTATATGGTAGAGATGTTTCTATAGAAGATATAATTTCTACCGCCAAACGCTATCCTATGATGGCCGAACGTCAAGTGGTTATTGTCAAAGAAGCTCAGGATTTATCCAGAACCATTGACAAAATAGAAAGCTATGCCGAAAACCCAATGCCTTCAACCGTTTTGGTGTTTTGTTATAAGTATAAAACTTTGGATAAAAGAAAAAAAGCGACCAAGCTTTTGGCTAAAACCGGAGTGGTTTACGAAAGCAAAAAACTCTATGAAAACCAAGTGGGAGATTGGATTAAGCGTGTCTTAGCAGGAAAAAAATATAACATAGAACCCAAAGCTTCAGCGATGCTTGTCGAATTTTTGGGAACCGATTTGAGTAAAATCAACAATGAACTCGAAAAACTTCAAATCATACTGCCGGTCGGAAGCACGATTTCGGCCAAAGACATCGAAGAAAATATTGGGTTCAGCAAAGATTATAATGTGTTCGAATTACGAAAAGCCATTGGCGAACGCAACCAGTTGAAAGCATACAAAATAGCCGAGAATTTTGCCCAAAACCCAAAAGACAATCCAATTGTAATGACTACTGGCTTGGTATTTGGCTTTTTTATACAATTATTGAAATACCATGGATTGAAAGACAAAAATCCTAAGAACGTAGCTTCTGTTTTGGGAGTAAATCCTTTTTTTTTAAAAGATTATGATGTAGCCATAAAGAATTATCCCATGAAAAAAGTGAGCCAAATTGTGGCTTCATTAAGGGATACCGATGTTAAAAGCAAAGGAGTTGGCGCCAATAGTTTGTCCCAAGCCGATTTGCTACGTGAAATGCTTTATAAAATTTTTAATTAAACAATTGTACGATGTTTGGAACTCCAATAAAATTCAAATACTTATTCGGTTTACTTCTAATAGTTAATTTTGCCATGGCACAAAATTCGAAAATAAACAGTCTTCAATATTCCTCTTTTGAGGCTTATCCCGTTTATTTGAAAGATGATTTGGGAGTAACCTACGCGACCAACAAAACAACGATAAAATTATGGAGTCCCAATGTAGAAGAAGCCAAAATTAACCTATACAAAGAAGGAAATGGAGGCGAACCGATTACCGTTGAAAATTTACTATATGATAAAAAAACAGGCGTTTGGGAAATTGTTCTAAATGGCAATTATCACAATACCTATTATACACTACAAGTCAAAAATAAGGGAATTTGGTCCAAAGAAATGCCAGATCCTTATGCAAAAGGGGTGGGAGTAAATGGAAATCGAGGATTGATATTCGATCCCAAAAAAACAAATCCCAAAAATTGGAATTTAGACAAACAACCTCCCTTAAAATCAATTTCGGGCATTATTCTTTATGAAGCCCATGTGAGAGATTTTTCTATAGATCCTTCTTCGGGTATAAAAAACAAAGGAAAATTTCTTGGATTAACCGAGAAAAGCACCAAAAATAGTTTTGGTCAAGCTACAGGATTAGGCCATCTTCAAGAAATGGGAATAACTCATTTACACTTGCTTCCCGTATTTGATTATAAGTCGGTTGATGAAACAAAATTGGATAAAGCTCAATACAATTGGGGCTATGATCCGCAGAATTACAACGCATTGGAAGGTTCTTATTCAACAAATCCCTTTGATGGTTTGGTTCGAATACAGGAATACAAGCAAATGATCTTAGGCTTACATGAAGCCAAAATCCGATTGGTAATGGATGTGGTGTACAACCATACCAGTTCTACTGATATTTTTGACCAATTAGTTCCGGGTTATTATTACAGAAGTTGGCCCAATGGAAAACGCTCGGATGCAACAGCATGTGGGAATGAGTTTGCTTCGGATCGAATTATGGGGCGTCAATTTATGGTGGAATCGCTTAAATATTGGGTAAAGGAATATCATATAGACGGTTTCCGATTTGATTTAATGGCTGTTCATGATATTGAAACGATGAATATTATTTCGGCAGCATTAAGAAAATTAGACCCGACCATTTTTCTGTATGGAGAAGGTTGGACTGCGGGAGATTCTCCTTTAGTTTTAGAAAAACGAGCGCTAAAGAATAATGTAAAAAAGTTAGAAAACATTGCTGTTTTCTCTGATGATATCAGGGATGGTGTAAAAGGGTATTGGTCTAATGTAGCCGAAAAAGGGTTTGTAAGTGGTAATCCAAACTTGAAAGAGGTGATCCAATTTGGTATCGTGGCTTCTACGAATCATCCACAAATACGGTTTGATTCAAAAAGGAATTATGCTCAATTTCCGTATTCGGATAGTCCTACAAAAGTCATTGGCTATGTGTCTTGTCATGACAACAACACTTTATACGACAAGTTAAAAATTGCAAATCCAAATGCCACTGAAGAAGAATTAGTGAAAATGGATCGACTGGCGAACACTATTGTTCTGACTTCTCAAAGTATTCCATTTTTACACATGGGAGTCGAAATGAAACGAACAAAAATGGGGGTTGAGAATTCCTATATCGCCCCGGACAGCATCAACAAAATAGATTGGAACTGGAAACATGAAAATTTAGATTTAGTAAATTATTATAAAAGTCTAATCGAGCTGAGAAAAAATCATCCTGCATTTAAAATGACATCCGAAAAGATGATTCAAGAGCATTTGGAGTTTTTAACGCTAGATTCTCCTTTATTAGTTGGATATACATTAAAAAATAATGCCAACGGTGATACTTGGAAAAATATCAGTGTCTATTTTAACGGCGACGATAAAGATAATACACAAACTATTGAGGGTACATGGAAATTGGTTTGCAATGGAATGATTATCGATCAAAAAGGTATGGGGTCAATCCAATCTAAAACAATTGTGATCCCAAGCAGAAGTACACTAATTTTGTATCAAGAATAACAATTTTAACTAAAAAATGTGCTAAAAAATACCGATATTTGCACCTCTTAAAAAATACCACAAATATGGGAATGAATAAAAACACTATTTTGGGATGGGCCACATTAATAATGATTTTAATGGGATTGTTACTTATTGGATTAGGAGCATTTAGATATGATGACGTAGCTGGGTGGGGTTTTGCAGCAGTCGGGGTTGGTTTTTTGGCAAATGCTTGGGTGTTCAGTTCTTTAAAAGGTCGTTTATAGTTTGTATTCAAACTAAGAATTGTAAATTTAAAAATAAATAAAAAACATAAAATAATGGCAGACGATAAAAAAGTAATATTCTCAATGTCAAAATTGAGTAAAACCTATCAAGGAGCAGACAAACCTGTTCTTAAAAACATCTATTTAAGTTTCTTTTACGGAGCTAAAATTGGTATTTTAGGTCTAAATGGTTCTGGAAAATCATCATTATTGAAGATTATCGCCGGAGTGGATAAAAATTATCAAGGTGATGTGGTTTTTGCACCAGGTTATACTGTTGGTTATTTGGAACAAGATCCACAATTGGATGATGACAAAACCGTACTCGAAATTGTAAGGGAAGGAGTTGCCGAAACAATGGCAGTTCTTGACGAATACAATAAAATCAATGATCTGTTTGGTCTTCCTGAAAATTACGAGGACGCTGACAAAATGGACAAATTAATGGAGCGTCAAGCTGCATTACAAGATAAAATAGATGCATTGGGAGCTTGGGAAATCGACACCAAACTAGAAATAGCCATGGATGCTTTGCGTACCCCTGAAGGTGATACGCCAATCAAAAACTTATCTGGAGGAGAACGCCGTCGTGTGGCTTTGTGTCGTTTGTTATTGCAACAACCGGACGTTTTGTTACTGGATGAGCCTACGAATCACTTGGACGCAGAGAGTGTACTTTGGTTGGAACAACATTTGGCTCAATACGCAGGAACTGTAATTGCAGTAACGCACGATAGATACTTCTTGGATAATGTAGCAGGTTGGATTCTTGAATTGGATAGAGGAGAAGGAATTCCTTGGAAAGGGAATTACTCTTCTTGGTTAGACCAAAAATCAAACCGTATGGCACTTGAAGAAAAAGTGGCTTCCAAACGTAGAAAAACATTGGAACGTGAGTTGGACTGGGTTCGCCAAGGAGCCAAAGGTCGTCAAACGAAGCAAAAAGCGCGTTTGCAAAATTACGACAAACTCTTGAACGAGGATCAAAAACAATTGGACGAAAACTTGGAAATTTACATTCCAAACGGACCTCGATTGGGAACCAATGTGATTGAAGCTAAAAATGTTGCAAAAGCATTTGGAGATAAATTATTATATGACAATTTGAATTTTACACTTCCTCAGGCAGGAATTGTTGGTATTATCGGGCCAAACGGTGCTGGTAAGTCAACTATTTTCCGAATGATAATGGGTGAAGAAAAACCAGATAGTGGTGAGTTTTTAATAGGTGATACTGTAAAAATTGCTTATGTGGATCAAGCGCATTCTAATATTGATCCAAATAAATCAATTTGGGAAAACTTCGCCGATGGTCAGGAATTGATTATGATGGGAGGAAGACAAGTGAATTCCAGAGCTTATTTATCACGATTTAATTTTGGTGGTGGAGAACAAAACAAGAAAGTATCGATGCTTTCTGGTGGAGAACGTAACCGTTTACACCTTGCCATGACTTTGAAAGAAGAAGGAAACGTATTGTTACTAGATGAGCCTACGAATGACTTGGACATCAACACGCTTCGTGCCCTTGAAGAAGGTTTGGAGAATTTTGCAGGTTGCGCCGTAGTGATTTCGCATGATAGATGGTTCTTGGACAGAATTTGTACGCACATTCTAGCTTTCGAAGGTGATTCTGAAGTGTATTGTTTTGAAGGTGGCTTCTCTGAATACGAAGAAAATAAAAAGAAACGTTTGGGTGGTGATTTAACTCCAAAACGTTTGAAATACAGAAAATTGATTAGAAGTTAATTCTGATTTGTGTAAATCTAAAAGCCTCAAATACTATTCGTAATTGAGGCTTTTTTATATCTAAAACTAGTTGTAAGGAGCTATTTCCTGCTATCCACTGCAATCTTTATGGTTTAAAAAAAAAACCATAAAGGATTTTCGTTACTATCAGGGCTATGGCATTTGTTTTTCATTAGAAAATTTAGTTTTACAGAAATTTAGATTTCAATTCTGCTGTTGGAATCATGCAACTTTCTTTTTTGCCATACCATTTGTATCTGTTTTTGGCAATGTAATCATAAATGTGATTCCTTACTTCCTTTGGAATTATTTTGAATACAATTCCAAAATGCCAAAATCCGTCAAGATTTTTGGCTATTTGCAAAGCCGCTTCAGATTTATAATAATAAGCAATTCCAGGTTCGTACAAAACAATGCTGTCAATACTTTTCGAATCAATTCCAATGTACGCTAGAATCTCTTGCCCTTTTTCTGATTGTAATGCCACAAAGCGGAAAACATCTTTTTTGTCATGTTTGATTATAAATTGCACCGCCGAACTGCAGAGATTGCAAACGCCATCAAAGAGGATTATTTTTTTATGAAGTGGGAGTTTTTGCATATTTTCACTATTTGTGCGTCATTTTGTAACTGAATACTGGATACTGAAGTCTGCTAACTTTTTTACTTCTTAGCCGCTTCAACAAACTCCAATTCATCCAAACTCACTTTCGAAGTAAACACACCATAATTCACAACGGCTTTGTTTTTCTCGATCTTATCAATGCTTCCCACTGATTTTCCGTCCAGCATTCGCACACGATCTCCCACTTTTAAAATGGCTTTGGGCTTTTCAATTACAGGTTTCAGTTTCTTTTCTTTCTTTTCCTTGCGGATTTCTTCTACAACAACTGTAACTTCCTGAATGATTTCTTTTTTCTTTTCAATAATCGCTTTGGCCTCTTTCGGAGTGGATTTTTTGCGTTTGGAGTTTTCTATTTCTATGATTTTTAAAAATTCACCAATCAGGTCTTTTTTGTTTTTATTATTGAAATATTTCTCGGCTATATCTTCTATTTTTTGACCAATGTAAATCGTCTTTTGATTGCTGTCATATAATTCCTGATAGCTTTCCAGTTTTTGTTTGATTTTGACATTGATGTCTTCCATTTTCTTGCCTTCCTGACGCGCTTTGGTCTCTTCTTCCTTAAGCGTTTGGGATGTTTTTTCCATTTTGGAACGCTCTTTTTGCAAGTTGGCTATGGTTTTATCAAAACGTACTTTCCCTACTTCAATTTTCTTCTTGGCTCGGTTGATTAAGCTAAAAGGGATTCCGTTTTTTAAAGCTACTTCAAAAGTAAAAGAACTTCCTGCCTGCCCCAAAGCCAGTTTATACATCGGCTCCAATGATTTTTCGTCAAAAAGCATGTTGGCATTGGTCGCACAAGGTAATTCATTGGCTAATATTTTTAAATTGGAATAATGTGTGGTAATTAATCCAAAAGCTTCACGGTGATAAAACTCTTCCAAGAATATTTCGGCCAAAGCACCACCCAATTCTGGATCGGAACCCGTACCAAATTCATCAATCAGAAACATGGTTTTCTTGTTGCACTTCTTCAAAAAGTAGTTCATGTTCTTCAAACGGTAACTATATGTACTTAGGTGATTTTCAATAGATTGGTTGTCTCCAATATCCGTCAATATCCTGTCAAACAAGAACGTTTCACTTCGCTCATGCACAGGAATCAGCATACCGGACTGCAACATTAATTGCAACAAACCAACGGTTTTCATCGAGATGGTTTTACCACCGGCATTGGGCCCTGAAATAACTATGATTCTGTTTTCTTGGCTTAATTCAATGGTTTGCGGATAGGTAACTTCCTTTTTGGCTTTGTTGTTCAAATACAAAATTGGGTGGAAGGCATCTCTAAAATAAAGCCTTCTTTCCTCCGTAATTGTTGGTAAAATTCCGTTGATTCTATTGGCGTATTTTGCCTTGGCAGCAATTACATCAATATCGCTAAGAAAATCCTGATACTGAATCAATAGAGGCAAAAACGGACGAATCGCATTCGATAATTGTTTTAGGATTCTTGTGATTTCCTCTTTTTCCTCATATTCTAAATTACTGAGTTCACGAGAATATTTAAGTGTGTTTTCGGGTTCGATATAAGCAATACTTCCAGTTTTGGAACTTCCTAAAATAGAACCTTTCACTTTTCGTCTGTACATTGCCAATACTGCTAAAACACGACGATTTTGGACAAAACTTTCTTTGATATCATCCAAATAGCCCAAACTATTGTATTGCGTCAAAGCCGAACCAAAACTTTGATTCACTTTTCCCCGAACCAAATTCATTTCACGGCGTATTTCCAACAGTCGAGGAGAGGCATTGTCTTTTATTTCTCCATATTTATCAACCACTGCATCGACAAGCGTGATAATCTCTTTAGTGAGTTGAATCCCTGAACTTTTGGCACAAAGGCTCGGATAATAATCATTGAATTTATTTAAAAATGTCAAAAGAACATTCGTCGTTTCTGAAATTGTGGCAATTTTTCTAAAACCACCCACTTCTAGAAAGCTGTCTTCGATAGCCAGAAATTTTATTTCGTAAGTTATTGCATCAAAGCCGTGATTGGGGATTGCATTGTTATTTTGGAAAGACGAAACATACTCGGAGGTTTGCATTAAAGCACTCATGAGTGTTTCCTTGTCTCTAAATGGGGTAATTTCTAAAGCTTTTTGTTTTCCAATATCCGTGTTGCAAATGGCCGAAATGGTTTCTAGAACGGTTGGGAATTGTAAATCTTGTAGTGTTTTTTCGGTAATGGAGATCATTTTCTAGTATAAGTTGCAAAGGTTCAAAGTTACAAAGATTCAGAGAGGCAAAGCGATTTGAAAGTATTATTTTTTTTATCTTTGTTAAATGAAAAAGGAAGAAATAATCAATACTTTGAAAACGGACAAGCAATTCCTTAAAGATAATTATGGCGTTGTTGATATCGCTTTGTTTGGTTCCTATGCCAGAGGATTGGAAAAACCGGATAGTGATGTTGATTTTTTTGTTGAATTTAATGAGCCTTCTTATAGCTTATTGATGGGTTTGTATTCTTACTTAGAAAATAAATTAAATTCCAAAATTGAAATTGTTAGAAAGGGACCACATGTATCGGAGCGTTTTCTTAACAATATTAAAGATGACTTGATTTATGTATGATGCTGTTTATAAATATTCTCTCGAGACTATTTTAGAACATATCAATATTTGTAATAAAAGATTTTCAGAAATTAATATTCCAACCGACTTTGTTTCTACAGAATACGGAAAAACACTGTTGGTTACCATCGTTACAAGACTTCAGGCAATTGGGGAAAATGTAAAAAACACTTCCAGAAAACATAATTTACTGCAAAATAATTACCCTGAAATAGAGTGGAACAAAATTATTCGTTTTCGAGATTTTATTTCGCATCATTATGAAATGCTAGATTATGAGATTGTTTATGAAATAGGCAAAAATTATTTACCAAAATTAGAATTGGTTATAAAAACTGAACTAGCTAAATTTGAATAAGAATGCAAATCGACCTTAATTCCTCTTGGCAAACCCTATTATCTGATGAAATTGAGAAACCTTATTTTCAAAATCTGATGAATGATGTTAATGAAGAATACCAAAATCATACTTGTTTTCCTCCAAAAGAACTGATTTTTTCTGCCTTTAATCATTGTTCACTGGAAGATTTGAAAGTGGTAATTATTGGTCAGGATCCGTATCATGGTTATGGTGAAGCGAATGGTTTATGCTTTTCGGTAAATGATTCGGTAAAAATTCCTCCTTCGTTGCGCAATATTTATAGAGAAATGAATACCGATTTAGAATCTATTTTTATGCCAACATCTGGTAATTTAGAATCGTGGGCCAAGCAAGGCGTTTTATTGCTCAATGCATCGTTAACGGTGAGAAAAGACAATCCAAATAGTCACAAACACCTCAACTGGAATCTTTTTACGGATGCCGTTATTCAAAAAATATCGGAGAAAAAAGAAAATGTAGTTTTTATGCTTTGGGGTAGCTTTGCGCAAAAAAAAGGAGCTAAAATTAATCGGGAAAAACATTTGGTGCTAGAATCAGGGCATCCTTCGCCTATGAGTGCCAATCAAGGGAAATGGTTTGGCAATAAACATTTTAGTCAGGCTAATTTGTATTTAATGGAGAAAGGAAAATCAGGAATTGATTGGTAATCGATTAAAAAATTGCACCCCAAAATGGTGTATAAACCCCTTTTTACATTACTTCTGACTTAAACTAAATGTCTGGATCACGGACGCCCAAATGATTTTTGTATTATTCCAAAGTCAAAGCTCCCAATATTTCCTCTGACAAAAATGGACCTCCGGGATATTTTGCGGTATAATCAAGGTTCAACCACACTTGGCCACGCTCATCGATGTGATAATTGAGTTGTTTTCTGTTGCTTTCGGGGGCAAATAAAACATTTTTGATTAGGTAATTTACTTTTTCTAAATCTTTTAAAGAACCTATAAGCATTTCTGGATAAATATGTCCCTTGGTGTGAATCAATCTTGGCGTTCCTCCGATGGCTCTGATAGTTGCGGCCATTACTATGGAATGATCATCGCAATCTCCCGAGAAATAGAGTAATGATTCTGATGCTGTGGCTATGTAATCCCCATCTTTGGGATCATTTACGTAATTCCAACGGCTGTTTATCTCTTTGAAAACGGCAAAACATTGTATGATATTTCTATAATCGGAATAGCCTTTTATGTTTTTAAAATGTTTTGAAGTGGCCATTATGGCGAAGTTTCGAACTTTTGGATTTTCGTATTCAATGGCTTTTAGGATTTTTGCTTTATTGGGAAATGGCAATAATTTGGCTATAATAATATCCTGTGGATAGGGACTGTAATTCATGGTATACAACATGGAATTATAATCCTCGAAAACGCTGTTGAAATTAAAATCACTGAAAATACTGCCATAAATTAATACCAGAAAGTAAAGAATGATACAAATCATCATTATGGTTCGTAAGGAATACAAAGTGTAATGAATTACCGCCAGGACCAGAAAAAAAAGAAAAATTCGGTCTAATTGAAAAGGCCAATTGGGATTTATTAAGTTTTCGTGAAGAATTATAAATAAGGGAATCGTAATTAAAATACTTAAAACAAAAATAACAAAACTATCCCAAGGTTTTTTCAACTGAAACTTGGCTTTTATGGTTTGAAAATTCGTTTTGTTTATTTTTATCATAATACCCAAAAGTAGGGATCTCTATTGCTTTTGCTAACTTTAGTAAATGTTTTCAAATAACCCGCCCATTTTGCCTCGTTCTTTTGCCCTTTTTCTGCGTTAAAAAATCTTTCAATAGCCCAGCTATTCAAATATTTTTTGTCTTGAAAAAGAACAAAATAACTTCATCAATTCTGTACGCTTTATTTAAAAACCTTTACTTAGTAAAAGTACTTTTTTTATTAATATTTCCTAACTCAAATAATTGATTTTGGACAATGTTTAACAGCTTGTAATTATCATTTGGATAAAAAGGCGATGCATTGTTCTCGAAAATCCCAAATTTGATCAAAAGTGATGTCAGATTTTGTATTTAATAACCACTTTTTGATGTATCCTTGATGGTATTTGATTTTGAATGCGCCAACTTGATTTGGTTCGATTTCGATTTCTTCCAATATATCATTTTTTATTTTATCAAAGTTAGATTTACTGGTCGTACAATCGATGTATTCGCCATTGATTTTCAAATAGCAATGGGCTTCGGGAATGAAATCAATGTTATTATCGGTAAGTATAGTTCCAATTTTGGTGTTCATTTCGTTCATTTTATAAATTCCAACTATGAGTTTGATATTTGGAATTTTATTCTGGCTTGTAATTTCTTTTAGAAAGGCGTGTTTGGAGCTACAAGTTCCTTTGTTTTCTTTTATAACCAGTGACAAATCTTCTCGATTTGAATTTCGACCATAGGGGATATTTTTGACATAAATTATCAAATCCTCCCACGAATGTATACCTAACGAGTGGATTTGTTTTGTTAATGAATCGGAAGAGGAAAGAACTGTTTTGGTCATTTATTTGCTTTTAAATGGGAAACAACGATTCTGAAACCATCGGGATCCAGAAACATTTTTCCCGTTTTGATTCCAAAATGGATTTTTTGAAGTTATAAAGGAGTTGCTACTCTTAAAGTCATATTTTTTATTTATAATTTTCCATTTTTTCTATTAAAAATATTATTAAAATAAAAATAACCATTCCTGAAAAAAAGTTTTTATTTTGTACCGTTAAACTATTTTTGTCAATTTTTTTATTTTTATTATCAATATAATAGTCTAAATCTGTTGGATATTTCTCAACATATAACAGATTATAAGCTTGAAAGAAAAACCATCTTGCAATCCCTCCAATTCCTAAAAAAAATCTTTGCAAGATTTCGAAAATGAAACCATATAATAAATTAATTTTCCGCCAATTTTCCCAGCGTATATTCAATCAATTCATCAACCGCTTTGTATGGATCATCACTAAAAGTTCCATTAGCACGATTGGCAATAATCGCATTTAAAGACAAAGCGTGATGTCCTAAAAGAGCCGAAAGTCCATAAATAGCGGAAGTTTCCATTTCGAAATTGGTAATTCGGTTTCCATTAAAATTGAAACTATCCATTTTTGAATTCAACTGCTCATCTTGAATGTTCAACCGCAAAACACGTCCTTGTGGTCCATAAAATCCGCCTGCGGTTGCGGTAATTCCTTTGTGCATCTGGTCGCTTTCCATTAGTTTTTCAAGTTTTTCGGAACATTCAACTACATACGGTTTTCCTTTTCTCAAATCCCAATGGGTGTGTTTTATAAAAGCTTCTTTGATTTCAATATTGTTAATTTCATCAATCTTATAGGAGCGAAGCATATTGTCCAAGCCTAAACCAAATTTTGACAACACGAAACTGTCTACGGGAATATCCGCCTGAAGCGAACCGGAAGTTCCAATTCGGATGATATTTAATGAAGTTAATTTTTCTTTTGGTTTTTTAGTTACCAAATCAATATTGACCAAAGCATCCAATTCATTCATGACAATGTCTATATTATCAGGGCCAATCCCTGTGGACATGACGGTTAAACGCTTGCCTTTGTAAATTCCAGTTTCGGTTTTGAACTCTCTTTTTTGGATCGAAAATTCAATACTATCAAAGTGTTTAGTGATTTTTGATACACGATCTTGATCCCCCACAAAAATAATATCGTGGGCAATATGTTCTGGTTTCAAATTAAGATGATACACACTCCCGTCTGGGTTGAGTATTAATTCGGATTGTTGAATAGCCATTTTTGTTTAAAGTTTAATTTGTTTAAAGTTTAATTTTTGTTTAAGGTTTAAAGTTGTTCAACGTTTCAACAACTTTAAACCTTAAACTTTTTCTATCCTCCAACTCGTTTTACTTTAAAGCCTTTTTCTTTTAAAATTACCATTATTTTATCACGATAATCACCCTGGATAATAATACAATCATCTTTGAAAGTACCGCCAACACTCAATTTGGTTTTAATTTCTTTGGCCAGAATTTTAAAATCCTCGTCGGTTCCTTCGTATCCTTCAATTATTGTTGTCGCTTTCCCTTTTCTTTTTTCGAATTTGCAAATCATAGGTTCTTTTTGAACGTATAATTCGTGCGCTTCTTTTTCGATTTCTTCTTCTGGGGATACTTCGTGATCCGGAAAAAGGTTTTTTAATTGGTCTTTTAAATCCATGTCATTTTTAATTATAAAAAACCAAATTCCAAATCCCAAAAGTGTATCATTGGAATTTGGAATTTTAGTTTTAGAATTTTTAGTTCTTACTTTTTAATTAAACCTAAGTCTACTAAACGTTCGTATAAATATTCTCCAGCAGTAATATCCTCGAATTTCTTTGGGTTTTCAGCATCGATGCAATTCTCCAAACAATTTAAGGGCATATCACTTACAGGATGCATAAAAAACGGGATGGAATAACGGGAAGTTCCCCATAATTCTCTCGGTGGATTCACCACTTGGTGGATCGTTGATTTCAATTTATTGTTGGTATGTCGTGACAACATATCACCCACATTGATTACCAATTCATCTGCTTCTGCAATAGCATCAATCCATTCGCCATTATGGTTTTGAACTTGAAGTCCTTTTCCTTGCGCTCCCATCAATAAGGTAATCAAATTGATATCACCATGTGCTGCTGCACGAATGGCATTTTCAGGTTCGGATGTAATAGGAGGGTAGTGAATTGGTCTAAGGATCGAATTCCCATCTTTTAGAAACTGGTCAAAATAAAACTCGTCAAGACCAAGGTATAAAGCTAAAGCTCTTAGCACATAAACACCGGTTTTTTCAAGCATTTGATAAGCTTCTTTACCTACCACATTAAAACGAGGTAATTCTTTCACGGCTACATTTTCAGGATATTCCGAAGCGTATTTGGAGTCTTCGTCTACATACTGACCAAAATGCCAAAACTCCTTCAAATCTCCTTCTTTTCTGCCTTTGGCATGTTCTTTTCCAAAAGAAACATACCCTCTTTGGCCACCAATTCCGGGAATTTCATAACTGGTTTTGGTTTCTAATGGTAAAGCGAAAAAATTTCTAATTTCACCATACAATTCTTCTACCAACTGGTCATCTAAAAAATGCCCTTTTAATGCTACGAAGCCAATATCTTCATATGCACTTCCGATTTCATTTACAAATTTTTGTTTACGTTTCGGGTCGTCCGAAAGGAAATCACGCAAGTCAACACTAGGAATGTTTTGCATATTTTATTGTTTTTTTAATAATGCCAAAATCATAAATTTTGACATTACAAATATAAAGAATAAATTTAGATTCAAATTTAAAATTAAAATATCATAAAATATAACAATTTAACGCCAAACTGTTATATTTTTTTATCTTTACGGCACATCAAAAAACATAATAATGAATTTCGACAGAAAAAAATTAACCGACAATCAGTTATTAGATTTATACAAAAGAATACTGAAACCAAGACTTATAGAAGAAAAAATGTTGATTCTTATCCGCCAGGGCAAAGTATCCAAATGGTTTTCCGGCATAGGTCAAGAAGCCATTTCTGTGGGTGTAACCGCTGTTTTGGACTCAGACGAATATATCCTGCCTATGCACCGAAATCTTGGTGTATTTACCGGAAGAGATATTCCTTTACATCGTCTGTTTTCACAATGGCAAGGAAAAGCCAATGGTTTTACTAAAGGTAGAGATCGTAGTTTTCACTTTGGAACACAAGAATATAAAATTATCGGAATGATTTCGCATCTAGGACCACAATTGGGAGTTGCAGACGGAATTGCTTTGGCCAATAAAATCAAGAAAAACGAAAAAATAACGGCTGTATTCACTGGTGAAGGAGCAACCAGTGAAGGTGATTTTCATGAAGCTTTGAATATTGCAGCCGTTTGGGAATTACCAGTACTATTTGTCATTGAAAATAATGGTTACGGTCTATCTACACCCACAAATGAACAATACCGCTGTGAAAACCTGGCTGACAAAGGAGTTGGTTACGGTATGGAAAGCCATATTGTTGATGGAAATAATATCCTTGAAGTTTTTAATTTATTGACCGAATTAAAAGCATCCATGATTGAAAAACCACGTCCTGTTTTATTGGAGTTCAAAACCTTTAGAATGAGAGGTCACGAAGAGGCGAGTGGCACCAAATATGTTCCACAAGAATTAATGGATTTATGGGCCGAAAAAGATCCTGTAGACAATTATAAAAAATACTTAACAGAAAACGGTATCCTTACCGAGGAATTTGATTCGGCTTTACATAAAGAAATAAAAAAAGATATTGATGATAGTTTGGCTATTGCCAATGCAGAACCTGAGATAGAAGCAACTTGCGAAGAGGAATTAAATGATGTTTACAAACCGTATACCCACGAGGAAGTTAACCCAACCGATGCAGTAGAAAACATCCGTTTTATCGATGCCATTTCGAGTAGTTTACGTCAATCGATGGAGCGACATGAAAACTCGGTTATCATGGGGCAAGATATTGCAGAATATGGAGGTGCATTCAAAATAACAGACGGTTTTGTGGCACAATTTGGAAAAGAACGGGTACGCAATACACCCATTTGTGAAAGCGCTGTGGTTTCTACTGGTATGGGACTGTCAATTAATGGATATAAAGCTATTGTAGAAATGCAATTTGCAGATTTTGTTTCGACGGGTTTCAATCCTATCGTTAATTTATTGGCCAAATCACATTACCGTTGGCTAGAAAAAGCGGACGTAGTGGTACGAATGCCTTGCGGTGGCGGAACTCAAGCGGGACCTTTCCATTCGCAAACCAATGAGGCCTGGTTTACCAAAACACCAGGACTAAAAGTGGTGTATCCAGCATTTCCTTATGATGTAAAAGGGCTATTGAATGCATCTATTAACGATCCCAATCCAGTGTTATTCTTTGAACACAAACAATTATACCGAAGCTTGTCGCAAGACGTGCCAAAGGATTATTATACTTTGCCATTGGGGAAAGCGGCTTTGCTAAAGGAAGGAAATGACGTAACGATTATCTCGTTTGGAGCGGCAGTACATTGGGCTTTGGAAACATTAGCCAAAAACCTTGAAATTTCAGCAGATTTATTGGATTTAAGGACCTTACAACCTTTAGACACAGAAGCAATTTACGCATCGGTTAAAAAAACGGGAAGAGTAATCATATATCAAGAAGATTCAATGTTTGGTGGTATTGCCAGCGATATTTCGGCTATGATAATGGAAAATTGCTTTCAATATTTGGACGCTCCGGTAAAACGCGTGGCAAGTTTGGATTCTCCTATTCCATTTACAAAAGCCTTGGAAGATCAATATTTGCCGAAAGGTCGATTTGAACAGGAATTGAAAGCGATTTTGGCGTATTAATTAAAATATGACTTCCCGCAAAGCGTAGTCAGCGTTTTATTTGCCACAGATTAGCACAGATTTTTACAGATTTTTTTTAAAAGATTTGAAGGAATTTGTGAAAATCTCTTTAATCTGTGGCAAATTTTATTAGTTTGGTATTAGTTACGGATAGTCATAAAATAAAATATCTCTTGAGTTCGTCCATGAACTACTTTTAAACAAAAAGGATGCCTATAAAGACATCCTTTTTGCTATTTAGTAATTCCTCATCAATTCGCAAATAATAATATAAGGAGTTGCGCTATAAAGATTCTCGTGATGGTTACCATAGGATAAACCGTGGCATACGATTGATTGGGAATGTCTGAATCTAAGAATTTAGTACTAAATGGCAAAGCTGCGGGATCTGTATAAGTGCCACTCATAATCCCAACCAATTCATAAAAATTAAGTTTAAAAACCCGTTGGGTGCAATTAAATTATTTGTGTTTTAATATTGTTTATTGGTCTTTCAAAAATAAACTTATTGATGAATTGTACCAAAGTTAATGCTGTTATTTTAGCTAAAATTCTTGTTTTAAAACCTT
>Ga0184629_10000181_pt1 | contig 27507 bp, 35 predicted proteins | sample PLM4_32_b1_FD_133158 | JGI IMG/M metagenome (GOLD analysis project Ga0184629, IMG submission 133158) | Groundwater sediment microbial communities from an aquifer in East River, Colorado, USA - PLM4_32_b1 | ecosystem: Environmental > Terrestrial > Soil > Riparian zone | place: USA: East River...
GGGCTGCGTTCGAGTCCTACCAGCGATACGGGTCGAGGACCTGATGGCGTCCCCGAACCTCACGACCGAATGCACAGCCGTCCCGCAGTTCCCGGTCAAGCGGAAGATCTCCTACGACGTCGAGACCACGGTCTTCGAGGACGACGCCTCTCAGGCGCGCAAGGTCTCGGACACCAAGCACCAGCGCCCCATCAAACTGGTCTACGCGGCGCAGAGCGACTCCGAGAAGGCGAGCTTTGAGGCGTTCTTCGATGCGCGGAAAGGGCGCTACGAGGTCTTCTACTGGAACGACACCCGCACCGGCGAGACCGACATCAAGGTGCGGTTCGTTGAGAGCGCCGTCGAGTTCAGCGCCGACGGTCCGCGCACCTGGTCTTGGTCGGTCCAACTCGAAAAGGTCTTGTCGTAAATGCCGATCCGGCGCCTCTCCAGGATGTTGCGCACCGCGATCCGCTCGGGCGCGATCGACGTCCTGCACCGCGTCGTCGCGCTGAACGGCTTCCAGTACGGCAGCCTCGGCGAGGTGGCGGGCGCCTCCGGGATCAGCAGCTTGTCGCCGCGCACCGGCCGAACCGACTTCCCCGTGAAGCAGGCGCTGAACTGGCGGGGTCAATCCGCGGTGGCGCCGCAGATTTCGAAGTACGGGGCGGTCCAGTCGAGCAGCGATCGCGGGCAGGAGTTCACGTTCGAGTGGGCTCCGAGCGGGAACACCGAAGACATCATCGGCAGCCTCCCGCAGAACGACGTGACCTACGCGATCGTGCAGACGGACTGTCCGACGACCTGCGATCACGGACTGGCGGTCGACTCGTACTTCCAGACCGCGAATGCTGGCGGCGCCGGCCTGGCGCAGTTCGTTAGCGTGGGGGCATCCATCTCCCTCCAGACGTGGACTTTTTCCGTGTGGGTAGCCACGATCGACCCGACCGACACGGCGAACAAGTCGATCTACCTCGCGATTGGAAACAACACCTCGACGGACGTCAGCTCGACGACCGCCACCTATACCGGAGCCGGCAAGTGGCAGCGGGTCTCGTTCACCAAGACGTTCCTGGTCGGGACGACCTCGACCTCGATCCTCGTGCGCGTTGGACCCATCAGCGCCGCGAGCGTCGGAATGCTCATTGCCGCGGCGCAACTAGAACAGGCGGCGTCGCCGACCGTCTACGAGCGGACGTCCTACACCGTCGCCGGCGTCCGGAACAAGCTGCTCGGGTCGCACTTCCCGACGCGCAGATCTGACGGCGCGCCGCTCACCGTTTACCCCGCAGCCTCCGGGACGAACTGGATGGTGATCCCCGCCGTCGGCCAGAAGTATGCCGTCGGCAAGTACGCGGGCCGAGGCCCGGAGATCCGGGCGATCGTGCCGACGCCCGGGACCATGGAGTTTGGCTGCGGCATCGCGGGCCCCACATGGCCGGACGGTCAACTGGTCTTCGCGCCCGAGCTCGCCCAGGCGGCGGTCCGAGGCGATCGCATCCGCGTCACGACCGCTTCCGCCCTGAATCGCGGCGTCATTCAGTCGATCGCCGTCAACCCGAACGGCAACACGATGATCGGCAGCGTGTGGCTGCGGGCCCCAGCGGCCGCGACCGGCTACGTGGTGCCGGCGCAAGGGGTTTACCTCAACCTTTCGACCACGACTGCGGGGGCAGCTACCGCCAACTCGTCCGTCTTGATCCCGGCCTCGATGCTGACGCAGGCGTGGCGCCGCTACTGGTGGACGTGGTGGCCCGGCACGGGCACGCCGGACGCCTGCCAGTTCCAGGTGCTCATCCGTGGGGACGGCGGCACCACGATCGTGGGCGAGGCCGTCGAGGTCTGGGGCTGCCAGCTCGAGGTCCAGACCGGTCAGGTGTCGCAACTGCCGAGGGATTACACCGCGACCACCGGATCGGCGGCCGGGAACACGATCAACGCACTCCAGCAGTCTTCCGCGATCGCGACGTCGCCCTGGGCCGTCGGCAGCAACACCACCGTCGACGCCGACATCGCGGACGAGCCCTACGAGCATTACCGCGCCTGGAGCCCGAGTTTCGGGGCCGGGCCGAACCTGATCCGCATCAACCCGGGCGGCGCGAGTCCGCCGGTCCCGTGGAGCTTCCAGGCCATCACGGCGCGCAAAGACAACGTGCAAGGGTCGCTCGCTTCGATCGGCGCCTACGGGACCGAGAAACTCGGAGTCATCGGAGACCTTACCTGGGCAGGGGCGGTGCTGACCGGCTGGACGATCACGGGGGCGGGGATCTCGGAAGCGACCGGGGCCAACGCCTGGGCCGATGACGAAGAGGCCAGCGGCGCCGTCTCGGGCGTCACGACGGCGCTCGCGGCGAGCCAGTCGGCGCCGACGACCTACATCAACAACACGAGCGTCATCGCGCTCGGCCAGGACTGGTACACGGTGCGGATGCGCGTGGCGCGCCAAGACCAGACCCCGCAGATGCGCATGGCGGTGAAGCGATCCTCGGACAACCTGTTCCTCGACCAGGACCACGTACGTTTCGTGAGCGGCTCGCTCGATTGGCTGACGCCTCACGTCAAGCAGTGCGGTGTCAACTCTCCTGATTTCGGCGTTGCGATCTGGCACATCTACCTGCCGACCGCGACGAACTACACCTTCTACTTTGGCGGGTTCACCTCGTCCGCGCTCACGACCAAGGTGCTGCATTTTGATTCGATCCGGATCTGGTCGGGCGGCGGCGCGCTCTACGCCTCGCTCGATCGCACGGAGACCGAGGGCGCCACACAGTGCCTGTTCCAGGGCTTCAACGTGCTGTTTCGCGGTGTTATCGACGACTCGATCGACGCCGACGACAACCGGATCAGCGTGCGGTGCCGCGATTACCCCCACGGGACCCTTCAGCAGATCCCGACCTGGACGACGCAACCGAACTGCCAGGTGAAGTTCCGCGGGACCGAGTGCGGCTACCTCTCGACCACGTCCATCACGGTGGCGGACGGCAGCCCGACGACGACGCACACGGTCACGACGACGGTGAACCTCCAGGCCGGCCGCTACATCCTCAGTTCGACCGGCAGCACATATACCAGGATCCTCGCGATCCTGAACGGCACGCAATTCACGACAGACACGCCGCAGACCTACGCCAACCTCCAGGCGATCAGCTACGCGGACTGCAAGAAGACGTACCCGGACTGCTCGCTGCGCCAGCGCACTCACCGCTACTCCGGCTGCCGCGCGACCCAAGCTCTCCAGGCGATGGGTGGGACGCCCCTCTATCGCATGGGAATCGTGGCCGCTCCAGGAAGGGGCCGGTTCAGATGGTCGACCAGTGGGCTCGTCCGCGCCTCGGCCGCGGAGCTGCTCGGCGCTCTATCGATCGACGCGCAGGCCTCGCTCGCCGACAAGAAGATCTTCGACGACACCAGCGTCCCGCTCGTCTACGGCCGCAAGAGCATCAAGGCGATACCCGTCGAGACGCACGCCACCAAGTTCGGGACCGACAACACCGAGTGGCTCACGACGTTCTACGTGATGGGCATGGGCGAGCTCGCCGACGTGCGCCAGTTCTTCACGCCGGACGGCCCGATCGTCCACAGCCCCGCCGAGGGGATCGCGGTCTACTGGCACCCCGGCCGCCAAGGCGAGGACGCCTGGTGGACGCTGGCAGATCAGTTCGGCGTCGGGACGCCCGTCTATACCTCGGGCCCGGCGCTCGTCCAAAAGATAGACAACCAGAAGCGCGACTTCCGCACCAACACGGACAACTCGTACAACCGCATGGCATACGCGGTCGTCCAGATCAAAAAAGGCAACGCGCTCGTCGACCTGAACGACCCCACGAAGATCATCGACCTGTGGTGCGACCTGAAGGCGCGCCTCGTCCAGGTCTACGACGCGCTCGGGGCGCCGGTAGGAAGCCCAGCGTGGTCGCGGAACCCGATCTGGATCGGCGTCGACGCGCTGCTGAACGGCATCTTCGGGCCGGCCATCCCGATGGGCGTGATCGACTGGCAGCAGATGGTCGTGTCGGCCGCGGTGTGCGACGAGGCGATCGTGAGCGCGGTCGCGGTGGCGCAGATCCGGTCGACGACGGGCGGAGTCAGCGACTCGATCTGGGGCGTCACCAGCATCGACGGATTTACTCCGGAGATGCCCTGCACGGTCAACGGCGTGGCGAACAAGGTGCTGTTCGTCGATCCGATCAACCTGCGGCTGTTCTTCGAGACACCATTCACTGCGGTCACCGGCTGGGTGATCCAGGGCCTGCCGGCGCGGTACACCTGCGACCTCTCGATCTCGACCAAGGAAGACCTGACGACCGTCCTGGACATGGTGATGGGGTCGTGTCGCGGGTTCCTCGCGTTCGACGGCGGCAAACTCGGGATCTGCATCGAGACGGCAGCGGCGGACGCGAGCGTGGTGCCGTGGAACATCCAGACGCCGACGTCCTCGACAACGCTGCTGGGCGTGATCCCGAACAGCATCCACTACGACCAGCGGCGCGGGTCCGGGACGAACTACAACGCGCTGGAGCTCACCTACGAGTGCGGCCAGCTGCTCGCCGGATCGAATCGGGTGCTGAAGTTCTTCGACGCCGATCGCGGAGGCCTCGACTTCCCCCGCGTCCTGAAGTTCGAGGCGGCCGGGTGCGACACGGCGGAGCAGGCCATCCGGGCGTTTCTCCCACGTTTCGCCAAGGCGTGCTCGGCTGCCGGCGGGCTGGACACGACCCAAGACGTCCGAGGGCTCACGGTCGAGAGCGGAATCTCCCTCATGGCGGCGCAGGTCGGCGACTTCATCGTGTTGGCGCGGACCGGCCGGACGACCTCGCAGCGCGCGCGGATTCGCTCGCTCACGATCGCGCCCAACCTGACCGTCGAGGCGCAGACGGCTCCTGAGGCGCGAGCGATCCGCCCGGAAGGGTTCAGCGCCCCGTTCGACCCCTACACCGACGCGCCGCTGATCGGCGCTGCGATGGGGAACCCCCTCCCTCTCGGCGTGATCACGCTGTCCGTGGAGCAGTTCTCAGGCGGCCAGGTCCGAGCGACGATCTCGGTCACGGGCTACAGCGCCGGGCCCGGCACGTCGGCCGGCACGCACCTGGAGAAATTTGTCAAGTTCGAGCTGCACGCGAGCCTGCTTTCTGGATTCACGCCGACCACGGGGACCTTCATGGCCGGCGGCACGCTCGTCGCCGTCATCGACCCGGCCGTTTCGGAGTTCGTGTGGCACGTCCCGATCTTGCGCATGGAGACCCAGGTCTACTTGAAGGCCGTCGGGGTCGTCGGCGGCATCGACGGGGCCGTGGTCTACAGCGCGGAAGTTCCGATCACGACCTACTACACCGACCGGCCGGTCACTGACCCGACGCAGCACGAGCGTTCGCACTTCCACAACATGGTCTACGGCGGCGGCTTCCGACCGACCGACGCATGGCTCTCCGACGGCGACCTGCCCGCCTACCCCAGCGATCTAAGCACTCTCGTGTTCCCGAACGCGAGCGGTGTCGGGGCCGCGAGTGTAGAGACGCCGGTGTCCCCGTCGATCCGCGATGAGCATCTGCCTGGGGGTTCGATTACTTACCAGACTGTCAAGCTTGAGGACGGGAACGTCTTCGGCGCCGGTACGGCGGCGAGTTTCTCGACGATCGCCAAGATCACGGACGCGAACGACGCGACGTACTTCATGCACACGTCGCGCTACGTGGGTGTCTCAGACGCGATGACCGTCGCGGAGGTCCAGCTCTCCGGCTTCGGATCGTCCGGAGCGAACAAGGTGGGGCGCCCGTATTTCCGTTTCCGGCGGCCGACGCAGAGCGCGTCGAACCTTGGCAAGATCGCCCTCTACTACATCCTCGACATCACCGTAGGCGGCGGCGTTGGCAATGGCTGGAACCTGATCGGGGAGTACGTCGCCTCGCCGGACAACTTGGCGAATGAAGTGTTCGGTGAAGAGTTGACCGGCGTCGATTACAGCAAGTTCGGCTTGGGGGTCCGATTCTTCGCCTCTAAGTTCACGAACATCACGCGCGACTCGCTGCATCAGCTGCTCCGCTGCGGCTTCCAGCAGAAGGCGGCGGCGACCTACACCGGGTCCGTGTCGGGCTTCATCGGCACGATGTACGGCGACGGCACGAACTACGGCAACCTGCGCCACGCGTTTCCCGCAAAAATCCCGGTGCCGGACCAGATGGTGTTTAACGCGCAGACGCTCAACACCGTCCGCTTTGAGCTTAAGAAGCACGTCTCCAGCGACACGCTGGACAGCAATGTGTTCGAGGTGCGCCTCGTCGACATGGCGAACCCCGAGAACAACTGGGTGCTCGATCAGGTTCCGTCGTCCGAGATCGGCAACGCGTGGACGGCGTTCATACAGAAGTTCATCCCGGCGACGCCCATCAAGGGTGCAGACCTCCAGATCGAGATCCGGACCAAGAACACCAAGGCGATCGACGTGAGGCGCGTTGGCGTCTACCGCGGCGACACGATCTGCGCCTGGAGCACGAGCCCCGAAGAGCAGTCGGCCGGTTGGTACGGCGAGTTGTCTGGTGGAGAGCCCACAGGGTTCACCAAAGGCTCTTGGGGCAACACCAGAAAGAAGAGCCAAGTGCAATGAGCCTGACGGAGCAGCTGCGTCGAGGGGCGTCGTACCCCAATCTCGACATCGAGCTCGAGCTCGGGATCGATCTGACGACGAAACAATACTGCGCCGTACTGATTTCGTCGGACCTGCTCGGCTTGGCACCAAGCGCACCCTTCGCGCCACCCTACCGGATAGCGGGAATCCTCCAGAACGCTCCGACTGCCGAGCAGAAGGCGATCGTTCGGAGATGGGGATGGTCGTCTGTCAGGTACGGCGACACCGTCGCCGATGGAGACCTCCTCAAGACGGAGACCAGCGGCAGTTACGACCGACTGGTCCCGTTCGTGATGGGAACGGACGGGCACAACCACGCGGCGAACAACGCGCTGATGGAGTCGGTGTTGGTGCGCGTCACGGACCTCTCTGGTGTCACCGGGGTGACGGGCCTCGACGCCACCGACATCACGGCGCGGCAATGGTTCCTTGGCGGCTCAGGGAACATCACCGAGGAGCCCGCGTCGACGACTGTGCTGGAGGCGACCAGCGGCGACGGCTGGTACGTCATCACGACGACCACGATCAGCAATCTCGACTTGCCGCACAGGCTTTCGATTGAGGCGGTAGATCAAGACGCACACCTGATCACGCCCAGCGAATACCAGTGGACGCCTCGCAACAATAACTTCGGCCCTCCGGTCGGACTCACTTACGTCATGTGTATGGGGCAGGCACTGATCTCCGGAGTCGCCGACGACTTCGGCTTGATGATCGTTTGCCCGCAGCTGTTTTGAGGGCATGACGATGGCCGTAACGCTCGATGACGCCGGTCGCTACCTCGTCGACGACGACGGTGCTGTGAGAGGCGTGAAGCACTCCGAGGCCTGCGTGGCCCGCGTGCTCGAGCTCGCGTACGGCACGGTGTTCCAGTCGGGGGTCGGCACGGGTGAGCTCCGCGACGCTCTGAAGGCGGCCGCCGGCGGCGACCTCGTCGTGCTCGCGTTCGCGCAAGACGAGAGCGCGGACGTGATCGCGCTCTACGATGAGTCCTTCCCGGGCGACGCGGGCAATGTCGAGGAAGAGGAAACCGTCGTCGCGCTCGACAACCAGATCACCCCGCCAGATCCGATGGAGCCGTTCTTCCCGTGGACGATGGGCGTGTTCGACCTCTGCGTGAACGATCTGTCAGAGGATTCCGATTTCATCGACAACCTCAAGACGCTCTGGCCGGACGCCGGCGGGCGCGTGATCGTTCTGAGTGAGCAGGCCGACCTCGCGCTCGCGGGTTTCGCGACGCTCGGCCCCGAGCTGATCGACGGCACCTACCTCTACCTGTTCGACCGCTTCGATCCTGACGACGCGATCGGCGAAGCGAACCCCCACGGCAGTGTTTACGAACCCGGCTACGGCTGGCAGCCCTGAAGGAGACGCGATGTCCCAATACACCATGAACGCGGAATTGGATGTTGTGATCGCGGCAGTCGCCGACGACGTGTGCCGCCACTGCGGGAACGCTCGGAACGACGGCACGCCGGCGCCCGAGCTTTGCACGGAGTGCGGACGGTGCTACGGGGGGGCGAGTCGGTGCCAGTGCTCGCCGAACTGCGTGGTGCGGGATGTCGACAACTACGGAGGCGCGGAGGACACGGGCCGAGCGACGCCCCCCACCGTCGTCAGCCAGTCCCCCCTCGCTGACACCGAGGGCAGCGACCCCAGAGCGGTCAACTCAACCATCTCGGCCACGCTCAACAAGGACGTCGACGCCTCGACCGTGAGCCCCTCGACCGTCTTCCTGGTCGACGAGGACGGCAACCCCTGCGCGCCTTACGCCGCCAGCGCCCCCACCGTCGTCGACGAGACGATCACGCTCCACCTCACGGGCAACCTCGAATACACGACGGTCTACAGCATCCGCATCACCGAAGGCGTGAAGGACGTCGACGGGATGACCCTCGGCGAAGTCTGGACCGGCGACCCCTGGACCACGCGCAGCAGCGACGCGGTACTCCCCACCATCGTGTCCGTGACGCCCGCGAACGCCGCGACAGGCGTGGCCGCCGACACGGACGTCGTCGTGACGTTCAGCGAGGCGATGAATATCGCAGGTATCACCGTCGCGCTTGGCACGATCTTCATCGAGGCGGTGGACGGAGGGACCGGCGGAGAGTTCGACGAGACCATCACCTGGAGCGCCGGCAACACCGTCGCGACCCTCACGCTGTTCACGACTCTCCAGGCCGCCAAGACCTACAAGGTGCACGTCACGACCGACGCGCACGACGCCAACGGCAACGCCCTCGCGGTCGAGTACGCACAGGCCGCCGGCTTCACGGTGGCGCCGTAATGCGCCGACTCGCCTGGCTTCTCCCGCTGATCACGTCGGCCGCACTGGCGCAATCCACGCCGTCCGTGCGGCTGCGTGATGGCGTGCTCCACATCGCGAGCGCGGCGTCTCTCCCTGGCTCGTGCGCGATCGGGGTCTCTCCGTCGTTCATCGCGGATGACACGGGGTTCTATTACCCGTGCGACTCCGGGAGCTCGACGTACGTCCTGGTCCCGATCCCATTCCCGAACTATGGCTTGTCCGACATCACCGTGACCGATCCGGAGCTTCAATTCACCCCGTTGACAAGCAGCGGAGGCGGCGGGCAACGATGGTTCGCTTGCGCCTCTGGGTGCTCGTCGGCGCAGTTCGCGTTTACACAGGCGACCTCGGGGCTCGTCACCGCTGCGGCGAGCGGAGGCTCGACGTCTGGGCGTTGGCTGTTCACCGGCACGGGCTCGCCCGCCGTCGAGGTCACGGGCTACCTGAAGGCCGGGACGTTCAACAATATGGCGATCACGAACAACGGCAGCAACACGCTCAACATCGCGGCGAGCCAAACGCTCACGGTGTCGGGGTCGGCCACGCTCACGAACGGCACGCACAGCGGCACCAACACTGGCGACGAGACGGCGGCGCGGGTCCGGACGCTCGGGTTCTTCGATACCACGAACGACGGCACGACGAGCGGACTCGACGCGGATCTGCTCGACGGCAATAGCTCGGGCTATTTCCAGGTCGGGGACGCCGACTTGACGGCGATCGCGACGCAGGGGACCACCGCGCACGGGATCAGCCTCCTCGACGACGCCGACGCGGCGGCGAGTCGCGCGACGATCGGGGCGCTCTACTCGCTTCCAATTGCTGCTGTCGCGACAGGGATCGGTCCTCTCGACGCAACGACGTACTACTTCGGGCCGCTCCAAAAAGCCATCAACGCGAGCGCGACGGCCGGGCTGAATAAGACCTACATCCGCAAGGCTGGCGTGATCCGCAGCATCGACATCTACACCTACGCCGGCACCGTCGCGGGGTCGAACGAAAGCTGGACCATCGGTATCTCCGTCAACGGCGCGGCGGCGACGACCATCGCTACGGTCGCGACGGCTGGACCCGAACGCAACTTCACGAACACCGGCTTGAGCATCGCCGTTTCCTCCGGTGACTACTTCGAACTCACGACGACGACGCCGACGTGGGCGACGAACCCTAGCGGCATCTTCTTCTCCGGCCACGTCGACGTGGAGTGACCCATGATCCTCGCGTCGCTCCTCATCGCCGCAGTCTGCACGCCGCTCCCAACGTGCGACGACCTCCCTCCCAGCGCGCCCGCTCCGGCCGTGGTCGTTCAGCACGCGGCACGGAATGCCGGGTACGCCCTGCCGTCGTCGCTCGCGTTCTCGTCGCCCAACACGGCGGGGAACTTGATCGCCGTCGCGATCCGCGCTGGGTCGCAGACGGGGCATGTCCTGTCGGTAAGCGACACGCGCGGCAACGTCTACAAGAAGGCCGCTCAGCTCGAATGCACGATGGACACGGCGAGCCTCGCGATCTTCTACGCGGAGAACGTCGTCGGCGGGACGAACGCGATTACCGTCGCCGAGGGCGCATCTGTCGGAGCGACCCGGTACGCCATTGTGGAGGTCTCCGGTGCCGGCGCGCTCCAGGCGTCCGACACGTCGCACGAGGGCAGCGGCAACGCGGCGGCCACGCTGGCGGCCGGGAGTTCGAGCGACTTCACGCTGACGATTTTCGGGGCGCAGAGCGACGCGGCGTTTACTCCCGGGGCGAACGGCGCCGCGATCGAGAGCGTGGGGAAGCTGTTCGTGCAGCAGGGTGCCACGGCGGCCATCCTCAGCCCGGCAACGAATTGGGCCGCGCTGGCGGTCGCGTTCAAGGGGTCCGGATCAGGGACGGTCGAGTGCGCCACGCCGACGCCAACCGCGAAGTGGGATCAGGCCGACCACTCGACGACGCGGGCGTTTCGCGCGTCTTGGAAGCGGCCGGAAGATGCGACGTGGCAGGGCTCGGTCGACTTGAAGGTGTGGCCCGGGGACGACGAGCTAGCCCCGATCTGGCCAGGCATCACGCTCGACGTGCCGATGCAGCGCGTCTACCCGAGCGAGCTTCAAGGCGTCGAGATCGAAATCAGGATTCAGGACGTGCGGCTGGACGGAAGCGTGGGGGCTGGGTCCAACATCCTGAGATTCTGCGCGCCGAAGCTGTGCGCGCCGCCGGGGCCGTGCTCATGAGTCGAAAAGGATCGAATCCTCTTCCAGTTGGGATGGTGAAACCTGCGCCGCCTCCATCACCTCCGCGGCCGGTGGAGCCTCCGAATCTCATCTGGCATTCGGGCGGACCGCCTCACCCCGTCGGAACGCCCTGCACCTGCCCCTTGTGCCAGTTCATGCGGTGGGTGTTCTCGTGAAGCGCGTCCACGAGATCCCGCCGACGGTGTGCAGCGTGTGCGAGGCGCGCAAGGTGGACCCGCGCTTTGGGGAGTGGGTCGCGTTCATTGAGCGCAATCGCAAGCCGGACGAATCCTGGCTGGCGGCTCAACAGCGTGTCTCCATGGATCTCTTCTTCGACTTCTACGGCAACGACATTCCCGGCATCTCGCGCGCCCTCGCGGTCAACCCGTCCACGGTCGCGTGCATGCAGAAGAGACGCTACGACGCGGCGCGGACCTTGCGCCTCGTCAAGGAGCAATCGGCATGAGCTACGGCGATCTCGTCCCCGGCGTCGACACCGACGCGCTCCTGCGCGCGGTCGCGGTCGTCGAGACGCAGGGCGGCCGGAACAACTGGCCGCGCGTAGAGAAGTCCTACATCCCGGCAGGCCAGACGTTCACTGTGCAGGGGCACCTGATCTCTGGAACCGGCAGCAACGTCAACGCCATCGTCCGCCCACGGTGGGAGCGGTGGGGACTCGGGAGCGCCGCGAGCTGGGGATGGTGGCAGATCCTCTACCACACGGCCGCAGACATGGGGTATCTCGGCCCGCCGCACGATTTGTTCGCGTCGGGGGTGTCCGAACCCTTCGTGGTCGCGCGCCTCCGGAAGATCGCGATGACCGGGGCTAAGACGGTGCGGGACTTCGCCGACGCATGGAACAGCGGGAACTGGCGGGACCAGAACGACGTTCCCGAATACACGAAGGCCGTCGCACTCGCCTACGAGCGTGAGATCGCGGGGCACGCATGACGCTGCAATGGAAAACGATCACGCGGCCCAACGGGACGCCCGGCCACCGCGAGCAAGTCACGGGGCTGCAAGCGTACGTGGCGTGGGTCGCGATCATCGTGTCGATCATCGGCGCGGTCATCCTCGATCGAATCGCGATCGAGCATCGTCTCGACCAGAACGCGGCCGATACGTTCCGCAACCAGAGCGCTCTCGTCAACACGATCAAGCTCGAGGTGATCGACGCGGCGAACAAGTCTGATTACGTCCGCAGGCCCGAGTGGGCGGAGCGGAACAGGGACATGGCGGAGCGGCTCGAAAGGATCGAATCGTACCAACGGCACAGTCTTTCCGTGCTCGAGAGGCTCCCCGGAGCGAAGGAGACACGATGACGCCGACACAACCCGACTACCTGATCCTCGCCGCGCTGTGGCTGATCGGAATCCCGTTCGGGCTCGCGCTCCGATTCGGGTTCTGGGCCGCCAAGCAGCAGACAGCGGTGACGATCGGCGGATGGTGGAGCGCGCGCCTCGGCGCGAACGTCATCTCGATAGCCCTCGGCCTGCTCGCGACGCTGCTATGGGCCGAAGGCTCGCTGTACCAGCTCCTCCGATTGGAGCGGCTCGGCGTCGGCCTGTCGTATGGGCTCACCCCGCCCGTGAGCGCCGCGGTCACGTTGTTCGCGCACTACATCCTCGCGGCCGGGAAGCGTAAGGCCGAAGCCGCGGCCGGCGGTGCACCGACGACCGAGGACTGACTTTCAACCCCGCCGAAGGGCGGAAAGGAGACTGACCATGAACCGTGAAGAGATCCTCGCAAAGCTTCGGCTGGAGGGCGGCGCCTACGCCGCGTTCGTAGCCGGCAACCCCAAGAAGTTCACGCTGATCTCGGTGCTCGTCGGCATCGCGCTCGATCGCTTGGCCATGTTCCTGTTCTGAGGACTGATCCGCACAAGTACTCACTTTGCCGCACTTCGCGGCTAGGGTCGTCCGCCGAAACGAGGACGTACAAGAGGGTCCGATGAAAGCGCTTTTCCAGTTGGCCGCTGATTGCTCGATCGAAGTCGAGAAGGGTCCGGAGCGGACGGTCTACTTCCGCGTCATTGAAGGCGTGGACTACGAAAAGTCGAGGAACCCCTTCACGGCGATTCCAGAAGGGTCGCCGTTGAAGCAGACGCTTTGCATCCCGCTGCACGAACGCGAGGCTCGCGCTCTCGGTTCGGCGTTGATGGGCTGCGCGGCAGGAGCCTGAGATGGGCGGCTCCGTCAACAGCCCGGACGAACGGCAGCCGTCGCTGTTGGCGGAGCCGCAGTTGATCGAACTCGGACGGTCGTACGATCCTCGCAAGCCGGAACAGCCGCCGAATCAGACGTATCACCCGTGGAGCCCGCGGACTTACCCGGCTGACGCCCCATGCCCATGCGGATGGTGCCGCTTCGTCCGGTGGGTCAAGACGTGACGTTCTGGGGCCGCGTCGTCGGCATCGTCGCCCTGTTCCTGGGGATCGCCTTGGGCGTCCAGTCCTGGCGGCTCCACCGGGCTCGAGACCTCGAGACCAAGGCGCGCGCCAAGATCCAGGCCGAGCAGCTCGTCGCCGCGGGGTGGGAGCAAGCGGCGAAGGCGTCGCAGGCCGACCTTGCCCGCATCGTCCCGGCGCTCGAGTCGCAGCTTGCTGTGGCGAAGAAAGCCGGGGCGACGACGGCGGGAACCTCGCACTGGGAAGGCCACGGGGACGCCGTTGAAGTCCCCTGCACCGTCTTCATGGGGCCCCTGGCCGGGAACATCGAACCCGCTCCGCATTCTCCCCCCGAGAGTGAGTCAGGGGCCCCACCTTCGGTAGCCGTCACCCCACACGTCAAGATCGACGATGCCGTGGCGCTCGACGACTCCGGTGGACTCTACGTCGCACGGCACGTCCAGGCGCGGCTGTCGGTCGGGGAGTCCTGGGCGAGCGCATGGGAGCCGATCGAAGCTGATCCAGGTGGATCAACGGCGATCAACCCCGAGGTCAGCAAGGCGTGGGACGCCTACCGCAACCCGCCGCCACGGTTCGCGTTCATCCGCCGGCCGAAGCTATGGCGGTTCGGGCTGTCATGCGGGATAGGGCTCGGGTACGGCGTGGTCGCGCAAGGCGTGGACGTGACGGCGGCGTGTGTCGCGGGGGTTCAATTCTGAGCGTTTTTCGTGGCTCGCCGGTGGCTCGTCGTGTGTTCCGCTTGGCCCTTTCGGTGCCATCGGCCCCCCCCATAAACCGCGCTATTCCGCTCGGTGCCACGACTCAGGACCGTATCGGTGGGTTTTGAAGACCGGGAGGGCCACCGGGCCCCATGCGCTTCCAAGTCTATGACCGTGCGGCTTTTCCAGCCCGCGCGACGTTTCCACGTGAAACCGCCGTGGCTTGCCGGTGGCTCGCAAGGGCCTTGAATGCTGCCGCCGGAACGTCCATCGGATCGAGGTGGGCATACCGCATCGTGACGGCCGGGGTCGAGTGCCCGGCCCACCCCTGGACGAACGCCAGGCGCACGCCACCGGCCAGGAGCGACGTGACGAACCGGTGCCGCAACGCATGGAGCCGCGCCCGTCCTGGGCCCATCACGGCGCTCCACGCAGGCGTTGCGAGCGTCCCCACGGACCACGCCGACTTCGGCCAGCGCTTCCAGTCGATCCGTTGGAGCGACTTTCTGAGCCGGCCGGTGAGGATCGGCACGTCCCGGCCCTTGCCCGGCTTCGTGCGGCAGCCACCGCGCCTTCCCTTCGAGCCACGTCTTGAGGCTCGGGGCGACTCGCACGGTAAAGGGGACCTTTTCTTGAGCCACGCAAAGCATTATCCCGCAGCCATTTAGCACCTATCCGAAATTTATTGCGGAATCCTCTTGACTAGATAGCACCTATCTCGTAGCTTCCGCGTCGATGACACCGAAACCGAAAACCCAACTCGATCCGGACCGCCTGAAGGCTGCCCGCGGCGACCGCCCGCGCGAGGAGATCGCCCTCGCGGCAGGCGTGACGACGCGAACCCTCGAAAACTGGGAAACCGGCCGATCCGAGCCGGACGCATCCCAGCTTGCTGTGATCGCTCACGTTACCGGCAAGCCTTACGAATTCTTCTTTCGGGCCGCTTAGCCATGACGAAACCTGTACGGACGGGCGACGCGCCGGTGGCAGCGAACGCTTTCCAACGGGACTCCAACGGTAACCCGTCCCCGTTGGACGGACTTTCGCCCCTGCTGAAAGGCGAGGTCGGCGCGTCCATCGAGCGGATTCTGCGGCACCACAAGGCCGAGGCGATCGGCGGCGTGTGCGACCGGAAAAAGAGCACTGTTTACCGCTGGGCCGCGGACCCTTCGGACGTTCCCGTGTCGGCGCTCGGCGCGCTCGCGTCGATGGACAACGACCCCGAATTCCTGGCGCGCGTCGCGGGGCACCTGCTGACGGCGCTCGCGGCCGTCGCGCTCGCGCGTGAAGCGCAAGGGCGCGCGGTTTCGATCTTCCATGAAATCTCGCCCGGGAAGTGGGGGCGGTAACAGGGGGCCGGGAGGTGGTCTCCCGGCCCAAGAAACAGAACGGAAAGCGAGGGAACGATAGCATGGCAACAGCAAGACGGAAGTCTCCCAAGATCGACGAACCCAAGCCGCGGCTCAGCGATCGAATCGAAATCGCGGCGCCGCGTTACGACGTCACAACCGTCGAGGTCTACGGCGTCTCCGATCTCATCCAGGAGCGGTTCCCGGAAAAGGCGCGCATCGCCATCGAGGGGAAGCACTCGGGAGCCGCGAAGGGGCCGCGCGAGCTTCGTAAGCCGGAAGAGGAGTACGAGGCGCTCAAGTACAAGCTGCCCGATGGTCGCGACGCGATCAAGAGCGCGGCGTTTCAAGAGGCCGCCATCTGGACGGCGAACAGTCTCGACGGTTTGAACGGCAAGCGCGTGAAGTCCGCGATGCGCGTCCTCGACGATCTCGTCCCTATCCTCGGCTTCCGAATCAAGGGCGGGAAGATCGTCAACACCCCGCACTCCGATGTGCGCATGGTCCGTGACACCGGCAAAGACGCCAAGGGTGGGTTCCGTCTCATGTACCGGCCCTACTACAGCGGGTGGCGCGTCCGCATCCGCGTCCGTCATCGCCCCGAGATGCTGTCCTCGGAGCAGATCGTCAACCTGCTGAATCACGCCGGGTTCTCTTCGGGCGTCGGCGCGCATCGGCCGTCGTCTCCCAAGAAGTCAGGCCCGCACGGGATGTTCACGGCATCGGCCGAACAGGCGCTCATGTTCCTGCGTGACGCGAACGAGTCCGCGTCGTGAGCGAGGCGCTCGCCACGGCGCAGGTCAAGAAGAAAGGTCCTGCTTTCTTCGATGAGATTCGCCGCATTGAATCGACGGTGGGACTCACCGCCGAGAATGTGGAGCGGGCGGCGCGCAATCCGGCGAACCCGCTGCATCCGTTCTTCACCTGGGACGATGCGAGGTCCGCGTACCTCCACCGACTGCAAGAGGCGCGCGAGCTGATCTGCTGCATCGTCGAGCGCGACGAGGACATCCTCGAAGGAAAGCCGTTCCGGGCCTACCTCAACAGCCGCACCGGGTTCGAGGCGAACAGCCAGTACCGCCCGGTTCGCGTCGTCCTCTCGAACAAGAAATTCCGCGAGGCGATGCTGCGATCCGCGCTCTCTCAGGCGGAAGCGTGGCAACGGCGCTACCAAATCCTTGAAGAGCTTTCGTTGGTCTTCTCCGCGATCAAGACCACGCGGAAGACGATCGCGAAGCCGAAGGGTCCAAAGAAGTGAGCACGTCAGGCGCGTTGCGTCAGGTTGGCTCAAGTCACGTTTCGTCACGTCGGGTCCAGTCCGGAGCGTCACGCGTCGTCCAGTCAAGTCCCATTAAGTCGTGTCGCGTCGGATCCGGAATGTCAGGTCAAGCCCAGTTGAGTCAAGGCCAGTTGTCTCCCGTTCCGTCACGTAGTGTCCCGTTGTGTCGAGTCAGGCAAGTTTGGTCGCGTCACGTCCGGCGAGTCCTGTTGCGTTCGGTCGTGTTTCGCTTGGTCCGGTCCCGTCGGGTCAGGCAAGTTCCGTCTCGTTCTCTCCCGCTGCGTCTAGTCGGGTCATGTCGAGTCGAGTCAGGCGCGCCTCGTTGTGTTGCGTCTCGCCGAGTCATCTCACGCCGCCTCAGGTCCAGTCGCGTTCTGTCTCGTCCGGAAAGTCGAGTCAGGTCTCTTCGCGTCGCGTTCTGTCCTGTCTCGTCCGGCGCGTCACCTTCCGTTTGGTCGAGTCCTCTCATGTCGAGTCCGGCGAGTCGAGTCCTCACCTGTAGTGTCCAGTCGTGTCAAGTCGCGTCTTGTCAGTCGTGGCGGTGGTCGTCATGACTACCGTCCCCGCCTTTTTGTCAGAGCGTGAGCTTGCCTATCGGTGGCGCGTCAGCACCCGCCTGATCAGGCAGATGCGAACGGACCGAAAACTCGACCACGTTCGCTTCGGCCGTCGCGTCGTCTATCCAGTGGCAGCAATCGAATTGTACGAACGCGAGCAGCTCGTCCTCGCCAAGAGCGTGACGGTGCCGTTCAAAAGGAGAGCACGATGAATACAGCCAACCTGTTTACGTTCCTGGCCGCCCAAGTTGCGGTGCTAACGAAAATGGCGATCGCCGTTGCACTGTCAACGACGGCGCCGCACTTCTGCCCGCTTGGAGCCGTGCGCTGCAATGGTTCAATCGTCGAGCAGTGCAGCGGCTCCCTATGGACGCCGATCGAGGACTGCTCGGCAACCGCGACCCGCTGCGTACAACACCCGACGAGGTCGTTCTACGACGCGGCGGCGTGTGTGGGCCGCAAGGCCGGCGTGCGATGACCCTCACCCTTGCCTACGACTCCACGCGCGGTAAGGCGACGCGCACGCACGGGTTCACCCCTGGCGTCCCGTCGCAGGACGTGAGCCGCTACCAGGCGACCTCCGGCCGCGAGTCGATCGTCTCGCGCGAGGCCGGCCGTCCCTGGCGGTGGGTCGCGCTGGTAGCCGTGTTCGCCGCGTTGATCTTCGGCGGGCAGTTCGCGCCGTTCGCTGGACAGGTCGCGTGCGGCGTGGTGGTCGGTGGCATCGCGGGCGTGGTGCTCGCGAGGGTGTGCCGGTGAGCGCCCGCAAGCCCAATAAGATGAAAGACCCGCAGTTGTTCGGCGAGTCTGCCGCTGCCGACCAAGCCCGCCGCGCGGCTGGTGTGCAGTTCACCGGGCCGGGCAGCATCTTCAACGAGAACCAGAACCCGGTCACGAAGTTCATCTCGGCTCGAAAAGCCGTCCGTCGCATGGCCCGCCTGCAAGGCTTCCCGGCGAAGGCGCTCTCGTCGATCTCGCGCAGCCACGACACGGCGCGCCGCGAAGCACTCGGACTGCCGCCGCGCGAGTTCCCGCGATGACCCGCCGCCGAACACCCTTACTGCCGAACGAGGAGTACTGCCCCAAGTGCGAAGGCGACGGCATGGTCCCGGAGTTCCGGGAGTGCACGTCCTCGGTCGCCGAAGAACCATTCCTCGCGACCGGCAGTCACGTCGAGTGCGAGCGGTGCGAGGGCGAAGGGGTCTCGATCGAGGAGCGCCGCGAGAACTTCGACGCACGGGAGGCCATCCAGCAGATCAAGGCGGGCCACCGCGCCGTCATCATCGACCTGCTGCGCGACGCCGAGAAGCTGGACGGACAGCGCCTCGCCAGGATCAACGAGCAACACGAACAGATCGAGCGCTTGAAGGACGAAGTGCGTCGGTTGACCGCGCGCGTGACCGGCGTCGGCGTGGCGTACATCCGATCCCAACCGGCGGGCGGCAAGGGGGCGGCGTGAAGGCTTACTACGAGCGCGACGGGATCACGATCTATCACGGGGATTGTAGGGAGATGATCGGCTCGCTCGACGCTAATGTCGTCGTCACGGACCCGCCGTATGGGATCAATGCGGCGGCTGGTGGGCGAACGTTCGGAACGTCGAATGCATGCAGCACGAACGAATATCGCCCCATCCACGGAGACGACCGACCGTTCGATCCCTCGCCGTTTCTCGGCTATCTAATGACGATCCTTTGGGGGGCTAATCACTACGCGCACCTGCTTCCTGCGTCTCCGTCGTGGCTCGTCTGGGATAAGAGAGACGCGCTAAACCCGAACCCGCTCGCCGATTGCGAACTGGCGTGGACAAACGTGGGGGGGCCTGCGCGTCTGTTTCACCACCGATGGATGGGCATGATCCGCGACTCTGAGCGCGAGACGCGATGGCATCCAGCGCAAAAGCCGGTCGCGCTCATGTCCTGGTGCATCTCGATGACGGCGGGGACAATCCTTGACCCATTCATGGGAAGCGGCCCGGTCCTAGTGGCTGCGCTGCGCTCCGGCCGCCGCGCCATCGGCATCGAGATCGAGGAACGCTATTGCGAGATCGCAGCGAAGCGGTTGCAACAGCGGGCGATGTTCCCGGCCGCATCAATAGGAGCCTCCCCATGCGAATCCTGATCGTCCCGGTCCTCGCCGTCGTCGTCAGCCTCGGCATGGCCGCGCCCTCGACGCCCGGAGGGCTCGTCGTGTCGGACTCCGCGACGCTCGAAACCCGCGAATCGACCTGTACGGCGCAGTCGTGCTCCGACGCCTGTTTCGAGTGGGTCAACGGCCCCGGCTGCATGGTGCTGAACTACTACTGCTCGGACAACCGCTGCGTGTGCACCTGGGTCTGCGTGTGGAAGGGGTTTCAGCCGCACGTCGAGATGGTGCCGCGGGAGTCGTGCGAGGACGTGGATGCGTGTTGGCCGTGAGGGACTCGCCCCCGTGGCCGTTGTCGAAACCGCATGGTGCGGTGGAGGCACTAGTGGGCCGCGGGGGCGCCTAAACGCGAAGGGCTCGGCGTGACCCGAGCCCCTCGCAATTCCAAACGCCTTTCGTACGGCGACAGGAGAGTAGCGATGGAAGCACAGCAGAGTCAAGCGCGAGCCGCATTTCACGAGCGCAGGCGGCACGGCATCGGAGGATCGGACGCGGCGGCCGTCGTCGGCGTGTCGCCGTGGCGCGGGCCGCTCGACGTGTGGTCGGAGAAGGTCGGCCTCGTCGAGCCGGAGGAGCGCGACGAGGAGTTCCTGGCGCTCGGGACCGTACTGGAGCCCTACGTGGCGGCTCGGTACGAGCGCGAGACAGGGCTCAAGGTCGTGCCCGGCGTCGAGCGCTGGAAAGACGGGCTCGCCGTTCATCCTCGGTGGCCGTGGCAGCGTGCGCACCCTGACGCGGTGATCCTGAGCGAGGCCCGAGGCGAGGGCGTACTCCAGATCAAGAGCACCGGGTTCGATGACGAGGAGTGGAAGGACGGCGCGCCGCTCCACTACACCGTGCAGGTTCAGCACGAGATCGCGGCGGCCGATTTTCAGTGGGGCGTGCTGGCGGTCTTGTTTGGTGCTCCCGCGTTCCACTTCCGATTCTTCGAATTCGAGCGCGATCACGAGTTCATCGGCGCGCTCACCGAAACCGAGGCCGAGTTCTGGCGGCACGTCGAGGAGAAGATCCAACCGACCGCGACGGCGCTCGACAACGCGGTGCTGCGAAGGCTCTACCCGGGCGTGACGGGCGAGGAGATCGCGCTCCCGACGGAAGCGGCAGAGTGGGATCTCGATTACCTGCGCGGCGCCGACCTCGAGAAACAGGGTCGTGAACTGAAGGCCCAGGCGAAGGCGCTGATCGCGCAGGCGCTTGGTGAGGCGGCGCGCGGGAAGCTCCCCGGAGGCAACGGGGTCTACCGCCGCGCCATCGTGAACAAACGTGAGTACACCGTCGCGGCGTCGTCGTACGTCGATTTACGACGGGTGTCGAAATGAGAGGGAGCGATACGCCCATGACCGAATCCACCGCACCGAAGCTCTCGGCCGAGCAACAGCAGCAGCTCGCGCCCCGTGAAACGTCCGCCATGGTCCTGGCCGCTCAGGCCAAGGCTCTGGTCGAGGCCCGCTACGTGGTCGCGATGCGGAACCCGCGCGACCTCGACATCGTGCGCGAGCGCATGATCAAGGAATCCCAGCGTCCCAGCTTCGCGCCGGTCGCGATGTACGCGAAGCCGGTGGGCGGCAGCACGATCACGGGGCCGTCGATCCGCTTCGCCGAGATGGCGATGCGCTGCATGACCAACATCGTGGTCGACACGCCCGCGGTCTACGACGACACCGAAAAGCGGATCGTCAGGGTCTCCGTGACGGATCTGGAGGCGAACGTCTCCTACACCCAGGACGTCACGATCCAGAAGTCGGTGGAGCGCAACAGCCGGAAGGACAGCGACGTGGTGCTTCGGACTCGTACCGGCAGTCGCGGGCAAACCGTCTACGTCATCGAGGCGACCGACGACGACATCCAGAACAAGCAGAACGCCTTGATCTCGAAAGCGATCCGCACGCTGGGCCTGCGCATCATCCCGGGCGACATGATCGACGAGTGCCTCGGGTTCGTCATCGACACCATGAAGGCGAAGGACGCGAAGGACCCGGACGGCGAGCGCTACAAGCTGTTCGACGCCTTCGGGACGATCGGCATCACGGTCGAGCAGATCAAGGAGTACCTGGGGCACGACGGCAAGACGCTCCAGCCGAAGGAACTGGCCGACCTCCGCGCACTCTTCACCGCGATCAAGGACGGCGAGGCCACCTGGCGCGAGGCGATGGAAGCCCGCGGCATGGCGGCGCCGCAGGGGGCTGAGGGCAAGGGCAAGCCGAGCCTTCGCGACCTTACCGACAAGCTCAAAGGCGAGACAGCAAACACGGGAGGGCCACCCGATGAAGTAGCTAGGGAGACGGTGGCGGCAACAAAAGTTCACGAGGAACCTCACGGCCGACCCGCCGGTGAGGCCGCCCCCGCTTCCGCGGCCGGGCGACAGCGGAGGTTCTGATGAGCGCAACCGTCAAGATCGAGCGCGACATCTACAACGCCGAAGTCGAGGTAACGGTCACCACCGTTGAGTGCGCTGACTGTAACAAGGCCCTCTCGTTCGATCTTGAGTCCAACCGCGACAACGAGCTGGTCGTCACGGTCGAAGCCTGCCCCGCCTGCATCAAGAGCGCCGTCGCCGACGCCACGGCCCAGGCGGCCGACAGCGACGCCGCCAACATGCGCCAGGGCGATCCGTCATGATCAAGAGACTGCGCACCCGCAACCTCCTCGCCCTTCCCGATCTCCAATCTCCCGAGTTCGGTAAGATCTCGGTGATCTTGGGCCCAAACGGCTCCGGGAAAAGCAGCTTGAAGTCCGCGATCTCCCTCCTGTTCTCCGGGACCGCGGATGGCGCCGAGACGGGCATCGGCCTCGAATCCCTCCGCACGATCGGCGGCCCACCGAACAAGCGCTGGCAGATCGACGCGCAGCTCATGATCGGCGGCGCAGATGTGACACTCTCCCGCACCGACGCCGAAGGTCCGCGATCGGCGAAGCAGCAATTTGTTGAGTCTCACAGCAGGGTCTCCGGCGCCAAGGCCCGGGCCTGCATCGAATCCGGCGAGCTGCTCCGGCTGGACCTGAAGGCCCGTCAACGCCTGCTCTCGGATCTCGCCCCGAAGTCCACCGTGGTGCTCTCGCCCGCGATCCGCAAGGGCGTCCACGAGCTCCTCGGCGAGGTCCACGCCGAGGTCGAGGTCGCGGCGATCGAACGGTTGTACAAGGCGGCCTACGACGCCCGCACGGAGGCGGCGCGCGACGTCAAGGCTATCGGGGACCTGGAGGCGCCGACTCCGCCCGAGGGCGGCGACGTCGACCCCGAGGCCGAACTCCACGAGGTCAAGGCCGAGCTCGTCGCCCTTCGTGGCGAGCGGGATCTGGCGATCGAGCGGGCGGCGCCGAAATCGACCGACACGCGCCCGTACCAGATGGCCGTCGAGCGCACCACCCGCGAGCTGGAATCCACGCAGCAGCAGATCGGCTCGCTCCCCTCGAAGATGGAGTTCTCCCGGCTCGCCAAGGAGCTGATCGCGAAGATCGAACGCGTCACCGAGGTCAACGCCGAGATCGACGCGAGGCGCCGGGAACTCAAGGAGAAGCTCGGCAGTGCGGAAGGTGCGGGGAAGACCGCGAGGGCCGCGCTCGAGTCGGTCACGTCGCAGAAAGGGGAGGTCGGCTGCTGCCCGGTCTGCGACTCCAAGTTGACCAAGGTGAACCGCGGCAAGCTGGAGGTCACGCTCCAGAACAAGGTCGATGCCGCCGGCCGGGAGTGGCAGCGGCTCAACGAGGAGTTGAAAGTCATCCAGCAACCGTCATCGGCTGCCACGCTGGAAATCGAGGTCGACAAGCTGTCGGCCAGGGAGACGAAGTTGGCCGCGTTGCTGGCCGACGAGACCCGCCTGGCCGCGCGGCTCCTCGAGGAGAAGGCGGCACTCGCGGAGGCCGAAGGGAGGCCGGCGGAGGCGGGTGATCCGAACGCCGCCGGCGAGGCCATGACACTGGCCGATCGCATCACGAACGGCGAGGCGATCCTGGAGGCGCTCGTCACCTACATCGCGGCGCGGCGGGCGTACCAGACGAACCTCGACCGCAAGGCCGAGTCGATGAAGCGGCACGCCGCACTCGATCAGCTGGTCGCCGACCTCGGCCCCAACGGGATCCGCAAGGGCTGCGCGAACGCCGGGATGTTCGCGTTTCACGAGGACCTGAACCGGCTGCTGGCACCGCGCGGGTTCAGCGTCGACCTGCGGCCCGCGATGGACGCGGAGGGCGATCCGATCGTGACGGTCAACGGGAGGGCGGTGCCGCTGGCCCGACTCTCGAAGGGGGAGAAGACGGCCTTCGGGGCCGCGTTCGCGTGCGCTGTGGCCAGCGTGACGGGCCTCGGGATCGTTGTGGTTGACGAGTTCGAGGCGCTCGATCCCGGGGCGCACGACGCAGTCATGGGCATCCTGGCCGCGAGCCCGCATCAGTCGTTCGTGCTGTCGGTCGAGCGGGACGAGGGCATGGAGGCGATCGCGGCCGAGGTCAACGCGGAGGGCGGGGCGTTGCGGATGTTCCTGTTGCGGGATGGGCAGATGGTGGCGCCGGGAATCGGACGGGAGGCCGCGGCGTGAACGTCTCGCTCTACAACGAGATCGACCCGTTCGCCTCGCGGTGGCTGGCTCAACTGATCGAACACGAACACGTCGCGCTCGGCGAAGTGGACGATAGGTCGATACGCGACCTGAAAGGATCGGACCTTGACGGACGAACCCAAGTCCACATGTTTGCCGGTATCGGCGGATGGAGCTACGCGCTCCGGCTCGCCGGGTGGCCCGATGACCGGCCAGTCTGGACCGGCTCCTGTCCCTGTCAGCCGTTCTCGAGCGCAGGCAAAAAGCGCGGCGAAGAGGACGAACGTCACCTCTGGCCTGAGATGGTTCGACTCGTCGCCGAGTGCCGACCTCCAACGATCTTTGGAGAGCAGGTTGCGAGCGATGATGGGCGTCTCTGGCTCGCCGGAGTACGAACTGACCTGGAAGCATTGGGCTATGCCTTCGGGGCCGCCGATCTGTGCGCTGCGAGCGTCGGGGCGCCGCACATCCGGCAACGGCTCTACTGGGTGGCCGCCGCCCAAGGAGAACAACTCGACGGGAGCGGGGACGCGCGGGGAGGGCGGGGAGAACTTGCAGACGGTGGCGACGTTGGCGGGGTGGCCGAGTCCGAAAACGGAGTACGACGGCTCGACGTTGGAGCAACACGAAGCGCGGAGGCTGCGCGGGTACGAGACGCGCAAGGGCAAGACTGCGGGCGGGCCAGCGAGCAAGACGGGAGATCTTGCGATAGCGGCGCAGCTCGTGGGCTGGCCAACATCCGACGCCCAAGCGATGAACGTTGGATGCGACCCGACGAAGCACGAAGCTCGGCGAGCCAGGATGAAAGAGAAGCACGGGAACGGGAACGGCGCTGGCTTGACCCTTGGGGCGGCGGCGTCCTTATCGACTGCGCCGACGGGAAAGCGCGGCGCGTTGGACCCGGCGTTTTCCCGCTGGCTCATGGGGTTCCCGCCAGAGTGGGACGACTGCGCGCCTACGGGAACGCGATCGTCCCGCAAGTCGCGGCGCGATTCATCGAAGCCGTGATGGCGTCATGACCCGCCACGGCGACGGGATGATCGTTTGCCCGGATTGCAAGGGTGAATGCGAGATCGGTGATTCCGACGACGACGAGCCGCCGCGATGACCACCCGCCTCGCCGACACTCTTCGCGCCGCGTTCCTCTCGGCGTCCGGCCACCAAGACGGATGGGACGCCGTCGCGGACAAGGTCGAGGAACTATTGCGCATGCCGCGCGGCTGGGACAACCCGCCCGCCTGCGTCGTCTGCGGCGAGCTGGGGACTGTCGCAGAGATTCGCTGCCAAGCCCACGAGGCCAAGCCGTGACCAAACTCCGCGTTGCCACCGACCTCGCGCTCCCGCTCTCCGCCGCCGACGACGTGATCGCGATCCTCGGTCGACGTGGCCGCGGCAAGACGACGACGGCCGCCGTGATCGTGGAGGAACTGCACGCCGCCGGCGCCCGCTTCTGCGTCGCCGATCCGACCGACGCATGGTGGGGCCTGAAAAGCAGCCGCGACGGGAAGAGCCCCGGTATCCCGTGCATCGTGATGGGCGGGGAGCACGGCGACGTTCCGCTCGCCCCGGAGTCCGGCGAGATCATCGCGGATTTCGTCGCCGACCCCGCGAGCCCATCCTGCGTCCTCGAGCTGAAGCAGTTCACGCAAGGCGAGATGGTCCGATTCATGACGGCGTTTCTCGCGCGCCTGTACCACCGAAACGCACACCCGCTGCACCTGGTCCTCGACGAGGCTGACCAATTCGCACCGCAGCGGCCGATGCCGGGAGAGCAGGCGATGCTCGGCGCCGCCCAGCGGGTCACTAAGATGGGCCGCTCGAAGGGGCTGCACCCGATCCTGATCACGCAACGGCCAGCGACGCTGTCGAAGAACGTCCTGACGCAGGCCGGAATGCTGATCTCCCATGCCATCACCGGGCCCCAAGACCGGAAGGCGATCGACGAGTGGATCAAGGCCAACGCCGACGAGGGGGAGCGCGAGAAGTTCCTGGCCGAACTGGCTGGGCTCCCGCGAGGCACGGCCTACTTCTGGAGCCCGGACATCCCGATCTTCCGCCAGGTCGCCGTGCGCGATCGCAAGACGTTCGACTCGTCGGCCACCCCGGGCCAAGCGACGCGCACACCTCAACCGAAGGCGCTCGCCGCGGTTGACCTGGACGCGCTCAAGGTGCGGATCGCCGCGACGATCGAGAAGGCGAAGGCCGACGATCCGCGCGAGCTGAGGAAAACCATTAATCGCCTAGAAGCCGAGCTGGCCGCGGCGAAGAAGGCGACGCCCAAGGTGGAACGGGTCGAGGTTCCGGCGGTCACGCCTGGGGAGATCACGCGCCTGGAGCAGATCGTTCGGAACATCGGCGTCGTCGGCCTAGAGCTCTCGATGTCGGCCGACAAGATCGCAACGGAAATGCGGAGGGGTGGCCGAGCGGCTGAAGGCGCCGGGCTTGAACCCCGGAGCGCTCGCAAGGGCGCCGTGGGTTCGAATCCCACTCCCTCCGCCACTGAATCGTCGCAACGCGATAGACGACAAGTTCCTGTTTCTTCGCCTCAAATGAGGGGCCAAAAAACGCACTCGAACGGCTCCCTACCACTGGGCGAGCGCCGCGTTCTCACCGCGATAGCGCAACACCGTGACGGCGTCACCCGGGAGCAGCTGACCGTCCTGACCGGCTACAAGCGCAGCTCGCGCGACACCTATCTGCAGCGGCTCAAAGAGCGTGGGCTCGTGCACGTCGGCCCGAGTGAGATCGTCACAACGGGCGACGGCGTCATCGCCCTCGGCCCCGACTTCGAACCACTCCCAAAGGGCAGGGCCCTCCGCGATCACTGGATGGAGCGGCTACCGGAAGGGGAGCGGCGGATTCTCGACGTCCTCGTCCAGGCGTACCCGCATACCGTCAGTCGGGAGATCGTCTCGGACGCGACCGAGTACAAGCGATCGAGCCGAGACACCTACGTCCAGAGGCTGAAGTCTCGCCGACTGATCACCACCAACAGCGATGGCATCCGCGCCAGCGAGGAGCTGTTCTCATGAAAATCCAGATCGTCACCGCGAAGACCCGCGAGCAGCTCGAGGTCGCCCTCCGCGAGCTCGTCGCCGGCGACATCCACGTCCACAGCGTCGCTTACGCGATCGGGCCCAAGGGAGAACGCGAGGCGCTCGTCCTTTACAGCGAAGAGAAGCCCGTCCACCTTCCGTCCGCGGTCCGGGACTGGTTGTCCGAGCAACTCGCGTCTTGAAGTTTCACCGCCTCAAGTGAGGTCGAAATAATCCAAGGAGGAAAGATGGCCAAGAAACCGAAAGCCCCACCAGCCGAAGGCCAACCGCTCCCGGAAGACGACGAATCCCAGCCTCGCGGCAAGCACAAGCGCGGCACCCAAGCCGAGCTCCCCGGCGTGCTCGACAAGGTCAAGAAATAC
>Ga0184629_10000182_pt1 | contig 27495 bp, 26 predicted proteins | sample PLM4_32_b1_FD_133158 | JGI IMG/M metagenome (GOLD analysis project Ga0184629, IMG submission 133158) | Groundwater sediment microbial communities from an aquifer in East River, Colorado, USA - PLM4_32_b1 | ecosystem: Environmental > Terrestrial > Soil > Riparian zone | place: USA: East River...
AAATTAATCATCGCAGCTGGAACTGGATTCCTAGGGCAAGTTTTACTCCATCACTTCAAAGATAAATTTGAAGAAATTGTAATTCTGACAAGAGGAAAATCTAAAACCATAGACTCTATAAAATATGTAAACTGGGATGCTAAAACCTTTTCTGGTTGGGAGAGTGAATTGGAAAACGCCACTGTTTTAATTAATCTCGCTGGAAAATCAGTTGATTGTCGCTATACCAAAAAAAACAAAAAAGAAATCTTATTGTCTCGGATTGAAAGTACACGGATTTTAAATCAAGCTGTTTTAAATTGTAAAAAACCACCTAAACATTGGCTAAACTCATCAACTTCTACGATTTATCGCTTTTCTTTAGACAAACAAATGGATGAAATAAACGGTGAAATTGGAAATGATTTTTCCATGAATGTTGCCCAATCTTGGGAAAAAGCATTCTTTAAAACTGAAACTCCAAATACCTTGAAAACAGCTTTGCGAACTTCAATTGTTCTGGGTAAAAATGGCGGTGCTTTTATTCCGTTGAAGACTTTGGCTAAGACCGGTTTTGGCGGAAAACAAGGAAAAGGAAATCAATTTATAAGCTGGATTCACGAAAATGATTTTGCTAATGCTATTGATTTTATTATCCAAAAAGAAATTTCAGGAGTTATTAATGTAGTTTCTCCAAAACCAATTCCGAACTCAGATTTTATGACGAAACTTCGAAAAGGAGTTGGCTTCCCCTTCGGAATTCCGATGAATACTTTCTTATTGAAAATTGGATCTTTCTTCATTCAAACAGAAACTGAATTAGTATTGAAAAGTAGAAATGTAATTCCGAAAAGACTTTTAGAAAATGGATTTCAATTTAAGTTTGGAAATTTAGATATTGCTTTTCAAAATTTATTAAGCAAATGACAACCATAAACCTCACAACAAAAATAAATGCAACAAAACAAATCGTTTTTGATGCTTCCAGAAGCATAGATATTCATCAGAAATCAGCCAGTAAAACTAATGAATTGGCTGTTGCCGGAATAACTTTTGGGTTAATAAATCACAATGAAACCGTAACTTGGCGAGGCAAACATTTTGGTTTTTACTTAACCCATAAAAGTCGAATTACAGCAATGGTTTTCTACAATTATTTTGTAGACGAAATGGAAGAAGGAAAATTCAAAACCTTTAAACATCAACATTTTTTTGAAGAAACAAACGGAGTTACAACCATGACCGATAAATTACAATATGAAACTCCCTTTGGTGGTATTGGAAAATTATTTGATTTTTTATTCTTAAAAAAACATTTAACCTTTTTCCTCTTGGAAAGAAATAAAGTTTTGAAAGCAGTCTCAGAAAACTAAAGCTTCAAAATAAAATCGTATTCACCAAATAACATACCTTTTTATAACCACAAAAGACAAACCCACCAAACAATCGGAATACTTTCTACCCAAAATGAGGTGTAGTATTTCGAGCGCTGTTCATTGGCAAAAGCCAAAAAAAGCGCAATCGCAGCAATCAATCCAAATGACGAAAATCGAAAATTGACATTAAAAAGCTCTAATCCGCAAAAAAGGATCAGTAAAAAATAGCCTAATAATTTAGTGTTCCTCACTCCTATTTGTTGTGGGACGGTTCTTAAATTGGGATTGTCATTTCGTAAGTCGATAATCTCAAATAGGAGAATCAAAACAAAAATCAAGATAAATCGTTGTATGGAAAGTATGGCGATATTTGCCGTAAGAGCAACACCCGCATTCAATAAAGGCAAAAATACAGTCGCTCCAACCCAACAAAACGACACTATGTAAATCTTTACTCCGGCCCAATTTCGCGCATTCACCCTATTTGGAAAAAATGGAAGTGTATAAAGCATTGTCAATCCCAGAAAAACTACTGCTATTATTTGCGTAATGCGTTCCAAGTGGAAAAAATAATAACCGGTCATTATAAAAGAACCCAAAGTAAACAGAGTAATCCACCTTAATTGCTTTTGCATCTGTAATCTCTTAGCCCTTGCTAATTCTTCATACTTTACAAAATTATAACCTACAATGGTACCCCAAAAAACAAAATATCCTACTGCATTTTGTTGCAAAATATGGAATACCATTTGGGTAATTTGTACTAATGCAAAACAAGACAAAGCAACATGTATGCTGCTATTTATATAAAATCGGAGAATATTTTTTAAAACTTTCATTAAACAAACTTAATCAATTGTTAATAAATCAGTCCATTAGTTGAAAAATCCCTATAAAATCAAGTTAAAAAAGGGCTTTATTAAGAGATTAATATTTATTTTTGCACCACAAAAAACACAACACTTTTATTTCTACACTAAATAGTCTGGATTGGACTGAAATTCAAATATAAATGAATATTTAAACAATCCCGCTTTTCCTTTAGACTTAAAAATAAATAGTAGCTACACACATATGAAAACAGATTCTTTTGCTTTAAGACACATTGGCCCGAGAGAAACCGATTTACAACACATGTTGAAAACCATAGGAGTTGACTCCATAGAGCGACTTGTTTATGAAACACTTCCGGATGATATTCGTCTAAAAGCACCTCTTGCCTTAGACCCAGCAATGACCGAATATGAATATTCCAATCATATCGCCGAGTTGGGAAGCAAAAATAAAATGTTTCAATCGTACATCGGTTTAGGATACAATCAAGCTATTGTTCCGGCTGTTATTCAAAGAAATATTTTTGAAAACCCAGGATGGTACACGGCTTATACTCCTTACCAAGCCGAAATTGCCCAAGGTCGTCTAGAAGCTATCTTGAATTTCCAAACAATGGTAGTTGAATTGACCGGAATGGAAATCGCCAACGCTTCCTTACTAGACGAAGCAACTGCCGCTGCCGAAGCTATGGCTTTACTTTTCGACGTAAGATCACGTGACCAAAAGAAAAACAATATCAACAAATTCTTCGTTTCAGAAGAGATATTACCTCAAACTTTATCGGTTTTAGAAACTCGTTCTACTCCAATCGGAATAGAATTGGTTGTTGGTAACCACGAAACTTTTGATTTCTCATCAGACTTTTTCGGAGCCATCCTTCAATATCCAGGAAAATATGGTCAAGTAAACGACTATACTTCATTTATTGCAAAAGCTGCTGCAAACGAAATTAAAGTAGCCGTAGCTGCTGACATTTTGAGTTTGACAAAACTAACGCCTCCAGGAGAAATGGGAGCTGCAGTAGTGGTTGGAACTACACAACGTTTCGGAATTCCGTTAGGTTATGGTGGACCACATGCTGCTTATTTTGCAACCAAAGACGAGTACAAACGTTCTATGCCAGGAAGAATCATCGGGGTAACTGTTGATACTAATGGAAATCGTGCACTTCGTATGGCTTTGCAAACTCGTGAGCAACACATCAAACGTGACAAAGCGACTTCAAATATCTGTACTGCTCAGGTTTTGTTATCTGTTATGGCTGGAATGTACGCCGTATATCACGGGCCAAAAGGTTTGCAATATATCGCTAACAAAGTACACGCTTTGGCCGCTACTTTGGCAAACGAATTAGAAAAACTAGGTTTACAACAAACCAATACTGCTTTCTTTGACACTATCGTAATCAAAGCCGATGCTCAAAAAGTACGCACGATTGCAGAACAAAACGAAGTAAACTTTTATTATATAGACAACAACACAGTTTCTATCTCTTTGAATGAAACTACAAGTATTGCCGATATCAATAAAATAGTTGGAATTTTCGCTGCTGCAAATGGAAAGCAAGCGACAACAATCGAAACTTTATCAGATGCCAACCATTTTCCAGAGGATTTAAACAGAACATCATCTTTCTTACAACATGATGTTTTCAACAAATTCCATTCTGAGACTGCAATGATGCGTTACATCAAAATGTTGGAGCGTAAAGATTTATCATTGAACCACTCTATGATTTCTTTGGGATCTTGTACCATGAAACTGAATGCTGCTTCAGAGATGTTGCCATTAAGCAATGCACTTTGGAACAACATTCACCCTTTTGCACCATTAGATCAAGCACAAGGATATCAAGAAATGTTGTCTAAACTAGAACAACAATTAAACGTAATTACCGGTTTTGCAGGAACAACTTTGCAACCTAACTCAGGAGCACAAGGAGAATATGCAGGATTAATGGTAATTCGTGCGTACCACCAATCTCGTGGTGATCACCACAGAAACATTGCTTTAATTCCATCATCGGCTCACGGAACCAATCCAGCATCTGCAGCTATGGCGGGTATGAAAGTAATCGTTACCAAAACATTGGAAAACGGAAATATAGACGTAGATGATTTACGTGAAAAAGCGATTCTTCATAAAGACAACTTATCTTGTTTGATGGTAACTTACCCATCGACTCACGGAGTTTTTGAAAGCGCTATTATCGAAATCACACAATTAATCCACGAAAACGGTGGACAAGTTTACATGGATGGAGCCAACATGAATGCACAAGTTGGTTTGACCAACCCTGCAACCATTGGTGCTGACGTTTGCCACTTGAACCTTCACAAAACATTCGCTATCCCTCACGGTGGTGGTGGACCAGGTGTTGGACCAATTTGTGTAGCGAAGCACTTAGTACCTTTCTTACCATCGAATCCAGTGATTCCAACAGGTGGAGAAAATGCCATTACAGGTATTTCTGCAGCGCCTTGGGGATCTGCATTGGTATGTTTAATCTCTTACGGTTACATCACGATGTTGGGTGCCGATGGATTGAAAGAAGCTACAGAACACGCTATTTTGAACGCCAATTACATCAAAGAAAAATTAAACGGTCACTACGACACTTTATATTCTGGTGAAATGGGTCGTGCGGCTCACGAAATGATTTTGGAATGTCGTCCTTTCAAACAAAAAGGAATCGAAGTTACCGATATCGCAAAACGTTTAATGGATTATGGTTTCCACGCACCAACCGTTTCCTTCCCAGTGGCAGGAACCTTGATGATCGAACCAACCGAAAGTGAAAACTTAGAAGAACTAGACCGTTTTTGTGACGCTATGATTGCCATTCGTAAAGAAATCGAGGCTGCAACCATTGAAGACAGCAACAACGTATTGAAAAATTCTCCTCATACATTGGCCATGCTTACTACTGAAACTTGGGATTTCCCATACAGCAGAGAGCAAGCGGCTTTTCCACTGGATTACATCGCCGAAAACAAATTCTGGCCTACCGTTCGTAGAGCCGATGATGCTTACGGAGACAGAAACCTAGTGTGTAGCTGTGCGCCAATCGAGGCTTACATGGAAAGCTAGATTGCAGAAGGCAGATTGCAGATTTTAGATTGCAGATTACACAAAACCCTTTCAGTTTTTTAGCTGAAAGGGTTTTTCATTTTTATTAGATTCTAAAGCAAAATAAGGAGCAGACGTTTTAGGGTTTTTCATAACCTTCCCTCCTGCTGTCCACTATATCTTTTTTTCTTAGACCCGACGGGTTTTTAAAATCCGTCGGGTCTAAGAAAAAAAAGGATGCCGCTACCATCAGGGCTATACCACATACTTAGTTTTCATAATAAATTTAAAAAAAATCTGCATTCTATATTCAACGTAGCAATCGTCGTTTCGGTTTGCTATATTATGGCGCATTTTGCAGGCGGTACAACATAATTTTTTGATGGAACTGGGCGAAAGACTAGACATCCCCTATGAAACCAAAGCCGAAAAGGAGTTAAAAGCCAAACTCACTGAAAACGAGAAACAAATAGAAATATTACAAACACAACTCAATCTGTTTAAACAAATTCATAAAATAGAACAACAGCAAATGTCCTTTTGAAAATTTGTAACCTTTATTTTATATATTTGAGAAAATTAATAGGTGCGTATTGGCACACATAGCTACCCGATTATGGTTGACTTTGCGTGATTTTCTCACACATATATATATAAGTCGGCAGTAATTATAACCAAAATGAGTATAAATAAATGAATATTCCGAAAAACAAAATTAAAAAAGCTGGCAATATTTTAAAAAATAAAGAAAATTTCAAAAAGGAAGAGGTTATAGAAGCAATTGAAACTTTAACCTATTGGAGAAAAATTCACGGTAAAGTATTAAATGAATTCTACAAAATTGTAAATGAAGAAGCACTTAAAATAAACAAAAACTCAAACGTAGTACAAAGAGTTAAAAGAAGCCCGTCGATTGTAGCAAAACTAAAAAGACATTCAAGTACAAAGCTTACAACTATGCAGGATATAGCTGGAATAAGAGCAATTATGTCAAATTTAAGAGAAGTCGAACTTTTAAATGAACAATTAAAGAAAGTTGCACAAAAACACGAATTCAAAACATACGATAATTATATAAAAGACCCAAAAGAAAGTGGATATCGTAGTATTCATTTAGTTTACAAATATAAAAATGAAAATGATTTAGAAACCGATGGACTTTTATTGGAAATTCAAATTAGAACAGAGCTTCAACATTCTTGGGCAACATCTGTTGAAACTATGAGTACATTTTTAGATACAAACTTAAAGTTTGGTGAAGGGCAACCAAAATGGCTAAAATATTTTGCATTAACTAGCAATGCATTTACTTATCTTGAAAATACTCCACAGTTATCATCATATTTAAATTTAGATAAGAAAGAAACATATAGACAAGCAATTTATGAATTCAATTATAATATGATTGAGCACAATTTAAAAGCATTTACTGTTGCCGCAGATTATATTACAGAGAAAAAAAGTGAAGATAAATTCTATCACTTGATAAAACTTGATATTGATAACAAAAATGTAAATGTTACGAGTTACAAAAAAGAAGAATTTGAAATTGCAAATGAACAATACACGGTTTTTGAAAAAAAATATTCAAAAACAAATAAATTTGAAGTTGTTCTAGTTTCGACTAAATCAATAAATGAATTAAAGAGTGGATTTCCAAATTATTTCTTTGATACAAGAGAATTTCTGAAAAATATGGAAATTATAAAAACTGAATATAATTTAATAAAATAACTACTGCCAACAATTGCTACAATAGATTTAGGCAATTGGCTTGATGGAAAGTTGGTTTTGTATTTGGGAGATTTGGCAAATCGGAAGACAAGGCTTAATTTAACCCCAAAACACTAGTAGCAAGGGAATGTTATACAGTAACCGAAAAATTTAACTTTTAAAATATTCAATATAAATAATTTTACTATGAAAAAAAGCTTACTCTACATTTTGGTATTCGGTTTCCTCTTTATTAATGTTTATTCACAGACCGATTCCATTACCTCTTATACTAAGAAAACATATATGATTCCAATGCGAGATGGAGTAAAACTCTTCACAGTTATACTTTCTCCCGCGCAGCAAATAAACCCAAGCCCTTTCTTATTGGAAAGAACACCTTATGGCGCCGATTTTCCTTCAGCAGATAATGCACTTATCCCTGTAAACAAGATGGGTTCTTTAGCTGCATATGCTCATGACGGTTATATTTTGGTGTTTCAGGATTTGCGCGGAAAATTCAAAAGTGAAGGTACTTTTGAAATGACTCGCCCACTATACCATCTCATTGACAAAACAAAAACCGATGAGAGCACTGATGCATATGATACTGTAGATTGGCTTGTGAAGAACGTTCCAAATAATAATGGTAAAGCGGGTATTCATGGGGTGTCTTATCCGGGATATCTTGCGCTTGATGCCGCAGTAGACCCGCACCCGGCACTAAAGGCCAGTTCTCCTCAGGCCTCTCCGGCAGATATGTTTTTGGGAGACGATTTTCACCACAATGGTGCTTTTCGCTTAAGCTATGGTTTTGAATACAGTTATATGGTTGAAAACGATAAACTGTCTAATAGTGATTTCCCTTTTCTGCAATATGATCTCTACAACTGGTACCTGCAATTAGGCTCCCTGAAAAATGTGAATGAAAAATATTTCAAAGGAAAACTCCCGGCATGGAATGATTTTGCAGAGCATCCAAACCATGACGAATATTGGGTAAAGACATCTACACTAACCTACATTAACACACCACAGATTCCAATTTTGCATGTGGGTGGATATTTTGATCAGGAAGATCTAAACGGCCCCCAACTTATGTATCAACATTTAGAGAAAAAAGATGTTTTGAACCGTAACTATATTTGTCTGGGACCATGGAACCATGGCGGATGGACACGCAAAAATGCAGATAGCCTTGGTGAAATAAAATTTGGAAGTAATACCGCAGCATGGTTTGGTGTGTTAGAAAAAAAATGGTTTGATTATTGGCTCAGAGAAACTGGAGAAGGCAAATTTGCTGAAGCCAATTGTTTCCAGACCGGCAGTAATACCTGGAAGACTTATGACTCCTGGCCACCCAAAAATGAGGAATTAAAAAAATTATATGCCAGTGCTGATCATAAAGCAGGTTTTGCAAAACCGTTGCCTGTTACAGGTTCAATAAGTTATGTAAGTGATCCTGCCAGTCCAATACCGTACCGTACTTTACCAATTGAAGCTACCTATGGCGAAGGAAGCCGTTGGAAAACCTGGCATGTAGAAGACCAACGCTTTGTGACTACAAGACCCGATGTAGTAAGTTTTGTTATGGACAGCCTTACACAGAATGTTACTGTTACAGGAAAAGTAATTGCGCACCTCTTTGCATCAACCACCGCCACAGATGCAGATTTCGTGGTAAAACTAATTGATGTTTATCCTGCTATTAATCATTCCGACAAAAAGATGAGTGGGTATCAATTGCCTGTAGCTATGGAAGTTATTAGAGGACGTTTTCGTAAAAGTTTTAAAACTCCTTCTCCTCTTGAGCCTGGTAAAGTAGAAGAATTCATTATTGATCTTCACGATATCAATCATACTTTTTTAAAAGGACACCAAATGATGATTCAGGTACAAAGTTCATGGTTTCCAATTATTGATCGTAATCCACAAAAATACATTCCGAATATTTTTGAAGCAAAAGAGAGTGACTTTATAAAAGCAACTCATACTATTTATTTCAATAATCAAAATGCAACTTATATTGAATTACCTATAATGAAAGAGTGAAAAATCAGACATTAACCGAAAATTTAGACTTTCTTAATCCACCACATTGCCAAGCTGCCAAAAGTTATCGGCAAACTTAAAAAACAAAAAATAGTATATGCAATTTTTCAAACTTTTTATCATACTTATCATATTTTATCCTGGAAGAGTCTTTGCTCAAACACCTATTGATACTTCAATGGCTGTAAAGATCGGCGGAATCAAGCAGTGGATAAACATTTCTACTAATGACACTTCAAAACCGTTGTTACTCTTTTTGAGTGGTGGACCAGGTGAGTCCAGCATGGATTATAAAGATGATTTCACAAAAAAATTACAGGAACAATTCGTCGTTGTCAATTGGGACCAGCGAGAATCAGGTAAAACACTGCAATTAAATGCGTCTCCCGAACCACTAACGGTTGAGAGGTATCAGCAAGATACACATGAGCTAATCACCTATTTATTACACCACTTTAATCGTCCTAAGCTATACTTGGTAGGCTTTTCCTGGGGAACGGTGTTGGGAATAAAAATGGCTCAGCAATACCCTACACTTTTATATGCTTATATTGCGGTAAGTCAGTTAGTAAATCAAAATAAAAGTGAACAGCTGTTGCTTCAAAGATCAAAAGAGCAGGCTACAGAAGCGAAAAATCAAACCGCTCTTACCGAATTGTCACTTATCAAAATCCCGTTTGTAAACAAAGACCAACTTTATTACCAACGAAAATGGTTGTTTACTTTCAGCAATAATCCAATTTCTGACACAGCACTAAGAAAAGAGTTTGACGAATTCCCTAACTCAATGTTCATGTTGTTCGGTGAGGCAAGCAAAATTGACTTTACAAAAAAAGTTCAGGCACTTCAATGCCCAATCTATTTCTTTGCTGGCAGAAATGATTATCAAACAAACCACGAACTAGCATATAGCTATTACCAACAGCTCAAAGCAAAAAACAAATATTTTTATTGGTTTGAGAAATCGGCACATGTGGTACCTTTTACTGAACCCGATTTATTCCAGCAAACCATTATTGACAAAGTTTTACCGGAAACATTTAAATGAACGAAGGCACAACAGGGGGTTTGCGATAGCGGGGATTCCCGCTATCGCAAACCCCCGAAACGTTATGGGCAAACTTAAAAAACAAAACCAATTCATGAAAAAAAATCAAAATCAATTCTCTTCCAAAAAAATTATAACTTTCCTATTACTGACTTTTGGAATTACAGCTTTATTTGATGTTCCTTCAATTTTACTTAATATAACAGGCTCGGCAAGTGCATTGTTCAATACTGCGAGTATGTGGAGCCCCGCAATTGCAGTGCTTTTGACAAAATGGCTTTATAAAGAAAACATAAGGGAATTAAACTGGAAATGGCCAAAAACAAAATATATTCTTCTATCTTTTGCAATACCTGTATTGTACTCGTTACTTACTTATTTGATAATTTGGACAGCCAAATGGGGAACTTTCTACAACGAGGAGTTTATAAAGGAAACAGCTGCTTCTTATGGCATTTCTTCTCTCTCGCTTGGTATGATAATTTTTATATTCATTTTAATGACAGGAACCTTTGGTATTTTTAGGAGCTGTTCAAATGCGCTTGGCGAAGAAATCGGCTGGAGAGGTTTTTTAACTCCTGAACTATATAATAAATATGGCTATATAAAGACTTCTTTAATTATTGGTATAATCTGGGCTGTCTGGCATTATACAGTTTTAATATTAGGTGACTACAACAATGGAACACCATACTGGTATGGACTGATTTGTTTTACGATATTTATCATTGCAGCAACCTTTATTTTTACTTGGTTTACCATAAAAAGTGGCAGCGTGTTTCCTGCCATGATTCTTCATGCCACAAACAATCTTTACATACAGCAAATCTTTACGCCACTTACCCAAAGTAATTCGAAAAGTCCTTGGTATATTGGTGAATTCGGTATTGTATTGCCATTGGTAACAATAATGTTTGCCATCTATTTTATTTCAAGAAGAAAGGAATTAATCATAGCAAAAATTGAATAAATTACTGGTCCGATAACGCTGATTTGCACACGAACGAAGTGAATTGATGCTATATTCCCTCCCATCAGGGCAATTCTACCTATTTGTTTTTCATACCATATTCTCAAAAAAAATCTTCCGATTTCAAACAAAAAAACTTTAAATCATCAAAGCTTTTAATTTAAAATCAAATGATATTTATCCTTTTAAAATAGAGAATAATCTTTGTAACAAAATAAAACCGCTTTGTTATTTATAACAATTCCAAGAATAAAATGTATCATTTAATAATATTCAATAAAAAATAATCAATAATTTTGCATTATATTTACTATTGCGCAATTATATGCATGCATAGTAAATATTTTGCCCTTTATATATTTATTATAATTAATTTAGCCCTAAATTTATTTGGAAGATATCACAATGAAAATAAAAATAACCGGAATAGGAAGTTATATTCCTGAAAAAAAAATAAGCAACACAGACTTTAGCGAACATGTTTTTTTAAACGAAGACGGAACCCCATTTGCCTACCCAAACGAAGTCGTAATTAATAAATTCAAAGGCATAACCGGTATCGAAAAAAGAAGGTACGCAGAGGATCATTATACCTCTTCCGACCTTGCTTTCTTTGCAGCCCAAAAAGCGATTGAAAATGCAGGAATAGATCCAGAAACCTTAGACTATATTATTTTCGCCCATAATTTTGGCGATGTAAAACACGGTACAAGCCAATCGGATATTATTCCTAGTTTAGCCACCCGAGTTAAAAACAAATTACAGATAAAAAACCCAAAATGTGTCGCTTATGACATCCTTTTTGGTTGCCCGGGATGGATTGAAGGTGTCCTTCAAGCTAATGCTTTCATAAAATCAGGCATGGCAAAAAAATGTTTGGTTATTGGTGCCGAAACCCTTTCTCGAGTGGTAGATGCACATGATCGAGATTCCATGATCTACTCCGATGGAGCCGGTGCTTCGGTTATTGAAGCCTCAGAAGACGAAACCGGAATGTTATCCTATGAAAGCGCTACTTATGCCGCAGAGGAAGCGAATTTCCTTTACTTCGGAAAATCATACAACCCAGATTTAGATCCAGACACCAAGTACATCAAAATGTACGGTAGAAAAATTTATGAATTCGCCTTGAGCCAGGTTCCGGCCGCTATGAAAAGTTGTTTGGACAAAAGTGGTATCGCTATTGGAGACGTTAAAAAAATCCTTATCCATCAAGCTAATGAAAAAATGGATGAAGCCATCATTCATCGTTTTTACAAATTATACGGGCAAACACCTCCAAAAAACATTATGCCGATGAGCATACATGAACTAGGAAATAGCAGTGTGGCAACGGTACCTACTCTTTACGACCTTCTTATTAGAGGAGAAATTCAAGATCAGGAAATCAATAAAGGAGATGTAGTCATATTTGCTTCGGTTGGGGCAGGAATGAATATCAATGCCTTTGTATATCGATATTAGTAGTCTATAAATCTATAAAATCATAGATTTTCATATTTCAAGCCCGCAACTCTAAAATAAATTTTAGAGTTGCGGGCTTTTCTTTTAAAAACTTCTGCATTACCCCATCAATCATTATAATTTACAAACGGTATAAGAAACAGAATCTTTATATTTGCAAACTCTAAAGCTAACGCTATAGTTAAAATAAAAAAACATGTACGAAAAAACATTTCCCAATAAAAGATTCAAACACACTTTAGAATTTTTAAGAAAACACATCTCCACTTCTCAAACCATACTAGATTTGGGTGTCGACAATCCTTTTTCTAAAATCATGAAAGCCGAAGGTTACACAGTAAAAAACACTACTGGTGAAGACTTAGACGTGAATCAAAGTGTTTTTTCGGAAGGACAGCAAGATGTAGTAACTGCTTTTGAAATTTTCGAACACTTACTCAATCCATACACTATTTTAAGTGAAATCAAATCCGATAAATTATTAATATCAATTCCTTTGCGCCTTTGGTTTTCATCAGCCTATCGCAGTAAAACGGATATGTGGGACAGACATTACCATGAATTTGAAGACTGGCAATTGGACTGGTTATTAGAAAAAACAGGTTGGAAAATCATCGACCGAGAGAAATTCACGCATCCCGTAAAAAAAATCGGGTTCCGTCCTTTATTGCGTTTTTTCACTCCTAGATATTATATTGTTTATGCAGAAAAAAATAAAATTTAAGATTGCAGATTAACGATTTCTGATTTTTGATTTTCCATTAACGCTTTACGACAAATCGTTAATCTAAAATCTAAAATCTAAAATCTAAAATTTTTTAAATGAACTACTATATCGTAATCCCTGCCTACAACGAAGAAGCTTTTATCGCTTCGACTTTGCAATCCTTAGTATCACAAACTGTTTTACCCAAAAAAGTGGTGGTTGTCAATGATAATTCTACAGATAAAACTGCCGAAATTGTTTTGGCTTTCGTCAAAGACAATCCGTTTATTACTTTAGTAAATAAAACGTCTGAAGCGATTCATTTACCGGGAAGCAAGGTGATTCAAGCCTTTCACAAAGGCTTTGAAACATTAGATAATGATTATGATATCATTGTAAAATTGGACGGCGATTTAATAATTCCGAACAATTATTTTGAAACCATCTTGAATATTTTCAAAAATGACCCAAAAGTTGGAATGGCTGGCGGATTTGCCTACGTAGAAAAAAACGGCGAATGGATACTGGAAAACTTAACTGACAAAGATCACATTCGAGGCGCATTTAAAGCCTATAGAAAAGAATGTTTTCTTCAAATAGGCAATTTAAAACCCGCAATGGGATGGGACACGGTCGATGAATTACTCTCAAAATTTTACAATTGGAAAGTAGTGACAGATGCTTCCTTAATCATCAAACATCTAAAACCCACTGGCGCCAATTACAACAAAGCCGCACGTTACAAACAAGGTGAGTCCTTTTACACCTTGGGATACGGTTTTTTTATAACGACTATTTCATCTGCTAAATTGGCCATGATGAAAAAAAAACCACTTCTTTTCTTTGATTATATTAAAGGTTTCTGGAAAGCCAAAAAAGCCAAAACCCCTTTATTGGTTACCAAAGAACAAGCCCGTTTCATCAGAAATTATCGTTTGCAGAAAATGAAACAAAAACTTTTCTAGTTTTAAAGTGCCAAAAAACTGCAAACTGCAAACTGTAAACTGCAAACTAATCCTTAATTTAGCCCATATTCTATAAAACTATGATGCTCATTCGTTATTTATCCCAAATTGGAAAATATTTTTTGATGTGGAAAGAAACTTTCAACAAACCAACAAAATGGTCTGTTATGAAAGGGCTAATCCTAAAAGAAATAGACGACTTAATTATTGATTCCCTTGGAATTGTTGCTTTTATTTCCTTTTTTGTTGGAGGAGTTGTTGCCATTCAAACTGCGCTGAATTTAACCAACTCGTTTATTCCAAAATACCTTATCGGTTATGCAACCCGACAATCGATGATATTGGAATTTGCCCCAACTTTTATGTCTGTAATTATGGCCGGAAAAATGGGTTCATTCATAACTTCAAGTATAGGTTCAATGCGAGTAACAGAACAGATTGATGCGCTAGAAGTTATGGGGGTTAACTCTCTGAATTATCTGGTTTTTCCAAAAATTATAGCCCTGTTGCTCTACCCATTTTTAATAGGAATTAGTATGTTTCTAGGGATTTTTGGTGGTTATGTTGCCACTGTTTACGGCGGTTTTGGAGCTAGCATCGACTTTATTGAAGGACTTCAACGAGATTTTATTCCATTTCACATTGCTTATGCTTTTATCAAAACCTTTATTTTTGGTATGTTATTGGCAACAATTCCATCATTTCACGGCTATTATATGAAAGGTGGTGCTCTCGAGGTTGGCAAAGCAAGTACCGTCTCATTTGTTTGGACTTCTGTTACCATCATTTTAATGAATTATATTTTAACTCAATTACTCTTAACTAAATGATAGAAATTAAAAATATAGAAAAATCATTTGGCGGTGTAAAAATTCTTAAAGGGGTTTCCTGTGTTTTTGAGGCTGGAAAAACCAATTTAATTATTGGCCAAAGTGGATCTGGAAAGACCGTTTTATTAAAATCACTGTTAGGAATTCACACTCCTGAATCCGGAACGATATCATTTGATGGTCGTATTTATTCTGAATTAAATCCAGACGAAAAACGAGAAATACGCACCGAGATTGGAATGCTTTTTCAAGGAAGTGCTTTATTTGACAGCATGACAGTTGCCGAAAACGTTGGGTTTCCATTAAAAATGTTTACCAACGACAGTAATGCTAAAATTCAAAATCGTGTTGATTTTGTTCTCAAAAGAGTGAATCTTATTGGCGCCCATAAAAAATTGCCTTCGGAGATTTCGGGTGGTATGCAAAAAAGGGTTGCCATTGCTCGTGCCATTGTAAACAATCCAAAATACCTGTTTTGTGACGAACCCAATTCTGGATTAGATCCAAATACTGCTACTTTAATTGACAATTTAATTCAAGAAATCACTGAGGAATACAACATTACAACAGTAGTAAATACCCATGATATGAATTCTGTTATGGAAATTGGGGATAAAATTTTATTTCTTAAAAATGGTGTTAAAGCATGGGAAGGCACTAAAGAAGAAATTTTTATTACCGACAATGAAGCTATTGTAGAATTTGTTTATTCATCCAACTTATTCAAGAAAGTTAGAGAAGCTTATTTAAAAGGGTAACTATTTTGTTGTGCTTTTTCCAAATATTTTGTCTCGATAACCAACCCAATTGATTAGAACCACCCCGACCAGAATTACAATTAAGGCCAGTATTTGTTTTGTACTAATGGATTCATGGGCAAATAACCAACCTAAAAAAAGAGCAATTACAGGATTGACATATACGTATGTTCCAACCTGTATCAAAGAACGCTTGGTTATCAACCAGACATAAGCAACAAAAGCCAGGATACCAAAAACAATAAGATAACCAAGGCCAAACCAAGAAGTCAAAGAAACATTGCTGATAAGAAATCCTTCTGTCTCATTTGTAAAATAAGATACCCCTAAACAAATAATTCCCGCACTTATCATTTGCAAAGCAACATTCATCAATGTAGGCAAATTGGTTGGGTAATATCTGGAGAACAAAGAACCCAAAGCCCAAGATATTCCTCCAGCTATGATTACAAGAACCCCTAAAACGAAATGATCTGAAAAAACAGATTCATTAACATCAAAAAGGATTATTACCCCCACAAAACCAATTATTAGACCTAAAAGAGAACTGACATTCGAGAAATTTTCTTTCCACTTTGGATAATCCAAAATCAAGAACCAAAAAGGCAAACTGCAAACCACTATTGAAGCAATCCCCGAAGGAACATATTGTTCTGCCCACATTACCGAACCTGTTCCTCCAACAAGTAAAAGAGTTCCATTGATTGTGTTTTTAACAATCGCTTTTACACTTGGGATTTTAAGCTCCCCTTTTGCCTTAATTATAATAAGCAAAAACAACCCTGCAATTACAAATCGCAATCCCATTAACATAAAAGGAGGAATCGTTTCCAGACCCAAAAAAATAAAGAAATAAGTGCTTCCCCAAATAATAAAAATGGCTGCAAAAGCGAGATAAATAAGAAATTGGTTTTCCTTTTGTGTCATAAAATTGGGGAAATTTGGAATTTTAAAGGGCTGAAAGTATTTCTTCCGAAAAGCATTTAAATTTTGGTCGTCATCCCGATAATTATCGGGACACTTTGTAATTTGAAAGGAATAAATTTTATTTTTATGTAGATTTCAACTGGGCAACTATTCCTTTTATTTCTTGTTCTTTACTTTTTGGATAAATTAACAAGACAGAATCTTTATCAACTATAATATAATCGTCAAGCCCGTCAATTATAACTTGTTTCCCCAAGGCGGTCCTAATGATATTATTTGACGCATTTTGCAATAATACAGTAGCGTTTACAACTGCATTATTATTATCGTCTTTTGGCAATTTTTCGTGCAGTGAACCCCAAGTTCCAAGATCATTCCAATCGAAAGTTGCTGGGAGTACATAGACATTTTGAGCATTTTCCATTATGGCATAATCGATGGAGATATTGGCCGCATTTGGATAATTTTCTTGAATAAAGGCGCTTTCTTTTGCCGTATTATACACTTCATAACCCTCCATAAAGAGAGCAAACATCTCCGGTTGAAACTGCTCAAAGGCTTTCAAAATAGAGTCCACTCTCCAAATAAAAATACCGGCATTCCACAAATAATTCCTACTTTGGATAAATTTTCTTGCTGTTTTGGAATCTGGTTTTTCACGAAACTGAACCACTTTTTTTATCGAACGACTATCCAATTTATCAAATTCAATATACCCATAACCTGTATTCGGTGAGGTAGGTAAAATTCCCAAAGTCATCAAGGTCTCTTCTCTTTCGCATAAATCAAATGAACGTTGCAAATTGGCCACAAACTGCATTTCGTCTTCTATCCAGTGGTCACTTGGCGCGACAACCATTACTGCATTTGGATTTATTTTTTTGATTTTTAATGAGGCATACAAAATACAAGGAGCTGTATTTCTCATGGCAGGTTCCAAGACAATTTGTTCTTGTTTAACCATTGGCAATTGTTCCAAAATCAAATCATTATAACTCTCATGAGTCAGAATCAAAATATTTTCTTTCGGAATAATTTGTGATAATCGACTAAATGTTTTCTGAATTAAAGTCTCGCCAGACCCCAACATATCGTGAAACTGTTTCGGAAATTCTTTGGTGCTCACAGGCCAAAATCGAGAACCGATTCCCCCTGCCATTAATATTGCGTAATAATTTTTGTTCATTTTTATGTTTTTTTTGTTCGCTTGAAAAGCTAAACTTCTTATTAAATTTAACTACCCAGGCAACAACTCCACCTCAGCATTTGGATTAAACAAATACAACCGTCCAGTACTTACTTCCAAGCATTCGTATCGTTTTGTTCGTATCGCTATTTTCTTGAAAATCTTTCCATTTGAAATTCTAAAAACACTACCGTAAGGAATCTCAAAGATATAGTTTTTATCATTCTGTTTATCATACTGTTTTAAAGCCAATGCCAATGTGGCATCCGTATCACTACTCGCCGCGGGGTTTTTGAAATGTCTTGCCAACAAAGGCAATAATTGATTGGGGAAAATCTCTGGCCGAATAAACGGCACCATCATCCTTTGAAAAGAATGTTTCCATTCCCCTCCATGAGGTTTGATATTTCTGCCAAATTTTTCAAAAGCAACCAAATGCGAGATCTCATGAATCAGCGTAATCAAAAACTTGTATTTATTGAGACTGGAATTAACCGTAATTTCATGTTTGCCATTCATTCCTTTTCGATAATCACCATGACGGGTTTGCCTCTCATTTACAATCTTGAGATGTACTTGATGCGTAACAATCAGTTCAAAAACTGGTTTTACGGCATGTTCCGGTAAATATTTTAAAAGGGTTTCGCTCAAAATTAGTTATGAGTTTTAAATTATAAATTATGAGTTTTTTTTGAAGTAATTATTATGCTTCTAATGATTTTTAAAACCTCATTACTTTGTTGATGAATGGAATTAAATTCATTTTCAGAAATGTAATCTGTTTCTTTCAGGAGTTCTAGCCAATACATTGCTTCATCACATTCTTTTTGTGAGATCGATAATTTATGAATGAAATCGACTTTGCTTTGAGCATTTATAGCTTCCCGAACATTTGCACCAACAGAAGTTACAGAGCGCAAAAACTGTTTACTTATCGCAAACTCTTTCTTTTCAGAAACCAAATATTTATAAAAATCAACTCCCCTTATCGCTAACTCAAAACTTTTCGTCTTAATAATACTTTCACTCATAATTCATAACTCCAAACTTTAAGGATTCGTCGAAGAAACCTGCAACACTTTACCGTTAAAATATTTATTTCCGGTAAGGGTAAAATCATAAATATAATTGGCCATTTCACTTGCAGAAAGTGGCGCTTGATAACCTGGGAAGGCTTCTTGCAACATTTCAGTTTGAACAGAGCCTAATGCCAAAACATTAAATGAAATTCCTTGTTCTTTGTATTCTTCGGCCAATAATTCAGATAAAGTAATTACGGCTCCTTTACTCGAACTATAAGCCGCCAATCCAGCAAACTTAAGGCTTCCTTGAATGCCTCCCATAGAACTTATGGTTACAACGTGACTTCCTTTTTTTAAATAAGGCAAACAGATACGGGTCAGATTGGCCACTCCAAAAACATTGACTTTATATATATTTTCGAAATCATGTTGTGTCGTTTCCGAAAAAGGTCTTAATAATAAACTACCTGCATTATGTACAACGGCATCAATAGTTCCCCAAGTTGAAGATAGAAAATCCGTCACTTTACTCAACTCTTCCTCATTTGATAAATCTATCGAAAGACAAGTAATATTTTTGTGAGCAAGTAATGCATGATGTGTTTTTCTTGACAAAGCAAGAACGTGATGTCCTGCATTGGCAAACTGCAAAGCCAACTCAAAACCTATCCCTCTACTTGTTCCGGTAATAATTATATTTTTCATTCGACGATAATATTTGTTTTTTTAATGGAAAATGGTATCGCCATTCTTCTTTTATATTTGATTTTTGGAATCATGACGATTTCATATAGCAAAAATAAACAAAACCAACAAAAGGGACACTATTTTAAACAAACGGATTTATGCTAATATAAAAAACTAGAATACTTTATTTTGATTATTTTTACAGCGAAATATAGCAACCCTAAATTCATATAAAAATGATTAAAAACATACAATTTGCGGCAGCAAAAACAACGGACATAGAAGGCGTATTGGCATTACAAGAGCTTTATTTGGTATCAAACATGACCGAAGAAGAAAAAGAAGCCGGATTTGTAACCACTCCTTTTTCTATTGAACAACTCCAAGAAGTCATCAACCAAGAAGGTCTGTTTATTGCGAAAGACAATAACAAAATCATTGCTTATATTTTTGCCGCGAGTTGGAATTATTTTAGTCAATGGGCTATTTTTAACCACATGACTCCTATGCTACCTGGACTTTCATTCAAAGATTTTAAGCTTACTGCAATCAACACTTTTCAATACGGACCTATTTGCATCGACAAAAAATACCGAAGTAAAGGATTGATTAACCCTTTCTTTGAGTTTATGCGAATTCACATGGTTAAAAAATTCCCTGTGAGTATTACCTTTATCAACAAAACCAACATGCCTTCTCAAAAAGCTCATATTGAAAAACTAAAATGGTCGGTTATTGGCGATTTTCAATTCAACAATAACAATTATTTTATTTTGGGTTACGATATGAATCAGCCGGTTTTGTAAACAATCTATCTAATATACTTTTTATACACTTTAAAAGTTTGGAAGAAAGCCAAGCCTACAAAAAACAATGGAATACATACAGGCATAATATATTTTGAAAAAGAAAATGTGTTTTGAGATAAAGAATCCAATACTACTATTGCTCCCAGCATTCCAAAAAAAGTTCCCACTAAAGTTCCTAAAATATAATAAAATTTAAGTTTATGGACTAATGATATATGATTAGCATTTATTAAATACAAATTCCAACCCATCCAAAATGGTATTTGAAGAAAATTCAATCCACACAGCACCATTCCAATCAAAAAGGGAGAATATTGCACATAACCCTCCAAATAATTATGTTTCCCGACTGTTTGATTGGAATGTGCATAAAATAAATAGGCCAACAACAAAAGAAAAAATATGGCAAAAAAATCAATGCCTCTCATTAGTTTCTTATTATTTAGAAGTTGGTTTGCAAAAATCACTGTAAAATAAATGACAATAGCCTCAATAACAATCACCCCCAGTAAATAAGAAACTAAGGAATTCATTCCAAATCTAGAAAAAACCTCAACCCCGATAACATTCAAATACCCGAGAGGCAGCGACCCTACAAAGCTTACAATAAATCCAACTACTATATTTTTAACAGGCTTCATCTCTTAGAAATTTACAATTTTATCACTTTGCTCCAAATGCAAGCGGTACTCTTTCATTCCTACTTTATGCTCTAAATATGGAAATCCGTTTTTATGATTAGCAACGCTAATTTCATACATATATCTAATGTGTCGGGTGAGTTCCTTCCATGCAAAAAACAAAGAATGTTTGGGGTCGTAGATATGTGTGGGCTCACTGCCAGCTCCATTCAACTCTACGACCGAGAAGTTTTCCCCAAGTTCCAGTGCTTCAAAAGTATCGTACATGACATCTAGTCTTCCAAAATAAAAGCCAGGAATTTGCAAACACATTTCATTGAAAGCAGCGTTAAGTTTTGGGGTTATCCAATGGCTGCCATCAATAAATTTGGCTCCACGAGCATGATTCCCGTACGGAACGAGATTCATTTTTTCGCCGAAAGGCAAAACTTCTAGCAATTTCTTGCCGTATTCTTGTTTTAAAGTCTTCAACTGCAATTCATATCTTGGATTTTCTTTAATCAAATCCTCCATAGTTGACACTCCATTTCCGGTAATAATCAAAAATTCTTTGGAAACGATTCCTGTAATTTTTCCTTTCTTTTCGTGTGGATATCGTACATAAAACACTCCCACTTCATTTGTGTATGGAATCAAATCCTGCACAACATAATCAAAATTGGCGTTTTCGGTGTACTTTTGCAAATCATCCGGTGTTTCTATTTTTTTTACCCCAGAACCTCTTAAACCAATGTCGGGTTTGGCAATAAAGGGGTATTTAATCCCAGCGTTTTCAATTGTACAATGGACTTCTTCAATAGAAGTTCCCTCTTTGATAAGTTCCGTTTTGGGATAATATTTTTGTGGAATCAAATTATAAATTTGCTTCTTACTTTCCATCATAAATCCTCCATTTTTGATAGTCGGATTTGAGGCATTAAAGAAAAATATCGATTTTGCTTTAATGGAATAATACCCCCAAAGAAAATAAATGGGAATGTAAACAATTTGAAAAGGCCAATATTCCCAGTGGGTGAGTTTGTGAAAAAAAAGTTTCAATTTTTTACTTATTTTATTAATCTCTGTCAAAGTTCAAAACTTTGACAAAGATATTAAGATATTAAATGGATATAAACGTTTTTGAGTATTCTTCGTTTGCAATCAAATCCAAGTGATGAATCATTACTTTATTTTTCTCAATTACGCATTGCGTTATGCTCAATGTTTTCAATTCATCGTTTCTGTTAATAACCAAACCGTGTTCATTATTATCTTCTTTGGTGTACCGATGAAAATGAAGCATTTTCTGTTCTGTAATCTCCGGATTTACTTCCAAAAAAGTATAAAACCAACTTGAACGCTGTTCCCGAATCGCTTTTGAATATAATGTTGATGAAGACCAAACATGGTTTTTATGAATATCTAATGGAGTTGTTGTTTTTTCGACCCCATTCCAACGCAACTGAAAAAGCTGATTTTCCTGAAACAAAACTAAGGTAAACGGTTCGATTTCAACTAAATCAACTTCTCGCCAAAAATCCTTCGGAGAAGCATTCCCAATCATTTCGAGAACAATTAAGCCACGGCTCTTCCTATAATGCGATAGCACTTGATGTTTTTCATCGGCTCCGTTTAGCAAGACTAAAATGGTTCCATTTTCATCAACTACAAACCAAGTTCCGCCTGCTTTGGGATCTTTTGGATAAATAACATTCTTTCCGTTTAAAATGTAGTTTTTGGGCGGAATGGCACTTGGTCGAATTATTTTTTCATCGCGATTTGAAGTAATGATAACTTTATCATTGGCACATACAAAACTTACTGTGCACATTGATTTCTGTATTCGATTGTAGAACGAGCCACTCCAAAATTTTTATCAACTGCTACGTTTTCACATTTTAAAATCGCCACTTTTATTAATGCTTGATGATGAATACAATGTTCTAAATTATATAGCAATTCTCTGTAATAATTGGTTTGAATTTTAATGGCAATACCATCAATGATTTGTTGTAATTCTAGATTTTTATTTTCTTTAGAGATGCTGTTTTTTATATCCAAAATAATTTGAATAGCAAAATCAGTATTGGTTTGAATCAACATATTCCTATCTCTTTTGTCATAATTCACAATTCCGGAATCATAATTTCGATTCAAACATTGAAACATTTCAATTATGTGTCGAGTATGTTCTCCAATGCTGGCGCCACTTAATTCAAAACAAGATTTTGAATATTCCTTTTCGGACAATTGATTAAGCAAACCAATCAATTCGTTTAAGCAATTATGTATAGATGGAATTAGCATATTATAGTTTCAATTTTAACAAGTTGGTTATTTTACTTTTATCCCGAATAAATTAATGCGACACAACAAAGAAAGGTAATTATTGCTAAAATAAACAAAGTCTCATTCAAAAAAAACACCTCTTAAATAAAAAAAACCAAACTCGAAAATTCAAGTTTGGTTTTTTTTATATAGATTCAATGCTTAAACTAATTATGAAATTAAGGTTCTTGAAATTACAATACGTTGAATTTCGGAAGTCCCTTCATAAATTTGGGTGATTTTTGCATCACGCATCATACGTTCTACGTGATACTCGGCAACATAACCGTTTCCTCCGTGAATTTGAACAGCTTCAATAGTGGTATCCATAGCCGTTTGAGAAGCAAACAATTTGGCCATTGCCCCAGATTGAGAGATATCCATTCCTTGATCTTTTTGATAAGCCGCATTAAAACACAACAATCTAGCCGCTGTAATTTGAGTCGCCATATCGGCAAGTTTGAAAGCAATCGCTTGATGTTTGAAGATTTCTTTTCCAAAGGCTTTACGCTCTTGCGAATATTTTAAAGCCAATTCATAAGCTCCAGTTGCAATTCCTAAAGCTTGAGAAGCAATACCAATTCGTCCGCCGTTTAATACCGACATCGCAAAATTGAATCCAAAACCATCAGCTCCAATTCTATTTTCTTTAGGCACTTTGACGTCATTAAATAATAAGGAATGCGTATCCGAACCGCGAATTCCCATTTTCTTTTCTTTTGGTCCAATATCAAAACCAGCCCAACCTTTTTCCACAATAAAAGCATTGATTCCTTTATGACCTTTTTCAACATCAGTTTGTGCAATCACAATATAGGTTGAAGCAGAAGCACCATTGGTAATCCAGTTTTTGGTACCATTCAATAGATAATGATCTCCTTTATCTATAGCGGTCGTTTTTTGCGAAGTCGCATCAGATCCTGCTTCTGGTTCCGACAAACAAAATGCTCCAATTACTTCTCCTTTGGCAAGTGGAACTAAATATTTCATTTTTTGCTCTTCGTTGCAGTACTTTTCTATTCCAGCACAAACCAACGAATTATTAACAGACATAATAACGGCTGCCGAAGCATCTATTTTTGCAATCTCTGTCATCGCTAGAACATAAGATACGCTATCCAATCCGGAACCACCGTATTTTGGATCAACCATCATTCCTAAAAATCCCAGTTCAGCCATTTTTTTTACTTGCTCTGTAGGAAATTTCGAGAATTCATCTCGTTCTATTACTCCAGCCAACAATTCAGTTTGAGCAAAATCTCTAGCTGCTTGTTGAATCATTAATTGCTCTTCTGTTAAATTAAAGTCCATAAACTGTGTTTTTAATTAGTATGTTTGTGTTTTTAATAAAAAAATAACCTCAACACAAGAAATACAACAATTATTTTTAGAATGTATTTTCTGATTATTCCTTGATGATTATTTTACATTTTTAGAATTAGCTCTATTTATATTTAAAAAAAGCAGTCAAAGATACTTTTTTATTGTGAATTTATCAATTTTGACTCGTAAATTTGTCTTATGAAATTAGAATACTATAACGTTATCGGAGTGATGTCCGGAACTTCGCTTGATGGAGTCGATTTAGCACATATAAAATTCTCAATACAGGATCAACATTGGACTTTTGAAATCCTTGAAAACGAAACCACTAGCTATAGCAAATACTGGATACACGAATTAAAGTCGGCCGTAGACTATTCCGAAATCAAACTTCAAAAACTTAACAAAGAATACACTATACTACTCGCATCAATTATTACTGATTTCATCAAAAAACATAAAATCGGAAACCTGGATGCCATTTGTTCCCATGGACATACTATTTTGCATCAACCTCAAAACGGATTTACGCTTCAAATTGGCAATTTACCAGAAATTTCAAAATTGACTCAACAAACCGTGGTTTGCGATTTTAGGATCCAAGACGTACAACTTGGCGGCCAAGGAGCTCCGTTGGTTCCTATTGGCGATCGTATTTTGTTTTCAGAATATGATTATTGCATGAATCTTGGCGGATTTTCGAATGTGTCATTTGAGGAAAACAATAACCGAATTGCTTTTGACATTTCACCTATAAATACAGTTCTTAATTTTTATGCCAATCAATTGGGACTCGATTATGATGACAAAGGGGAAATTTCACGGAAAGGAAGTTGCAACGAAACACTATTACAAGAATTAAATAGTCTAGACTTTTACCAGAAACAACATCCAAAATCCTTGGGTTTTGAATTTGTAAAAGAAACCGTTCTTCCCTTAATTGAACGGTACCAAATACCCATTGAAGACAAACTACACACTTTTACGGAGCATGCAGCTTTACAAATCGCATTGGCCTTACCCCATAAAAAAGGAAGTCTCTTGACAACTGGCGGTGGTGCTTACAATGATTTTCTCATCGAACGTATTCAAAACCATTTGCCGCAAATGGAAATTATCATTCCTTCCAATAAAATTCTGGAATTCAAAGAAGCTTTAATCTTTGCATTACTCGGTGTATTAAAACTTAAAGGAGAAATCAATGTTCTTTGCAGTGTAACGGGAGCTAAACACGATCATAGTTCCGGAACAATTTATCCGTTTCAAAAAGAAAACCAACACGTATAGAAATTAGGTTTAAAAAAACCTTATTTGGAATTTGGCTTTCAGACAAGTCCCTTGACGAAGATTTGAAAAATAATCTATTGGGTAAATAATACCTCATCTTTATTCTAGTGTAGAATTTATTCTAAAATAAAGTCGGTTAAAATCATAAAATAAAAGGTGTTTTTATATTTAATTTGATATAAAAGCACTTTTTTATTGGAAAAAAAATCAATATCGAAAAAAATATCCAAAATACATATTTCGCATAAATCCTTTTTTTATATTTGTAAAAAATAAACATATCACAAAAATATGAAAGATTTACTGAAGAAATTTGAAAACAAAGCTCCTGAAATCATATTCAACTGGAAAGATTCCGAGACCGAAGCCGAAGGTTGGACTGTAATCAACTCCCTTCGTGGTGGTGCTGCAGGTGGAGGAACACGTATGAGAAAAGGGCTTGATATGAATGAGGTTTTGTCATTGGCAAAAACCATGGAAGTGAAATTTTCGGTTTCTGGACCAGCAATTGGTGGTGCTAAATCTGGAATTAATTTTGACCCGAATGATCCCCGCAAAAAAGGCGTTCTTCAACGTTGGTACAAAGCAGTTTCCCCTTTATTGAAAAGTTATTACGGAACGGGTGGCGATTTGAACGTAGACGAAATACACGAAGTAATTCCAATGACAGAAGAATGTGGCGTTTGGCATCCGCAGGAAGGTGTTTTTAACGGACACTTCAAACCAACCGAAGCTGACAAAATCAACAGAATTGGACAATTACGCCAAGGTGTAATTAAAGTGATTGAAAACCCGAAATTCTCTCCAGATGTAACCCGAAAATATACTATTGCCGACATGATTACCGGTTTTGGGGTTGCCGAAGCGGTGCGTCATTTCTATGATATTTACGGAGGTTCTGTAAAAGGAAAGAAAGCCATCGTGCAAGGTTTTGGAAACGTAGGTTCTGCAGCTGCTTTTTACTTGGCCGAAATGGGTGCAAAAGTAATTGGAATTATCGATAGAGACGGTGGTTTAATCAAGGAGGAAGGTTTTACTTTCGAAGAAATAAGAACCTTATTCCTTGCCAAAGACGGAAATAAATTGGTAGCCGAAAACATGATTCCTTTTGAAGAAATCAATCAAAAAATCTGGACTATTGGTGCCGAAATATTTACTCCTTGTGCTGCATCTCGATTAGTGGCCCAAAGTCAAATTGACAGCTTAATCGCCAATGGATTGGAAGTAATTTCTTGTGGTGCCAACGTACCTTTTGCCGATAAAGAAATCTTTTTCGGTTCGATCATGGAAGAAGTGGATCATAAAGTAAGCTTGATTCCTGATTTCATTTCCAATTGCGGAATGGCCAGAGTATTTGCTTATTTCATGGAAAAGAAAGTCCAAATGACGGATGAAGCTATTTTTCAAGATACTTCAGAAACCATCAAAAAAGCCATTGCCAAAGCGCATGATTTGAATGCATCTAAAACAAATATTAGCGCCACTGCTTTTGAAATTGCCTTAAAGCAATTGACATAGTCGAACAAACTATTACAAATACAT
>Ga0184629_10000185_pt1 | contig 27421 bp, 29 predicted proteins | sample PLM4_32_b1_FD_133158 | JGI IMG/M metagenome (GOLD analysis project Ga0184629, IMG submission 133158) | Groundwater sediment microbial communities from an aquifer in East River, Colorado, USA - PLM4_32_b1 | ecosystem: Environmental > Terrestrial > Soil > Riparian zone | place: USA: East River...
CAGGACTTGCGGCCGCCGGTAATGCCTCCAAAGGGTTCTTCTCCGGAGGCTCCACAGGTACCGATTCTGCGGTGGCCGACCGGACCACTTATGCAACCGAAGTGACGGTAGCGGTTTCTGGTGCGAACCTGAGTGTGGCCCGTCAGCAACTTGCGGCCGCTGGCACTGGAATTTTCTAGAGGACGTTATGAATATCATACTATCAGAAGGCAATACCGCAACCCTGACCGTGGATACGATTGTTCTGAGAGGGAATACGTCAGGCACGATCACACTCGGAGCCAATTCTGTAGCCGGTTCCTCCAATCTCTCATTGCCTGGTTCAAATGGCACATTGTTGCTGACAGAGAATTCCAGCATGATTATGACTTCACCGGTGATTACTCCAGCCCAGATCACCGCTGATACGGATGATTGGGCACCCACAGGATATGCGAATGCCTGGATGATCAATGCCAATACCAGTGACACCTGGTCTCTGGGTGGACTGACGTATGGATTGACGAATTCTGTCATCATAAATAATGTTGGAGCAAATAGAATTCTATTGAACCATGAGGCGAATACCTCAACTGCCGCGAATCAATTTTGGTTAGACGAAGATCAAGTCACCGTGTATGCGAATGTGTCGATTTTCCTCATGTATGACGTCACTGGGACCCGTTGGGTTGTCAATGGGGCCGAACGAAAAGTCGGTAAAGGTTTCTTCTCAGGAGGTTCCACGGGTTCCCATTCTGCTGTGGCCGACCGGACGACCTATGCGACCGAAGTCACCGCTGCGGTCTCTGGTGCGAACCTGAGTGTAGCCCGAGATGGACCTGCAGCCGCAGGCAATGCCTCCAAAGGTTTTTTCTCAGGAGGCGACACGGATACCGATTCTGCGGTGGCCGACCGGACGACTTATGCAACCGAGACGACCGCAGCGGTCTCTGGTGCGAACCTCAGCCTAGCACGGCGTTACCCAGGGGCCACAGGAAATGCCTCCAAAGGGTTCTTCTCAGGAGGCTACGCATCAGGTCCCGCTTCTGCTGTGGCCGACCGGACGACCTATGCAACAGAGACGACTGCAGCGGTCTCTGGGGCGAATCTGAGTGTGGCACGGTACGAACTGGCGGCCGCAGGCAATGCCTCCAAAGGGTTCTTCTCAGGAGGATACACAGGTTCCGCTTCTGCTGTGGCCGACCGGACGACCTATGCAACCGAAGTGACGGTAGCGGTCTCTGGAGCAAACCTGAGTGTAGCCCGAGATGGACTTGCGGCGGCCGGAAATGCTTCCAAGGGATTCTTCTCAGGAGGTCACGTTGCGGCTGTTTCTCTTGTGGCCGACCGGACCACCTACGCCACCGAGGTCACTGCAGCGGTCTCTGGTGCGAATCTGAGCCTAGCACGGCAAGTACCTGCGGCCGCTGGCACCGGAATTTTTTAATATTTACGATGAGGAGGTTATAATGAATTTACCAGAAATTATTTCACAACATGATGCACTCTTTGCCGCGTTTGACGCCGTGAGTCAACCACGAAGTGATTATCAATTGAGAAAGTTTGTGGTGGGAGAACACGAAACACCAGAGAGACAGTATCTTCAGGTGGTCGTCGAAATGCAGCGAAAAGTCTCGTCCCTTCGGCGCGCCGTGATTGAACGACGAAAGAAGATTGCCGCGATGGAGAAGGAAACGAATCTCGATGAAAAGGAATTGATGCAGATTGATCTCGATGACATGAACTTTGCGATTACGGGGGCCATGCGTGAATTCAACACGCTCTATGACATCTACATGGGCCTCCCGACATTCACCACCCAGCAACTTCAGGATGCGGAAGAGGGTTACTGGATTCGCCGGTTGATTCGACAATCACAGGTTGATATCGATTCCTGTGGGCAAGTGTCACCTGGTAACATGGATGCCCTGAGACAAGCAGGGATTGTCACTGGATTTGAGGAACGATTCAATTTGGTTTCACAGTCACTTCGAGGAGTTAATCATGATTTACTTCAGCTATCAACTCAAGGCTAATCCAGACGGTTCCCTATCGGGACCGTCGGGCATTCTTCCCGCAAATTCCATTACTGGAATTACAGCGAATGGAATATACTACGGAAAATCTTCTATCAATACGATTTCGTTGCTCACGAATGCAGGGTACCAAGCGAACGTCGTGAATAGTGCGTATCAGTATGTCATAGCGAACGTCGCCAACGGTGTGATTACGGGTGTGGAGCGACGGGCTGACCATCATCTGATCGTGAATAGCTCCGCCAACACCCAAAACGCCGAGAACATTGCGTTTACGGCCTATACCACATGGCTAGGGTCGGGCAATAACCCACTACCTCCATCGATGCCCTATGACACCTCTGATTATGAGGGCTTTAGCAATTGGATGAATAACGCCTTGTCTGTTGTCAATATCAATGCGTTCTGTGCTGCATACCCAGCCTTTACGTGGTTTGTGACCTCACATAATGACGCAGGCATCACCGCGGTGATGATCGATGCGTTTAATACCGGAAAAATTACTGCGCCGCAATTATCGGCAGTGAGGACCGCGATGACAGATTTTAACATTCCCATCATATTACCATAAGCAGGAGACCATGGCAAAATTACGTCTGAATGGCGACACATCGGGATGGATCGATCTTGTAGCCCCTGCTGTGGCACCCAACACGACCTACACCTTCGACCGAACGACTGGATCAGTTCTCACACAAGACGACACCGCGATAGGACTGCACACCATGTGGATTCCTGCATGGGCGATGTACCCCACGGTCACAAATGGTGCCTCAGCGGCCAACGGTGCGTTTGAATTAGTCACCAATGACCTAATGCTCAAGACCCTGGACTTTGATACCACCACGTCAGAGAAAGCGCAGTTCAGTCTCAAGCTTGGCACCTCATGGAACCTGGGAACCGTGACGGCCAAGGTGGTCTGGTCACATGGTACCACCACCGTCAACTTTGGTGTTTCGTGGTCGGTATCAGGTCGTGCATTCAGTGACAACGAAGCCGGCGACCAGGCACTCGGTACCCCAATGGTATTCAGCGACACTGGGGGAACTGCAAACAACATTTACATTTCACCTGCATCGGGAGGTATCACGATTGGTGGTACTCCAGCGGATGGTGATTGGATCATCATGGAAGTCTTGCGCTCAGTCGCCAATGCCAGTGATACCATGGCGATTGATGCAAGACTCCATGGTGTCGAGTTGACCTACACCACCGATGCAGGCACGGATACCTAAGAGGAACCTATGCGACATTATGCATGTCTATACGCCGATACGTTGACCATCCATCACTTCCAGGATTTTCCTATACATGAAAATCTGCCGAAGGATATTCCACATAAAAATATCCTCTGGAGAGAATGGGTGGAGATACATCCACCGTTTGACCCAAAGACCGAAGAGGAAGAAGGTACCATTCAAAAAATTACAGAGACCCAGTGTATCACGACGCACTTGATTGTGCCGAAAAAACCTATTCCAGTGGAGACCCCTGAACAAATTCAAAGCCGAACCCTACGATTGATTCAGTCATCCTGTTTTTCAGAAGATCGACTCCCATTGTCGATGCTTGTGCTTGAGTTGTATAATGAGGTTCGCATACTCAAAGGTCAGGAACCCATACTCGTAGACGACTTCAAGAAAGTGTTGCAACATTATGCAACCTAGTACCCAGCAGACTGGATTCAACTTCGGAAGAAGAGAAGAATTCAGCAGCCGCACCATCATCACTGTGGCCACAGCGAACACGGCGTTTACTGTACCCGGGGATTGCTACAACATCGGTGTCAGAATGTGGGGTGCAGGCGGTGGTGGTGGTCGTGCAGGGTCCACATCAGCTTCGACGGGCGGTGGAGGCGGTGGTGGTGGATTCATACGAGGAGTTCTTGCAGTCACTCCAGGGGAAACAATATTCTATGCGCTCGGTGCTGGTGGTGCTCTGGGAGGCACAGTCAGACACGGTGCTGGAGGTGGCGGTGGTACCTGGCTCATGCGCGGCAACACGATGCTCTGTGCTGTGGGTGCCGGCGCAGGTGGTGCTTCTGGTGCTGATAACAACGCAGAAGACGGTGGCGGCGGCGGCGCGGGTGGAGGTACCACAGGAGGCACTGGAGAAACTGGAAGCGGTGGAGGAGGTACAGGGGGTACTGGTGGCACGCAAGCCGCTGGTGGTACCGCTGGTGGTTCTGGTACACCCATTGGAGAAAACGGAGAAATAGACGGCACACATTTCGGAGGCGACGGCGGGAGAAACAACGCCGACGGCACGCAGGGTGGTGGTGGAGCAGGTGGAGCCCCAGGTGGTGGTGCCGGAGGCTCAGTTGTAGCCGCGGCAGGCGGTGCGGGTGGAGGCGGTGGCGCAGGATTCTTTGGAGGTGGCGGCGGAGGTGGAGGACCCACAGGAGAAGCCGGGGGTGGTGGTGGAGGTGGATCGAGTTATACTGGTGGATTGATAGATGGTGTTGGTTTCACAATTGTCAATACTCAGGGATCTGCTGCGGTCGGCCCCACGGGTGGTAATAACGCCGGAGAAAGTGAACCTGACAAACTTGTAGGTTCTTACGGTGAGGGTGGCTCTGGTGGAGTTGGCACCGATGCTGCAGGTACCGCTGGTAGCGGCGGTGTCATCATTCTCTATACCAACTAAATAGAATCAAAGGAAACCTATGTCAATTCCAGCAACTCGCGCACAATTCAAAGATTACTGTCTCCGAGCACTCGGTCACCCGGTCATCGAGATCAACGTGGATGATGATCAGGTAGATGATAGAATCGATGAGTCCCTAGAATTTTTCCAAGACTATCATTATGACGGTTCCGAAAAGACCTATCTCAAGCACCGAATCACTCAACAAGACCGAGACCGCAGGTATATCTTGATTCCTGAACGCATCATTGGTGTCACGGGTGTCATGCCCTTTGATGACTCAGCAGCCTCAATCAACATGTTCGACCTCAGGTATCAACTCAGACTTCATGACCTTTATGACTTTACCAGTGTCAGCTACGTGCCCTATACGATCACAATGCAGCATATCAGAACGATGCAGATACTCTTCTCAGGTACCCCACAGTTCCGATTCCATCGCCATCGCAATCGGTTGAACCTCGACGTGGATTGGAATGCAGTCGCGCAACTGGGTTCCTACGTGGCCATGGAATGTTATGCGACGATGAATCCCGAACGCATTGATTTTGCGGGAACCGTGAATACTTCAGCAGGTTCCAATACCATCACCAGCACAGGTACGACATTGGACTCCGCATTCTTCAGGGGTGATGAAATTGTCATTGCGAACACCCTGGGTGGTGATGTGTCCACAACAGTCGAAAACATGCTTGATGCGTCATCCATGAATGTCATGACGACCATGGCGTTCACTGAGTCTGGGTTGTCGGTGTACCAGGTGGGAAATAGTGATGTGTGGAATGATCGGTTTTTGAAGAGGTATGGTACTGCAGTGATCAAGAGGCAATGGGGTTCGAATCTCAAGAAATTTTCGGGTGTGCAGATGCCTGGTGGTATCACACTCAACGGGCAAATCATTTTCGATGAAGCCATCAAAGAAATCAAGGAACTCCAGGAAGAAATGTTCTCATTGAATGTTCTTCCTAATGAATTTTATATTGGATAGGAGATTCTGTGTCCTATTCCGACAAGGTGCTCGACCATTTCAATAATCCTCGTAACATAGGAAGTATGCCTAAGGGTGACATAGACGTAGGTACTGGTATGGTTGGTGCTCCTGAGTGTGGTGACGTGATGAAACTACAAATTCGCGTGATTGATGATGTCATTCAAGATGCCAAGTTCAAAACCTTTGGTTGTGGTTCTGCAATTGCCTCTAGCAGCATGGCGACTGAATGGCTCAAAGGTAGGACACTTGAGGAAGCAGGGAAGATCAAGAACACAGATATTGTGAGGGAACTCAATTTACCACCAGTGAAAATTCACTGTTCGGTTCTTGCAGAAGATGCAATCAAGGCTGCTCTTGCAGATTACAAAAAGAAACAGGAGACTAGATCATGATCACCATCACAGAAAAAGCATCGAACAAAATCAAAGAATTGCTTGGAGAGGACCCAGAAGCCAAGGGGCTCCGAGTGTATGTTCGTGGTGGTGGGTGCCATGGGTTTGAATATGGGATGCTCCTAGAAATTAACGTGACTGAGGATGACAACACCTTTGAACAGAATGGTGTCTCGGTGATCGTGGACCCACAGAGCCTTCCGTTGCTTGCTGGTTCTGAAGTGGACTACTCTGACAGCCTCATGGGTGCTGGGTTCCAGATCAAGAATCCTACGGCAAAAAGTACCTGCGGGTGCGGGTCAAGTTTCTCGTGACCCCCTTTGTTCTGACGTATATTCTCTGGGGTATTATCGCAACCACCAATCCCAATGTCAGTAACTTTATGGTGCTGGATGAATTTCCTGACAGGGATGACTGTATGAAAATCGCAACAGAAACGGCTGTTATGGCAGCCCGGCAAATTACAGCACTCAAGGTACCTGATGTCACCAGTATCACCGTGGTGTGTATACCAGCCCCTGCTGGAAGACCCGATGTGGTACCCAACGAGAAATCCAAGAAACATTTGCGAACAGAGCCGATAGGATAACATGCCCACGAATCATTATTTTAATTTTTTTCCCGAACAGATTACCTCAGAGCAATTGCTCGTCGAGGACCTGGTCATTGAGTCGTTGAAAATACACGGCATGGATGTCTATTATTTGCCCAGGGAATCAAGAGACCAGATTGATCCGTTGCTAGGTGAAGAACAACTGAAGTCCTTCGGGTCCGCATACACGATTGAAATGTACCTTGAAAATGTGCTGGGTATGGAAGGCGAGCAGGACCTCATTACTCGCTTTGGTCTCGAAATACGCGATGAAATGACTCTACTGGTGTCTCGACGACGATTCCAGTTCACCATTCCCTCGATGGTTCGCCCACGAGAGGGTGACTTGGTGTATGTCCCATTGCTACAGAATTTTTTTGAAATTCTTCATGTGGAACACGAGAACCAGCAGGCTGCATTCCACACCCTAGGACGTGGACGTGGGGGCAATGTGAATGTGTATGCGTTGAAGCTCAAGCAATTTGTGTTCTCCAATGAGCAAATTCAAACAGGGGTATCCGAGGTGGACGTAGAAATCATCGAAAATTATCAACTCACCAACCTCGTGCTCTCAACGGGTACTGGGTCCTTTGACGTCGCCAATAATGAATTGGTCTTTCAGGGTGCGAATATTGCTGCTGCGAATGCGTTCGGCACCGCACACACCTGGGACTCAGCGAACACCACGCTGTCCATCTACCTGGTCAATGGGTTGTTCTCCAATACTGCGAACGTGGTTGGCGCGAATAGCGGAGCACAATGGATCATGGCAAGTCTCGACACCGATACACCGGTGGGATCACAGTTCGAAGATCCTGGTGATAACAAACAGATTGAAACAGAGGCCAATGAGATCCTGGATTTTGATGCCTCCAATCCGTTTGGAAACCCATAAAGGAACACGATGCTCGGGCACAGACCATTTTTTCATAACACCATCAGAAAATATGTGGTCCTCATGGGGTCCCTGTTCAACGACATCTTTGTGGTTCACGAAACCACTGAAGGTGCCGAGAGGGAACGCCAGAAGGTACCCATTCTCTATGGTCCCAAGGAAAAATGGCTAACGAGTCTCCGCACCGACCCAAACCTTACCAAATCCATTTTGACCACCGTACCTCGTATGAGTTTTGAGTTGATGGCGCTGACCTACGATCAGACTCGCAAGCAGGAGTCTACAATTCGTCACCGTGCCAGAAACTCAGCGAACAGTGCGGTGCCACAGACCCAGTATGTGGGGGTACCCTATAATTTTGAGTTCAGCGTCTCGGTGTATGTGCGAAACATCAGCGATGGTCTCCAGATTGTCGAGCAGATACTTCCATTTTTCTTGCCCGACTATACGGTGAGTGCCCAGGTGTCTCAGGAGTTGGATATCGTCAAGGATATTCCGATCATTCTCAAGTCTGTGTCTGAAAAAATAGATTACGAGGGTGCGATGCCCGATGGCACACGCCTGGTCACCTGGGACCTGGAGTTCACACTCAAGGGTTACATTTTTGGACCGATTGCGAACACGGCGATCATCAAGGGTGTCCAGACGGGCAACACGATCACCGGTGGTGTCTATGTGAACCTCTATACGGACGTCAACAACAAGACCCTGCAGAAGGTCGTGCTCACTGGGGGTATCACAGACTATCGTGACCTGGAGGCGATCCGTGAACCTGAGCATGACATCACAGGGGCGGTGTATTCCTGGAGCAACACCTCGAACACCCTGATCCTCACAGGTATGACAGGGGTCCTCAAGGCCAACGACGAGGTCTGGGGTCTGGTCAGCGGCGCTCACTGGACGGTCCAGAGCGTCGAGGTCACCAACCTCAAGGATGCAGAAATTTGGATTACGCAGAATCCCATAACGGCCAATGCTGACAGTGACTATGGGTACACGACAACTATTACGGAATTCCCTGACACGATACCCTAGAGGATGACTAGATCATGAGCGACACACGACTCAATGAAATTTTGGACGTGGAGGTGCCAATGGGTACCTCCGAGACGATGCAGGACCTGACGGTGCTGGCGCCGCCTGACCTCGCGCACTATGCGAACAACTCGGTCGAGCAGGATGCGCTGGAGTCACGAACCTACATCCGACAATCGATGGCGCAACTGTCCACCGCAATCACCGAGATGCTGGCCATTGCGAAGGCCTCAGGGAAACCCAGGGCCTATGAGGTCGTCACGCAGATGCTCCGCTCGCTCGCTGAGATGCAGCAAGACCTGATGGGCAGCCACCAATCGGAGCAGGTGCTATCGCAACCAGAAGCCCCCGGTGAAATTCACAACCATTTCGAGAGCGCGGTGTTCGTTGGATCGACCAGTGAACTGGGGGAGTTGGTGAGACTGAAGCGCCAAGAGCGGGCTGAGCGAGAGGCCAACACTATCACTGTGAGTGCGACCCATGCAGCCAATACCTAAAAAGAAACCCAACGCCTTCAGCTTCAGAGTCAAGCCGGTACCCAACGGGTTTTACCTGAAGAATCCCAAACTCAAACAAGTTGGTGTCAAGGTTCAATTCACCCAAGACCAGGTATCCGAGTGGGTGAAGTGCTCACAGGACCCCGTGTATTTCATCAGGAAATACTGCAAGATTGTCCACGTCGACCGCGGTGTGATACCCTTTGACATGTGGGACTTCCAGGAAAAAATTATTGAGACGTATTTTTGCGAACGTAAGGTCATCGTCAAGCTTCCTCGCCAGATGGGAAAATCCACAGCGACCGCGGGTTTCTTCCTGTGGTACATCCTGTTCAACAGCAACAAGGTCTGCGCGATTCTGGCCAACAAAGCTGAGATGGCCCAGGAAATTCTCGGTCGCCTCAAGTTCATGTATGAGTTCATCCCACTGTGGCTCCAGCAGGGTATTGCAGAATGGAACAAACGTTCGATCACCCTGGAAAATGGTTCGCGTATCCTCGCGGCAGCAACCAGTTCAAGCGCCATTCGAGGTTACTCGCTGTCCATCGTGTTCCTGGACGAATTTGCTCACGTACCCAACAACATCGCTGAGGATTTCTTCACCTCCATCTACCCAACGATTTCATCAGGAAAAGACACCAAGATTTTAATTGCCTCAACGCCGTTTGGTATGAACCACTATTACAAATTCTGGACCGAGGCGATCAACAAGGCCAATGACTTTATACCCGTGCAGTACCCCTGGAACGCGATACCAAGCCGCGACCAAGCTTGGTTCGACGAACAAAAACGGGCTTTGGGTCCTGTCAAGTTCCGCCAAGAGGTACTCTGCGAATTCCTGGGGTCATCGGGTACCCTTATTTCGGGTGAAAAATTGGCTGCGCTGGCCATGACGAAACCCATCTACACTGAGGACAACTGGAGTGTCTATGAGCACCCACAAGAGGGAAAGACCTATGTGATTGCGTGTGACCCTGCGAGGGGTCTGGACCAGGACGCCTCCGCCTTCTGGGTCATTGATATCACCAATATACCCTATAGGTGTGTCGCACGCTACAAGAGCCATACGGTGTCACCGATTATTCTGCCCAACTTCCTATACAATGCGGCCGTCAGGTATAACCATGCGTTCATTCTTGTTGAGATCAACGACAACGGACAGCAAGTGGTTGACCTTCTACACTATGACCTCGAATATGAGAACATTTTCAAGCTTGAATCCACCATGAAAAGTGGGTCTCAGGGAGCCAAGATCAGCGGTGGTTTCAAGAAACAGATGCGTCTGGGTCTCCGCATGACCGAATCCGTCAAGCGTATTGGGTGCCTGAACCTCAAGACTTTCATCGAACAGGACAAGCTCTTGGTGACCGATTTTGACACCATTTCGGAGTTGTCTACGTTCACCCAGCAACTCCAGACCTATAAGGCTGAAGAGGGGTACCATGACGACCTGGTGATGTGCCTGGTCATGTTTGCTTGGTTGATGACCCAAAAGTATATCCGCGAATCACAGGGTATGGGTGTCGATATACGAAAAGCCCTTGAGGATGAACAAAATTCCCGTATCGACGAGGACCTGGTACCTTTCGGACTCATTGATAATGGACTGGAGGAGGATGCCTTTGTCGAGGGCAACGACCTCTGGGTCAGGGCCAATAAAATGTACCCAGGTGACACTGGGGTCAAGTCCAACGACTATATCAGGCGCGGAGAAAGATAGGTTCCTCGAATCATAAATAGTCTGAAGGAAACCCTTACTATACGACCACTGCAACTGTTGTTCCTATAAAGCAAGGAGATCACGATGGCATTTCAATTATCGCCGGGCGTTAATGTATCTGAAGTGGATTTGACCACTATAGTTCCCACAGTCTCCACAACCATAGGGGCATTTGTTGGGCAATTTGTGTGGGGACCAGTTGATACCCGCATTTCAATCGACCAGGAAGTCAAGTTAGCTACTAAATTCGGTAAGCCCGATTCCAACACCTTCGTATCATTCTTTACGGGTGCGAATTTCTTGGCTTATGGCAATAACCTTCTCCTCACTCGTGCTGCCAACACTCTCTCGAAGAATGCTGTCGCCAATACGACCGCGGGGGCCGCACTTCTCATCAAGAATGAAGTGGTCTACGAAAATAGCTATTTCGACGGATCAGGAAACTTTGGTTCTTTCGCTGCTCGTTACCCAGGAGCCTTAGGCAACAACCTGAAGGTTTCGGTCTGCGGTTCCGCCAACGTATTTTCAAGCAATGTAACTGTTCAGACTGGACAATGGGCTCAGACATCGAGCGCAGGGGCCACCACGATTCCTACAACCGGTAACACCGCTGCCTATGTGCGACCTGGTGACCTCGTCAAGTTGGATACCAACCCTTACATCACCGTATCTTCGGCTAATGCGACCTACATCACTCTCGCTGCCGGATTGACCACAGCGATTACTTCCAATACTGCGATCCTTCGCAAGTGGGAGTATGCTGATGAATTCGACAGTGCCCCAGGTACCTCGGAATATGTTGAGTCGCGCCTTGGGTTGAATGATGAACTCCACATCATCGTCGTGGATGAAGATGGTGGAATCACAGGTTCAACTGACGTCATTCTTGAAAAATATCCATTCGTCTCCAAGGCCTCCGATGCCAAGCAGAACGATGGTTCTTCAATTTATTACCCAGTCGTGATTTTCAACAAGTCCGTTTGGATTTATTGGGGAGATCATGATCCTCTCGGAACAAACTGGGGCAACACCGCGTTGAGCACCACATTCACCGACGTTACGGTCGCAGAGAGATTGTCGTTGGTTGGTGGGGCCGACCAGACAGTTTCAACCGGAGACCTGGAACGTGGATGGGACCTCTATGCCGATGCAGATACCGTTGACGTGTCCTTGCTCGTTACGGGGAACACTGATGCAACTCTTGCTAACTACATCATAGACAATATCGCCCTAGCTCGTAGAGACTGTGTGGTGTTCTTGTCACCTCCTCGTGCTACTGTGGTGGATAATGTTGACTCTGAGGCTGACGATATCGTGACCTATCGCAATACCTTGTCCTCGACGTCCTATGGCGTTCTGGACAGTGGTTGGAAATATCAATATGACAAGTACAACGATACTTACCGTTACCTTCCATTGAACGGTGATATCGCCGGACTCTGTGTTCGCACGGACACCACCAGAGACCCATGGTTCTCACCAGGTGGATTTGATCGTGGACAAGTCAAGAATGTTGTGAAGCTTGCTTGGAACCCACGTAAGATTTTCCGCGACACACTTTACAAGAATGGAATAAATCCAGTGGTGACCTTCCCTGGTGATGGAACCGTGCTCTACGGAGATAAGACTCTGTTGAGCAAGCCATCAGCCTTTGATCGTATCAATGTGCGCCGGTTGTTTATCGTGTTGGAGAAGTCCATTGCTCGTGCTGCGAAATTTTCGCTCTTTGAATTCAATGATGAATTCACTCGTGCAGCGTTCCTCGCATTAGTGGAGCCATTCCTCCGTGATGTGCAGGGTCGTCGAGGCATCTTTGATTATCGCGTTGTTGCTGATGCAACCAATAATACTCCTGAAGTGATTGACCGCAATGAATTTGTTGGTGACATCTATGTGAAACCAGCCCGTTCAATCAACTTTATCCAGTTGAACTTTGTGGCAGTCAGAACTGGAGTTTCATTTGACGAAATTGTTGGAAAGTTCTAAGTCATAGTTTTCAAGATGAATAGCGAGCATAAATAATTCCGTAAAGGAGACTAACATGGCATTCAACGTTTTTGAGTTCCGATCACAAATGCAGGGCGACGGAGCACGTCCAAATCTGTTTGAAGTGCAGTTGACATTTCCAACAGCCGTTAACCCCGGGTCTGCAAATAAAAAGCTGACCTTCATGTGCAAGACTGCTTCACTTCCAGGTTCAACCATTGGACATGTTCCAGTGTTCTATTTTGGGCGTGAAACAAAGTTGGCTGGAAACCGCACATTCCCAGAATGGACCTTGTCAATTCTGAACGATGAAGATTTCTCGGTTCGCAACGCATTCGAAAAGTGGTTGAATGGTATCAACCGTCATGTCAGCAACGTCCGTGACCTCTGGGCTGGAAATTCCTTAGGGTACTCAACACAAGGATTGGTCAAGCAATACAGCAAGACCGGTGATGTGCTGAAGCAGTACACCTTCGAAGGTTTGTTCCCTGTAGATGTGGGCCAGATCGATCTGGACTGGGGCAGCAACGATACAATCGAAGAATATAGCGTGACATTGGCATATCAATACTTTACAAGTGTCGCAAAGGACAACACCGTTATCGTCTAAACGGACTGGGGGTTCCTTCAGGGGCCCCCGTTTTTTTCAATACTATGAGTGGAGGTTATTTTGGCTTTTCGTCTGTTTGGATTCTCTCTAGGAAAAACCCCCGAAATCACCCATATCGAAGATCCCGCCAAGCAAAACTTGGTGATACCACAGTCACAAATTGACGATGGTGCGGTCACTATTACTCAAGGCGGCTATACAGGAACATACGTAGACCTTGAAGGTTCCGTTCGTAACGAATTGGAACTGATCACACGTTATCGTGAAATGTCTCTGCACCCAGAGTGCTCTGAGGCCATCGAGGAAATCATCACTGAGGCTGTCACAGCCGATGAGGATGGTGAGGTGGTTGGATTGAACCTTGACAAACTCATGGTTCCCGCGAGCATCAAAAAGAAAATCACCGACGCTTTCGATAAAATCAAGTCCATGCTCTCGTTCCAGGACCTTGGTGAGGACCTGTTCAAGCGTTGGTATGTCGATGGGCGACTGTATTTTCAGGTCGTCGTGGATACCACGAAACCCAAAGAGGGTATCCAAGAACTTCGCTACATCGATCCTCGCAAAATTCGCAAAGTGCGAGAAATTTTGAAGGACCGCGACCCACGTAGCGGTATCGAAATTATCAGAGCGACCAGTGAATACTACGTCTACAACGAGAACGGTCTCACTGCACAAGCCTATACCGCCTCTGTGAACCAGGGTACCCGTATTGCTCCAGACTCTATCGTATTCGTGCCTTCTGGGCTCCTGGATGCCAAGTCGGTGATGGTCATTGGGTACCTCCACAAGGCCATCAAGTCTCTGAACCAACTCCGCATGATCGAAGATGCAGTGGTCATTTATAGGTTGTCCCGCGCACCCGAGCGCCGCATATTCTACATCGACGTCGGCAACCTACCCAAAGCCAAAGCAGAGCAGTACCTCAAGCAAATCATGACCCAGTATCGCAACAAGCTGGTCTATGATGCTTCGACTGGTGAACTCCGTGATGAACGCAAACACCTCTCGATGCTGGAGGATTTTTGGCTCCCTCGTCGTGAAGGTTCCAAGGGTACAGAAATCACCACGCTACCTGGTGGCGAGAACCTGGGCAAGATGGAGGACGTCGAGTATTTTCAAAAGAAACTCTACAAGTCTCTCAATGTGCCTATCGGACGCCTCGATTCTCAATCTGGTGGTACCGGTGGCCTCCAAGGCCTTGGTCGTGTCGCTGAACTTACCCGCGATGAGGTCAAATTTCACAAGTTTATTCTCAGACTTCGCAACAAATTCTCACGTATATTCGATGAAGCCTTGGCTCGCCACCTGGTGTTGACTGGAGTGTGTTCGCAAGAGGAATGGGTTGAGTTTCGAGAACATGTCACCTATGAGTATAAAAATGATAACAACTTCACCGAACTCCGTGACTCAGAATTGCTTCGTGAGCGTGTTGCAACCCTGCTGCAGGTTCAACCATTTATTGGCACCTACTATTCGAATACCTGGGTCAAACGACATATCCTGATGTTCGATGACAAAGAAATCGAAGAAATGATGGATGAGATCGACGAGGAAACCAAACGAGGTGAATTGCCATTAGCGATACCTGGTCAAGAAGGTCAACCTGGACAAGGTGGGCAGCCGGGACAACCAGGAGGAGGCGGAGCACCTGGTGGCGCCGCTGGAGCCCCTGCACCAGAACCCGTCAACAACACCATTGACACGAGTGAGGAACCCACAGAATCCTTGACGCCGGGCTTAGATAAAGCAGTGGACCGGGCGTTCCGAAAGCATAAATAGCTAAGATACACCTTAATAACCTGGAGCACAACATGAACGAAGAACATATCGGTGAACCTGGCAGTTTGCATCACGTTCTCTCATCATATGGATATGAACGTCTCGGAGACCCGGGTAAAGGTTGGTATCAGTATTCCAAAGGACGACATAGTGTACTGGCCACTAATTCCAACAAAGGGCTTGAATGGTCACACAACAATTATGCTAAGAAAAATTCAAAGGCCACCAAGGGCACCGGTACCGAAAGTCTCCACAAACATTTGTCAAGTTTACACGAGGAGCACAACATGAACGAAGATTTATCACCCATTGCGGACGCTATTACTCTTGTGGCTAATGGTCAGGCCGGAGAGGCCACTGGGTTAGTCCATGACCTTCTGGGTGCCCGAGTCTTGGATGCCCTGCAGAGTCATAAACAAGAAATTGCTCAGTCGCTTTTTGCTCCTAGTGCTGATGCCTTGGCAGAAGAATCCGAACAGTTGGATGAAATTTCTCTCAAAACAAAATTCAGTGCTTACAAGGCAGCCGCTGAAGCTGAGGATTCTGGACAACCCAAAGAGCGCGAGAGGAGTAAGTCTCTTACGGCGCGCATCGAAAAGGATGTCGAAAAGAAACACGGGGCTAAGATGGTTGGGAACCTTGAACGAGCGGCTTCAGTTCAACATTATGGCCGTGCAGCCCTGAAGAAATAACCCATGAAAGAATTCACCGAATTCCGAACAGAATTGAATGAAGGTGTCGAGGACCTCGTCGAACATGTGACGATGCCACCGAACATTTTGATTCTCCGTAGGAGAACGGTACGTCAGTTTCCTGATGGTGTCTATGTCGCGCTGTACTACAACGACAAACTGGGTCTCCAGTTCAGCATACCCTATGGGGCTGCGACAGAACCCATTGTGACACCGGTTGCGTTGAAGGAAACTGAAGAGTTAAAAGAAATCTCGATACCTGTTGCCAATCGTGCCTATCACGAAAGGCAGAAGCGTGGAACTGAAGCACTCAAAAAATCTGATTATAAAACCGCTAGCGGTCATTTCAAAAAAGCGATGAAAACTGTAGACTTGAGAGCCAAGAAATACGACATTGAGGATCGTGGTGGACTGGTGAAAGAATCCGAACATTTGACTGAAGTGGAACAGGACACACCAGAAGAATTGAAACGACATGCTGAAATCGCAGCGTTATGGCAAAAGCGGAAAAAGAAGTTGGGTGAGAAGCAACCCACCGAAAAGAAATTAGAAGAGGGGTTAGGTTTACCTGTACGTGGCTACATTTCACCAGAACGTAGGCGTCACCTTTGGATGCGAGAGTTTGAGAACCATGTGGTCAAAACACACCCACATCTCGCTGGAAAAATTGATTGGAATACCGCAGCCCACTTGCATAATACAGGTCATAAACCTGAAGGTGCAGCCCATTGGTATACCGCGAGCAAGCCGTTGAAGGAAACCGTTAAGAAATTAACAGAAGATCATCCAGAGGAAGAGTCCGAACACGGCCTTGTTCAGCGTCTCCGTAATATTACAGATTTTCATGCGATTCACCACATCACTCATGCCGATGGCTCCAGGACACATGTAGATCCGACAACCGCACACGCGCTTTTGACAGTCCACGATAGCTTGCATCCCGATAACCAGAAGAAGTTTGTTCAGCACCTGGAGCATTCGAAAGCAAAGTTTCACAAAATGTTGGATTTTACGTGGAAAAGTGTGAAATGAACACCGTGACCCTAGAGGTGGTCTGTGAGTTGCTGAGTGAGATCGCCAGCAGGAACCGCATGAAGCAGGGTCGCACGATCCTGATTCGCAGAAGAATTCGTAAGGGAAAATTGCAGAGGAATATTCGACGTTCAGCGGTCAAAGGGTACACGGTTCGCCGAGGGAAGATCACACGGATACCTGTAGCGCGGCGCATTCACATGAGGATTGTGCAGAAGCGAGCGAGCCGGAAGCGCAAGGCTCACATGCAACAAACCCTCAGGAAACGGAAGTTGAGTCTCAGGAAACGCAAGGCACTTGGCATAAAATAATAAGGGGATACCATGGGATTAGAAATTATCAATAAATTTCGGGGACCTTCGATCATTCGCGTGACCAATGCACTGTCAGCGACCACGATCAATTTGTCACAACTGAGTGCCAATGTCAACACAGAGAATGTCATCTCCGCGGTGATCACATCGGCTAAATGGACCCTGCAACCCACAACAGGAAACTTTATTGTGAGTCGTGGAAACCCGGTGAGCAACTTGACCAACACGGTCTTGAACGCCTGGCAAACGGGTTACTGGCAACACGATGAAGGTGCGAGAGCCTTGGGTAACACCCCAACCGGAAATATCATCGTAACCCTGGTGACCGATGGTACTGGCATCTTTACTGTCTCGAAAGATTGTTCCTATAACGTCGATACCTCGGTCCTGTAAGGGAGACCCAATGAAGCTGATTAGAGAGTGCTTCGAAAACGTCAAGGTTCTCACGGAAGCCGATAAACTGTCAGGCAAAAAATCCTTCTACATCGAGGGGATTTTTATTCAGACCGAGCGGCCCAACAAGAACCGTAGGCAGTATTGCTTTGAGTCGATGAACCGTGAGATCAAGCGGTACACCGACACCTACATCAAGGAAAACCGGGCGTTTGGTGAATTGGGGCACCCTGATACCCCAACGATCAACCTGGAACGAGTCTCGCACCTCATCAAGGAACTCAGGGCCGATGGAAAGGACTTCTATGGCAAGGCCAAGATCCTGACCACTCCCTATGGGAAAATTGTTGAATCCTTGCTGGAAGAGGGCGCCAAGATTGCGGTGAGTACCCGTGGCCTAGGGTCCCTCGTAGCTGGACCCAATGGTATCAACATGGTTCAGGACGATTTTCAGTTGGCCACAGCGGCCGACATTGTAGCGGACCCCTCAGCCCCCGATGCCTTCGTGGCCGGGATCATGGAGGGTCGTGAGTGGGTATTTGAGGCCGCCAAGGGTACCTGGGTGGAAAAACAGATCGAACAACTCTACGAGGCTCTCCCAAAATACAGCACCAAACAGTTACACGAGACGGCCGCCAAGCTCTTTACAGATTTCATGGACGGTATCACCAAGACGGGGCGAAAATAGACAGAGACAGGTATCAAGTATTATAAATAGTCATCACGCACACAACAAGGAGTTACCCAATGAAGAAGAATAATCTCATGGAAGCCGCAGCAGAAATCCTTAAAGGTAGCCTGTCCTCGGCACCTCGTGAAGAAATGCACAAGGTTGAAGGTGAAGTACAGGACCTTGGTGGCGACACACCTCAAAAGCACAGTGACGAAAAACTCGATGTCCACGCAAAAGAAGCAACACCTCCTGGCAAGCAGCCTGATTCAAGCACCAAAGCCCCAGCCCAAAAGCTCGCGGGTTCTGATGCTCCTGTCATTGACCCAACAGACCGGGGTGATGCCAGTGACGAAGAAGAGGAAATTGAGAGTCGCATTCACGCAGGTTTGGAAAAGGGTGACTTGACCGAAGAGTGGAAGCAATCCATCTCCGAGGACGTCGCTGCAATTCTCGCATCCGAAACAGGACTCCCCAAGGAATTTTCGACCAAGATTGGGACCATCTACGAAGCTCGCGTGACCGACAAGATTCAGAGCATCGCAGAATCACTCGAAGCAGAATACGCAGAGAAATTTGAAGCCGCTGTGATCGAAGTTCGTGACAACCTGACCGAGCAAGTCAATGACTATCTCGATTACGTCGTTGAAGAGTGGATGACACAAAACGAACTCGCAATCGAAAAGGGACTCCGTTCCGAGTTGACCGAAGAATTCATCGGTGGATTGCGTAACTTGTTCCTTGAACACTACATCGACATTCCAGCCGAAAAAGTTGACCTCGTTGACGAACTCGCCACCAAGGTTGAGGAATTGACCGGATCATTGAACGAAGAAGTCGCCAAGAGCGTGGAACTCAAGAAACAGCTTGGCGAATCCAAGAAAGTAGAAATTCTCCAAGGTGTCTGTGAAGGATTGACACAGACCCAAGTTGAGAAAGTTCGCTCACTCGCAGAGAGCGTCGAACTCACCGCAGAAGGTGATTACAAGGAGAAGTTGTCCACAATCCGTGAGAACTACTTTCCCGCAACAGCAGGAAAGAAGATCGATGCGAAAGTGTTGACCGAAGCTCAGGAACCCTTGGCGGAAGATAAGCCAAAGGCCTACGCTGAAGCTGGAGTTGCCTCAGTCGCAGCAGCATTGAGCCGAACGAACAAGTAAGATCACCTTCACAAGGAGAATCACAATGTTTTTATCAGAAAACCTCGAAAAGAAATGGGCACCAGTCCTCGACCACGAGGGATTGCCTAAGATTACTGACAAGTACCGACGCGCGGTCACCGCAGTCGTACTGGAGAACATGGAAGTCGCCCTCAAGGCGGAATCCAGAATGCTCAACGAAGCAGCCCCAATCAACGCAACAGGCGGTGGTTTGACGGGTGCAGCGACCGCAACGGGACCGATGGCGGGATATGACCCCATCCTCATCTCGTTGGTTCGTCGTTCACTCCCGAACCTCATTGCCTATGACATTTGCGGTGTTCAGCCGATGACCGGTCCTACGGGATTGATCTTCGCTATGCGTACCGTCTATGCCAACGCGACACTGGGACGCCTCGAAGAAGCATTCTACAACGAAGCCAACACAGGTTGGTCGGGTGCACAAGCAGCCCAAACAGCCTTGACACTCACTGCCTCAGGTAACACCGCGGTGGTCTTCCAGACACCAGTGAATCCTGGAGTGGGTATGTCTACGGCCTCAGCGGAAGGTTTGGGTGCCTCGGGCAACAACGCTTTCCAAGAAATGGCCTTCTCAATCGAGAAAGTCACCGTTACTGCAGTCACCCGTGCATTGAAGGCTGAATACAGTCTTGAACTCGCACAGGACCTGAAGGCAGTTCACGGATTGGATGCAGAGACCGAATTGTCGAACATCCTCTCAGCCGAAGTGCTCTCAGAAATCAACCGCGAAGTTATTCGCTCCATCTACTCGATTGCTCGCGTGGGTTGCCAAGTCGGAACCACCGCAATCGGAACCTTCGACCTCGACACTGACTCCAACGGACGTTGGATGGTGGAAAAGATCAAGGGCTTGGGCTTCCAGCTTGAGCGTGAAGCGAACACCATCGCCAAGCAAACTCGTCGTGGCAAGGGCAACGTGGTCATCTGCTCGTCAGATGTCGCGTCCGCTTTCGCACTCGCCGGATTGCTCGACTACGCTGGTGCCTTAGCGAACAATGTGAACCTCAATGTTGACGACACAGGCAACACCTACGCAGGATTGCTCTTGGGTCGCTTCAAGGTCTACATTGACCCTTACTTCCCAGTCTCTCAGTCACAGGAGTTTGTGGTTGTCGGATACAAGGGATCGAACGCCTATGACGCAGGACTCTTCTACTGCCCATACGTTCCTCTCCAGATGGTCCGCGCCATTGACACCAACACCTTCCAGCCTAAGATTGGATTCAAGACTCGTTACGGGCTTGTCGCCAACCCATTCGCTGAAGGGTTGACCCAGGGATCAGGTGCGCTCACCGTGCGCTCAAATGTTTACTACCGCGCATTCAAGGTAGCAAACATTGCCTAAGTTATTCTGGAAAACCAGATAGCATAGCAAAGAATTGGGGTCCTCACAAGGGACCCCTTTTTTTATCTTGACATTCCATCCTAAATAGCGTATAGTGTATCGCTTAGGTCTCAAAGTCCGCCTATAAACCCTTTCTGTTCGCTCTGGGGGCACTTTTAGGAGTCTCTATGTCCGTATGGTTACTGCTCATGGTCCTCATCGGCCCCGTATCGGGTCTCGATTCCTCATATCTCCTCAACACCTTCACTTCTCCAGAGGCCGCCACCGAATGTCATGATGAAAAAATTCGCATTGGTGAGGAAATGGCCAAGGCCTATCCTGGTGATGAGAGTTTCAAAATTATTTGCAGAGAACGAACAACCATACCAGTGGAACCTGAACCAGAACCCCAGGTCATTGAGAAACAAATTTAGGAGGCTTGATCATGGCACTACCCAGCATACCCCATACCCCAGCGAATCCGAACCTGATGCACCCCAACAAGTTCGTGGTGACCTTTGTGGCCCTCCCGAACATCGAATATTGGGTCCAATCCGCAAACCTACCGGGGCTCTCATTGGGGGAAGCACCGAGACAGACACCGTTTATTGACCTCTACTCACCAGGTGACAAACTGATCATCAATCCATTTTCGTTTACCTTTCTGGTCGACGAGGACCTGTTCGGTTGGAAAGAAATTTATACCTGGATGCGTGGCATGACGTTTCCTAGAGACTTCAAGGAATACCGAGACCTCAACAAACGCCCGGGTACCTTTGGGGCTGTGACACCACAATTCTCAGATGCCGCACTGACGATCCTGGACTCAAAACAAAACCCACAGATTCGTGTGAAATATTTTAATTGCTTTCCCATCACCCTTACTGACCTTCTGTTCTCAGCGACCTCAACACCCGATGACCCGGTGACCGCTGACGCGACGTTTCGTTTCGACCTCTACGAAATAGAAAACTGTTGACAACCCCGTGAGACTGTGTTATAATTGTCGTCATGATTCTTGACACTTCACACCCATCGACAACCCAGGTTGACGCACTGCTCACCGAGTGGCAAAAAGACTCGGCTATGAACCGTCTGGAGCCATCTGCTGAACTTCAAAAAATTGGGTCGATGCACTCCAAGTACCTACTGATTCTCTCAACACACCGAAGGGCCCTCCATGAGGGTGAACGGAAAGCGGCCAAATTGCGACGACTCAAATATGAATATTATGCTGGCCGCTTGGACAAGGACACCTTAGACAAATATGGTTGGCCCCCATTTCCCTATACCCTCAAAGGTGATCTGGTAATGTATATGGACGCTGACAAGGATTTGTCGAATGCCAAGCAGGTGCTCCATGTCCATGAGGAAATTGTGAACCTTTGCGAATCCATTCTCAAGGAACTGGGCAACCGTACGTATCAACTGAAAGACATTATTCGTTGGGAAATGTTTATCCAGGGTACCCACTGATGGAACAGATCACCCTCACCAAATTCAATGAGTCCTTCGTTAAGTTTGCGTGTGAGAAAGGGGTCGCACAGGAAATCTGGGACTTCTTCTCGTTCTATGTGCCCGGGTTTCAGTACATGCCTGCATTCAAGAAGAAATTCTGGGACGGCAAGCTGCACCTAGCGAACCTCCAGACCCATACACTCCCAGGTGGACTGGTGGGATACCTCAAGACGTTCGCTGAGGAGCGACAATATCACCTGGTGATCGATGAGGCGATCCTACTGACCACGAATTTTTCACTGGCAGAAGCGCAGTCCTTTGCGGATTCACTGAGACTACCGCATGTGCCCAGAGACTATCAAATCGAGGCGTTTGCAAAGAGCATTCGAAACCGTCGGTTACTGGTCGTGAGCCCAACGGCCTCAGGGAAATCATTGATCATCTATCTGATCGTTCGGTATCTGCATCTCACACACCTCAAGGGGTTGGTGATTGTCCCCACGACCTCGCTGGTTGAACAATTATTCGGTGACTTCAAGGACTATGGGTGGGACTCTGACGAGTTTGTGCATCGCATTTACTCAGGAAAAGAGAAACACACGGGCCATTTTTTGACCATCTCGACATGGCAATCCCTCCACCGACAGGGACCGGACTACCTCAAGCAATTTGATTTTGTGATAGGCGATGAGGCGCATCAGTTCAAAGCGAAATCCCTCACGGATATCATGTCGAACCTGACGAATGCTGATGTTCGAATAGGCACCACAGGAACGCTGGATGGTGCCAAGGTTCACAAGCTGGTGCTTGAGGGACACTTCGGACCAGTCTCACAATCAGTGACAACCAAGGAACTCATGACGTCAGGTCACCTAGCGAATCTCAATATCAAATGTCTGGTACTCAAGTACCCCAAAGAGTTGTGCGCCCAGTTGAGAAAATCCACCTACCCTGAGGAGTATGAGGCAGTTGTCCAACATGAGGGCCGAGCAAAGTTCATTCGAAACCTTGCGCTATCACTCAAAGGAAATACCCTGATCCTGTTTCAGTTGGTCAAGAAACATGGGCGACCACTCTACGAGAACATTGCTGAACACACACAGCTTGGGCGCTCGGTGTTCTTTGTTCATGGTGGTGTCGAAACTGAGGACCGTGAGGCTGTGCGAAAAATCACTGAGGAGAGTGAGGATGCCATTGTCATAGCGTCCTATGGAACCTTCAGCACGGGTATCAACATCAAGAATCTTCATAACGTGATTTTTGCAGCACCCTCCAAATCGAAGATTCGAAACCTTCAATCAATTGGACGAGGGCTCCGAACCACAGACAGCAAGACTCAAGCGACGTTGTTTGACATTGTGGATGACCTTCGGATTGGGAAACACCGGAATTTCTTGCTCAAGCACTTTATAATACGCACACAGATTTACCATGACGAAAAATTCCCCTTTCAACAATACCTCATCGACCTGAAAGGACCCAATGCCCCCACAGGATAATATACGCATGTTTTTGCTGACCAATAACGAACTGGTGATTAGTGATGTGTTCGACACCTCGACTGATGCGATAAACCTCAACATGCCTGCGGTTGTGTTCTCCAACCGCATCCAGCAAGGAGACCTGGGGTTTCTTCTTCTGCCTTGGCAACCTTTTGAATTGTTGGACAGCACCATCATGGTCTTATCACGAACCAAAAATATTTTTTGTGACTTGCTACCCAGCCCAGGATTGGTTGAGTATTACCGGTCCTGGAAACACAACGAAGAGGACAAACGTTCCAGGTTCTCAAAACGACTCATGGAACAATTACAACAAATCACCAAGCTCACGAACATTCGGCACCATGAGATGGTTTCAGGTGACAGTATCGAGGATTTTACAGCGGCCGTCAATGAGAAATTTGAACATGACTCCGAGTGGGGCGACCCATCAGCTAACAATTGAGATTGGAATGAACCTATGGCGAACACTGAGTATGTCAATAATGCCACGCTCTTGCAAGAACTCATCATCCATCGAAAGGCCATGCGGAAGGCCAAGCGAGCCAAGCAAGAACTTCCTCTTCTCAATGACTACATTGGGACCTGCTTTCTCAAGATTGCGGACCACATGTCACGCAAACCCAGGTTTTTGTATTATAGCTTTCGCCAAGACATGATTTCAGAGGCCGTGGAATTGTGTGTGCGCTATGTCAACAATTTTGACCCGGCGAAGTCCAAGAACCCATTTGCGTATTTCACGCAGATCACATACCATGCGTTTTTTCATCGTATCAACAAAGAGCGCAAGCAACTCTACCTGCGGTACAAGTCCACAGAGTTGTTGGGGTTACTTCAAGGCACTCCGCTTCACGATACCAAGGACCTTGGCATCGAACGTGGTAAAGCCTTCAAGGTCTATGAGAACATCAGCGATTTTATTCAGACCTTTGAACAGAGTCGCAAGCAGAAAAAACGTCGCAAAACAGCGAAACCTACGACACGCGGTACCCTCAAAAGTTTTATTGGAGATAAATAGGTGGCGCTCAAATTTCAGAATCCACAACGATCAGCATTTGACCCTACAGAATTGGAGGCCCGATTGGCAAGAATTGAGGAAACACTCACGGCGATCCAAGACAGTCTCCAACGAATTGATTGGATCATTGAAACCCACGTGGTGATCAGACCATGAAAATAGCTCTTATAAATGACACCCACTTCGGTGCGCGTGGTGAGAATCCCCACATCAATGAATATTTTCACAGGTTCTATCAGAATATCTTCTTCCCCTACATCAAGGAACACCAGATTACCACAGTAGTTCATTTGGGTGATGTGGTTGACCGTAGAAAATTTATCAATTTTCAGATTTGGAACTCGTGGCGTACCAGGGTCTTTGATCGTCTGCGGCGTGAGGGTATCACCGTCCACATGCTCACGGGTAACCATGATACCTACTACAGAAACACTAATGACGTCAATGCGCTGGATGAATTACTCGGTGGCTACACGAACATCAAGATTTACACTGAGACCTGTGACGTCAAGTTCGGGGACCTCACGGTCACCATGGTACCCTGGATCAACAGCGACAACCTTGAACGCACCTTGGATTACCTCAAGCACACTGACTCACAGGTAATTTTTGGTCACCTGGAAATTTCTGGGTTCGAAATGGACCGTGGGAATGTCTGTCAGACTGGGTTGACCCGAGAGATTTTTGACAAATTTGACATGGTGCTCAGTGGACATTTTCACCACAAATCCAGCGATGGTACGATCTACTACCTGGGTAACCAAGTGGAAATTACCTGGGCAGACTACGGGGACCGCCGAGGTTTCCATATTTTTGATACGGACACCCGCGAACTGACATTCGTGGAGAACCCAGACCACTTGTTTTACCGTTTGACCTATGACGACAGCATTCAGAATTTTGAATATTGGAAGCATCAGGATTTTGCGCCCTATGCGAACTCCTATGTCAAGATGGTCGTTACACGTAAGCAAAATCCCTATCTCTTTGATACGGTCATGGACCAACTCTACAAAGTCACCCCCATCGACGTCACGGTCGTTGAGGATTACACCGAACAGTCGATAGGTGAGCAACACGAACTCAACCAAGCAGAGGATACCATCACCATTATTCAGAAATGTGTAGACACCATGAAACTTGAAAACCATGTGCAACCAGCGGCCCTCAAGCAATTGCTCCAGGAATTGTATGTGGAAGCCCTGAATACCGAAACGGCGATCCAATCATGATTCGATTTTTATCGATTGAGTGGAAAAATATACTCAGTACGGGAAATTACTATACCCGTATCGACCTCAACGCTTCACAGAATACACTGATCGTGGGTGAGAATGGGTCTGGGAAATCCACGATCCTAGATGCTCTGTGTTTCGCACTCTACAATAAACCGTTTCGCAACATCACCAAGCCGGCGTTGCTGAATTCGATCAACCAGAAGGAAGCCCTGGTCAAGGTGGAGTTTACCACTGACAACCACACGTTCAAAATTGTGCGGGGCATCAAACCCAACATCTTTGAAATTTTCAAGGACGGGACCTTGCTGAACCAGGAGGCTGAGTCCAAGGACTACCAGGGGTACCTGGAGAAATTCATTCTCAAGCTGAACTACAAGTCATTCACCCAGATTGTGATTCTGGGGTCCGCGTCGTTCACCCCCTTCATGCAGCTTTCGGCCTCAGACCGCAGAGCCATCATTGAGGACCTGTTGGACATTCAGATTTTCTCGGTCATGAATGGCCTGGTCAAAGAGAAGTTTTCGGGTATCGTGTCGCAGCGCAATGAGAACCGTTTGCTCATCGACGGTACCCATGAGAAAATCAGTATTCAAGAACGGTACCTCAATGAGATGCAGCAAGACCACGAGAAAATGATTCTTGAGTACCAGAAGGAACACCAGCAACACACCGAGGAAATCAACAGGCTCGCTACGAACATCATGGACTGCAAGCACACGATCAACACCCTGGCCACGACGATTCTCGACAAACCAAAGGTCGAGGCGGCCATCAAGAAGGTCACACAACTCGAAGCACAAATCGAGAATGTATCAAGCAAACACGTCAAATCAGTTCAATTCTTTGAGTCTCATGACAATTGCCCAACCTGTACCCAGGTGATTGACGCGAGCTTCAAGACCGAGCACCTATCAGAATTGAACGACAAAATTGAGGATTGCGCCAAGGGTCTCATTCAACTTGAGGAAAAATTCCTGGTACACCAAGCCCGATTGACCGAGATTCATGACACCGAAGCCCAGATCGACAAAAAGAAGCATGAACTCGCGGTCGATACCACCTCGGCCTCACAGATCAAAAAATTTATTGGCAAGCTCAATGAAAAAATTTCAGGACTCCAGGGCACCCATCACTCGGTGGAACGAGAGCACGAACGATTGGAAACCCATCGGCACGAACTCGTCCAATTAGAAGAAACCAAAAAGAACCTTATAGAACAAGCGGCCTACTACGAGGTCGCGGGAAGTCTCCTCAAGGACACGGGTATCAAGACCAAGATTATTCGTCAATACCTTCCGATCATCAATATGTTTGTCAACAAGCACCTGGCCCAGATGGACTTCTTTGTGAACTTCAACCTCGATGATACCTTCAAGGAAACCATCAAGTCACGACACCGCGATGAATTCACGTACCCTTCATTCTCAGAGGGTGAGAA
>Ga0184629_10000187_pt1 | contig 27389 bp, 23 predicted proteins | sample PLM4_32_b1_FD_133158 | JGI IMG/M metagenome (GOLD analysis project Ga0184629, IMG submission 133158) | Groundwater sediment microbial communities from an aquifer in East River, Colorado, USA - PLM4_32_b1 | ecosystem: Environmental > Terrestrial > Soil > Riparian zone | place: USA: East River...
GGGTATACTTTCCGCTAACATCTGTAGTAGTCCCGCTGGAAGTACCCTTGACCACAACATTTACTCCTGGAAAGGGTTGGCCACTCTCATCTTTTATGGTACCACTTACGGTTGTTGCCATTGAAATCTGGACAATCGCCTCCGGCACAAAATTCTTTACCAGCGGGACAGCAAAATCCGCTGTTGTGTTTAACATCACAGGGGCCAGAGAAAGCGAAGCACTCTGTGGTCCCCCTGACGCTCTTAATTTCTTTTTGTAAATAACATAAAAACGATCACCTGCTTTTTCATAATATAAGCCTGTGTCTTTTAAAAGGCTATCCAGCGCCTGCTCTGGGGCTTTGAAGGCCGCAGACGAAAAATACACCTGTTTGTTTTCAATCCACTCATCCTTATAAGCGATGGAGATCTGGAAGGATCGTTCCAATTCCGTCAATGCCTGTTTTAGAGGATTTGATTCCCTATTTTGTTGGGTCGGTATGGGCTTCTGTACTGCCGCATATACTTCGGTTTGTTGAGGCATCCCCTGATGGCACATCAGGAGCAACATTCCAAATAGTAAGTAGTATTTTTTCATAGGTTATGAATTTAATTAGGTTGTTTCAATGTACTTCGCTCCTCTATGAGTCAAGACAATAAACTGTCTTTGCCCCTTAGTTAATTTTCATCTATCTCCGTCCATTTCGATCTGTCATTTTAGCTCACTATTCACCTCTTCCATGATGATCACTCCATCATCTTTGTTAATTCGCAGTTGAAAAGCTTTCGCCATTTGTTGCAATAAAATTTCAGCATTACCCAGGGGCATCGACCCTGAAACTGTCTGTTCTAATAATGAAGGATCAGAAACCCTAACCTCCAAGCCATAACTATCCTTTAACATGTGCACCATTTCTGCAAGACTTGTATGATCTAAAATGATCTTGTTGTTTGTCCAGGCAGTATAAAGCTGTGGATCAACATCTTTCCTTTCATAATGTTGCTCCTTGTATTCTACCATTTCCCCTGGCTTCATAATGATCATCTCAGGTGATTGTGCCGTGGGTAAGTTGAGCCTTATCTGACCTGAATTCAAAACCACTTTTGTTCCGTTCTTTCGGTTATAGACATTAAATGTTGTCCCCAGCACGTCTACCGTTACGCCTTCTTCTGTATTCACTCTGAAAAGTTGATTATTTGACGTATGGACTACCGAGAAGAAGGCTTCTCCGTCAAGCCAGATTTCACGTGAAGGATCATCGTTCCAATCTGAAAACAATGTAAGTGTCGAGTTTGCATTCAATATAACGGAAGACCCATCCGGCAACGCGAAAGTTCTCGTTTCACCGTAGGCAGTACGATACACCTTCCAGGGTTTATTACCCGTCCAAAAATAGCCTAAACTGATCATCCCGATTAAGACTGCAGCCACGGCAACTTCATACCATCTATTTTTTTGTAACCAAGTGTTTCTGGCAGTCACGTCAGAACCATCGATCTGGTGAATTCTGTTCCAGAGTTGAGCCAGTTCTTCCGCGGATAAAGTGTGATTTGAAAACCGTATTCTTTCAAGAATAAGTCTTGCTTCAGCTATATCTGCCCTTTTTTCAGGGTGACTTGCAAGCCAGGATTGCCAAAAATTACGTACGCTCTCATCACCGGGACTAAAGACCCAACACTGGAAATATTCGTCCATCGTAAAATCATTCACTGAAAAATCGGAATACTTCATTGGCGATTGATGATGGGTTATTGGACAATAAGAGGTGGGACTCGACGCATTCTCACCATTTTATTTCAGCTTTTTTCAAAAAGATTGGAAGATTGGAAGATTGAGAAGTGCAGCGCTTCTGTCAATTTGTTTTTGAAAAAGTATTGCTTTTTTAACAAGAAATTGAAGCCTGACAGATATACGGGAAACCGAAGAGCGTACGTCGGCACGTTTAAAAATTTTTGATGTTCTTTTAAAGAAAGGCCATGAATGCTGCCCACAATAGGACTTTTGCATCTTTTAGCTGTTCCCTCAGGCAATCGATGGCTTTAGAAATAATATTATAAACAGAATCAACCTGAAGTTGCATGATCGATGCGATGTCAGAATAATTTAGGTCGTTATAGAATTTTAGAAAAATAGCCTCACGCTGCCGCTTGGTGAGACCACCTACACATCGCGATAATTTTTCATGCTGTTCTGCTTCAAGTTCGTCGTTTTCAATGGCATACTCCACCGGAAGGCTGATCTCAAAACAACGTTCCTTCTGACTTTCTAATGACAGCAAGAACCTCTTTCGCCACGTTAACTTCTTCATTAACAATCTGCGAAAGGACTTGAAAAGGTAAGCACTCACGGAATGGACCACAGACAAATTCTTACGCTTATCCCAAATGGATGCGAACAACTCCTGAAGGCAGTCCATTACCAAATCGCGGTCATGGCAGCTATTCATTCCATAATTATAAAGACGCTGTGTGTATTTTTTATAAAGAATAGAGAAGGCAAGTTCATTGTCCTTTTTGACATTCTGCCACAGATGGGTATCGTCCAGACTTTGCCCTCTACCCAAAGTAAGATAAGGATGAGCCCTTTGAGAACTGGCCGAATGAGTTTCTGCAAGCATATGCCTACATCAAGATTAGATTAGAATTAAATTTAACATTAAAATATTCGAAAACGATTGAAACCAGCAAAAAATGCCCATTAGCCAAATAATAGACGGTGACAAGTCTGTGTGTCCGCTAACACAAAATTTATTTAAACACATGAGTCCATCCGTTGATTGGTCAGGAAAAAATAACTACTTGATGAATCCGAAACGAGGTCCATTTAAAAGTTAAGCCTATCTTTAATCGTTAAAGCGGAAAACAGAAATGGCAAAACATACGCTGCACGTTATTCAAGCGCTGAGAAGCACAGCTTCTGAATTGATTAATCGTTCAGACTACCAATGGGGACACATGGGATCCTGTAATTGTGGATTCCTGGCGCAGCAGATTACCCGCTACCGCAAAAACGAAATACACGCCTATGCTATGCAGCGCTGTGGTGATTGGAGTGAACAGTTGAATGACTACTGCCCTACCAGTGGCCTTGCGATGGATGACTTGATTACCAAAATGGTTGCTTTCGGCTTTAGCACGGATGACTTAAAGCACCTGGAGCGGTTATCTGACCGCCAGGTATTAAGCGCCATTCCCAGAGAAGAACAGAATCTAACCCACAATGTAAAAGATGATGTTGTAAGATATTTAAGCGTCTGGGCAGACCTGTTAGAAACCAGGTTAATAGAAGATATCCAGCTTCCATCTATGGAGCCGGCTCTAGCGGAAGTCTGAAGTGAATGCAGTCTTTAGCCTCATCAGATTGATTTACAAACTTGAACCACTTTGTTAGCCTTGCTTCTTCTACCAACCCGGACTTTACTAATACTTTTGCTGATGCAATGTTCTCTACATCAACAAAGCTCTGTATGCGGTACACTCCATGCTGTTTACGGAGTAAACTCATCATATATTTACACACCTCAGTTGCATAACCTTTACCCCACTGTGTAGGGCTGAAAATATAGCCAAACTGAAGCTTTCCATCTTCATTGATCACACCAAAGCTTCCGATTAACCTGGCTGATTCTTTAAGTCTAATAGAAAAAGAATAGTCTGTACCATTAGCCCATGCTGCGACCGCATAACGTAAAAAAGATTTAGTATCATTAAGCGACTGATGCATCGGCCATGATACAAACTGAGTTGCTTCAGGCTTGCTTGCATAGGCATAAAAGATTTCTTCTGCGTCTTCGTACCTTAGCCGCCGAACTGATAAACGATCCGTAAAAAAATGCTCCGGCAAGTTCAATCGAACCATAGTTTAAAGAAACATTAAATGGCGAAAGACAGCAATATCGTCCATCAATATTTCAAGAAGGAATTTGGTGATACCACAATTCTTGTCAAGGTTAATCCGATACTATTTAAAGGCACTGAAATAATCATCTTACCAGATGGTAAAATTCAACTGCGCGAGCTCGATTTCGATGACGGTATCGCGGAAGATCTTAAAGTGGATGGATTTCAGGAAGCTAGTGCGCTGCAATTTAATTTATACCTTTCCGGGTTACTATGATAATCGTAGTATGCCTGGAAATTTTTCTCTCTGCAGGCTATAGAGCAAAGGAAAAAAGATTTTAAGGATTGAATAACTCCGATTACAAATTGTCAAATGTCAATTGTATCTTTGCACTGGCAAATCGGCACGACCAGCTCCTGCTGAACTCCCCCAGGATCGGAAGGTAGCAAGGGTAGGCGGTTGTAGCGGTGCGATGTTCGGTTTGCCATTTTTTTTCCTTTATTTCTCATCAAAGGAACCCCTGTTGTCTCCCTACCTAAACGGTTTGTCTTTTACCGATTGACTTCTCCAAATCCTGCTTAACTTTAGGGCTTAAATGGCAACTAAAATGAAATAAGAGTTGCTTTAAATCAGTGTAAATGAAGTAGATATAAGTAACTAATGGTTAATCTCTATTCACCGAAATCATGCGACGAGCATGGAACATTGAATAAAGAATCTGGCTGATAACAAAAATAAAACTATAAACTCATGAAATTCTTTATCGACACAGCAAATCTAAATGAAATTAAAGAAGCATACGAACTGGGTGTGCTGGATGGTGTAACCACAAATCCATCTCTCATGGCTAAAGAAGGTATTCAAGGCAATGATAATATCCGTGCACATTATAAGGCCATCTGTAAGATTGTAGATGGAAATGTAAGCGCTGAAGTAATTGCGACTGACCTTGAAGGCATTCTGAAGGAAGGTCGCGAACTTGCGAAGATCGATGACAAAATCGTGGTCAAAGTCCCTATGATTCGGGAGGGTGTAAAGGCCATAAAGAAATTTTCCAGTGATGGGATTCGAACCAATTGCACACTGGTTTTTTCAGCCGGACAGGCAATTCTTGCTGCCAAAGCAGGGGCAAGCTATGTTTCTCCCTTCATCGGGCGCCTCGATGATGTGGGGCAGGACGGTCTTGAACTAATAGCACAAATTGTAAACATCTACAACAACTATGGATTTGAAACGGAGATCCTGGCAGCATCAATTCGTCACACCATCCATCTGCTGCAATGTGCGGAACTTGGCGCAGATGTTGTAACCTGTCCACTTAGTGTGATTACCGGCTTGCTTAAACATCCACTGACTGATAGTGGTTTAGCAAAGTTTCTGGCAGACCATAAAAAAGTGAACGGATAACATAGATTTGACATTCGTGCAAGTCGCAAAATCTCAGGTCCCAACAGGTTAAAATAGATCATATGTTTTCAACAGATCCCGTAGTTTGTATAAAAGAGGCGAGCATATTCCAAGACCATAACACCATCTTAGGCAATGTTACCTTCGATATTCAAAAGGGCGAGTTTGTTTACCTCGTAGGTCGCACCGGATCTGGCAAATCTTCCCTATTAAAGACACTTTATGCTGATCTCCCATTACGCGTGGGGGATATCACCGTGGCAGGCTTTAACATCCGCGGTATAAAAAGTGGAGATGTCCCATTACTGCGCAGAAAACTTGGAATAATATTTCAGGACTTTCAGCTCTTCAATGATCGCACGGTTGCAGAAAACCTGATGTTTGTGATGAAGGCGACCGGTTGGAGCGATAATGTAAAGATGCGCGCACGGCTCGCAGAAGTACTCATGCAAGTAAGCCTCGGCTCCGTGGAAAAGAAAATGCCGCACCAGCTTTCGGGCGGGGAACAACAGCGTGTAGTGATTGCCCGGGCATTGCTAAATGAACCTCAAATTCTTATGGCCGATGAGCCTACCGGAAACCTGGATCCTGAAGTCTCTCACGGGATTCTAAAAATCTTCCAACAAATTAACAATAGTGGCACTGCGGTACTCATGGCCACCCACAGCTATGGCTTGATCAAAAAATTTCCGGCGCGTGTCTTGAAATGCGAAGATGGCAAGGTAATGGACTCTCGGATGCGCCTTTTGAACTTACTATGGAATACTGAAGATTGGAAGATTAGAAGATTGGAAGATTGGAAAATTGGAAGATTGGAAGATTGACGGGAATGAGAAAGAGGAAATTGAATACCAATTTCCTCTCTTAATTTGTGTATATTTTACATCTATCTACCTCAGCCCATACGTTATTTCCATGATCTTCACGACTTCGCCGGCACGGTTCTTAATTGGCGAAAAGCTTGAACGGACTTTAATAATTTCACCTTTCCTGTCCATCCTGTTAAACGTACCCTTTTTCGGGTAGCCTGATCCCAGGTCTTTCCAAAACTGTCGGTACTCCTCACTACCCTTATCTTCTTTAGTTGCGAAAATACGATGGTGCTCGCCCATCACATCATCTTGAGTGTAGCCGAACAATTCAAGGAAGTTACTGTTGACTTTTGTTAACGTTCCGTCAATGCTATAGTCAGCTACGGATAATGAACTGTGAATTGCGGATAATGTACTGTCCGTCTCAGACTGGCTACGCTGCATTTCTTCCTGTGTTGCCTGAAGCTCCTCCATATTTTGGCGCATTTCTTCTTCCTGAGCACGCATTTGTTCAGTCATCTCCTGCGATTCTTCCAGCAGGTGTTGTGTACGGGCATTAACCTTCACGGAAGAAATGGTAGAAGCAATGCTCTCGGCAATCTTCTGCACAAATTCCATCTCGAAATCCTGGAACAAATTAAAAGAAGCTATCTCAACAACACCGAATATCTGGTCATTTACTTTTAGCGGGACGATCAATACACTTGTTGGATTGGCGTCGCCCAGACCAGAAGTAATTTTAATATAGTTTTGAGGCACTTCCGTTAAATAAACAATATCTCCTTCCTGCCAGGCTTGCCCTGCGAGGCCCTCTCCCTTATAGATTTTGTGATTTAGAAATTTCTTTTTGTCCCATGCATAACACGCCTTCATGGACATCGTTGCTTCTTCCCCCGCTTCCGCATCATCAACAATATAAAGAGCACCCTGATTGGCTTTGAGGTATTTCACCAAATTGCTGATAATTTCTTCTGCAAGCTTCCCGAGGTCGTTCGTGTTCGTTCTTAAGATTTCGCCAAACTTGGCCATACCTTCCGTGGCCCAATTCCTTTTCTTATCATCTTCAGCAACTTTAGACAGGTTATCGCGCATATTAATAAGCGCATTACCCAGTACATCGTGCTCACTTAACGGCTTGAACTCTGTATTATATTTTCCATTTCCAATATTTTCGGCAAAGAGACTTGTCCCTTTTAAGCCTGCCACAAGGTTATCCATGGCCATGGCCATTTCTCCAATTTCATCACTGCTCACCTTGGCTTGCTTATCCTCCACGAGTTCACCGCGACCCAACTTAACGACTACATTTTTCAGGAAATTAACGGGCTTCGTAATGGCACGCATCAGAAAAATTGCACTCATCAATCCGATGATGATAATACCCGCTCCGAGAATGAGCGTATAGTTTCTTAAACTTCTGATGGAATCAATAACATCAACATCAGATTTAAGCGTTACCTGATTTTGCTTAGCGGCAATACGATTAAGCCGCGCGATCAGATCGGAAGTACGCGGGATAATCTGGCTCTCAATAGCATCTTCCGCTAACAATTTCGTGAGCGGATCTTCATAGTTTTCAAAGGACTGTAAATTCGCCATGATGGATTGCTTCTGTGTGCCGAGCAACGTATCAAACTTCAGGAAAACGGTGTCCATCCATAATCGCTGGCTATCACTTTCCCAAGTCGGCATAAGCTTGGTTATATTATCTCTCAATGCCGGATATTCATAATCCTGCAGCTGTCGGAGGGCATTCTTATCTTCTTGATTGGTTTGAAGATAAACCCAGTTGGTGACTAACATTTTTGACCGGGTTACCATCAGGATAAAATCCTTGATTGCGTCTTGCGATGGCCGGTAAACTTTACTTGAGCTGTTGACAACATTGTCTATGACATTTCCTTTCCAAAAAATAATGGCGCCGTTCACAATAAACAGCGCTATCAAAATGAGAAAACCACCGAGTATTTTGTTCCCGATGGTTAAACGAAGGCGAAACTTCTTCTTTTCTTTTTCTTCCATAAATTGTATTAAATCAATATCGCCAGGCGGGTTAATTCGTTGCTGACTTTAAGTCCTTGCTTATTGACAGACGCTTGATTTAATTCAAACGCCAATTTACCATCTTTCACGATAAAATTTATATCACTGCCTTTTATACCCAGGCCAGGTTCTTCTGTTACAACCAGGATCGACTGTGTGTCGACCTTCTCCATTACTTCACTGATCTGGTTGGACTTCCCGGCTGGCAGAAAAAGCATATTGCACTTCCTGATTTCCTGTACGCCTTTAATCTTTGTAATCTTGATAACCCTGTCCCCTACCTTCTTAGCCGCTGCCATCGCTTTCAGTTCTTCCAGGATCGGAGACTCCCCTAACACTAATATCTCAAAATCTCCTTGATTGTAGGTTTCTGGCCATTGCACATAGCGTGTAAAACTATAAATAAAAACGGAGTGCATCTTGTAATTTTGGGCAAAAGCCGGAATAAGACTTAACGCCAGGAAAAGTACAATGAATGAGGTCTTTTTCATGTTCTGGTAATAATACTGTTTCTTTGAAAAGCATGCAAAAATATGCCTATCGATATAACAAAATGTTGAAAATTTGGCGGTTTTCTAACATCTGGTGGGAATCTAAAGAAGTTAGCCAATTTTGTCTGTCGAAGGACTTCTTGTGTTTACATTATGAATCTATTTGCAGTCGTGAGTTCGTATATAAAAGTAATATCATATGAAGAGAACGAATTTATTGTTAATGCTGGCCGTTGGATTAATTTTTCCCGCGTGTTCACAAGATAAAAAAGAGGCAAAGAAAGTTGAAAAAGCTGTCTTTGAGGTGTCAAAGTCAGAGTCCGAATGGAAAGCACAATTGACCCCGATCCAATTTAATGTTCTTCGGGAAAAAGGTACAGAACGAGCCTTCACCGGGGAGTATTGTGACAATCATGAAAAGGGAATTTATTATTGCGCAGCCTGCCAACAGGCGCTTTTTGATTCCGAAACCAAGTTTGAGTCTGGAACAGGGTGGCCAAGTTTTTTCAAGCCCGTTGATGAATCGGCTGTCGCTATTATTGAGGATACCAGCTATAATATGGTTCGGGAAGAGGTAGTCTGCAGTCGGTGCGGAGGTCACCTAGGGCATGTATTTGACGATGGCCCCAAGCCTACCGGACTTCGCTATTGTTTGAATTCCGCCGCCCTAAAATTTGAAAAGAAAAAATAAGACCTGGCGACCCCGCACGCGCGCAGGGTTTTTTATTTCCAACAAAACTGTAACTTTTAAGGATAATACTTACTCTTTTATCCTATGTGTCGCTTAATGGCCTATATGGGTTCGCCCATCATCATTGACCAACTGCTGTATCAGCCCAAGAATTCGCTTGTAAACCAGAGCATCAATGCAAAAGAAATAGAAGAGCCGCTAAATGGCGATGGTTTTGGTATTGGCTGGTATAGCCCTGAAGTAAATGAAGAACCCGTGACCTTCGTTTCTGTTAACCCTGCCTGGAGCAATAGAAACTTACGCAACCTTGCACCAAAGATCAGAACAGAATGTTTTGTTGCTCATGTCAGGGCGGCAAGTGTCGGGGAAGTATCAGAATCCAACTGTCATCCATTTCAATACAAAACTTTATTGATGATGCACAACGGCGGGGTGGAGAATTTCTCGGCTATCAAACGTAAAATACGCGAACCGTTAGATGATCAACTTTATGAGTGGATAAAAGGTCAGACAGATTCGGAGCATATTTTTGCGTATCTTATAAATTACCTCATTAATAATCATAAAGTCATTACCACGGCAACGGTGATTGATGCTTTTGAATATACCTTTTCATCCCTTAAAAAATTGATGGCTGCGCATGGGATCCATGAAGCTGCCTATTTAAACATGGTCATAACCAATGGATCTTTTATCGTTGGAACTCGTTATGTAACGTCTCCGAAAGAAGATCCGCTGACGCTCTATCATTCAGAAGGAAGTCGTTATGTTGTGGAAGGCGGGATCAGTCAGATGGTAGCGCCCGAAGACAATGACCATGCCGTATTGGTAGTTTCAGAAAAATTGACGGATGATAAAGACTGGACGCTTATTCCGGCAAATCATTTTGTAGTTGTTGACTCATCGCTGAATGTAAAGATCCGGCCGATTGAAGCCTGAGAAGTTAGAGGTAAAGGGTATAGGGTACGCTTACGCCAAATGTCGTTTGCTAAACTATAACTTTCAGGCCCCGCTACTCAACTCCTAACCTGCCTGCCGGCGGGCAGGCTCCTCAACTCCTCCTATTCATACTTCAATGTCTCAGCTGGATTTACCAATGCTGCTTTAATAGCATGATAACTCACGGTAACCAGTGCGATCATTAACCCAGCTACCATACTTACGGCAAAGAGCTCCCATCCCACTTCAATGGAGAATTCAAAATCTGCCAACCACTTTTGCATGACATACCAGGAAGCCGGTGCTGCCAGTAAAAAAGCAAGGAATGCAAGCCACACATATTGCTTGTTTAACAAAACAAAGATATTCATCAACTCCGCTCCCATTACCTTGCGGATACCGATCTCTTTGGTTCTATTCACAGCACTAACTCCCGCCAACCCAAATAAACCCAGGCAGGAAATAAGAATGGCGAACGCTGTGGATAATCCCATAATACTCATCCAGCGCTCGTAGGTTTCGTACTGCCGGGCCACGTCTTCATCCAAGAAAGTATAATCGAATGGCATATTGGGAGAAATTTCTTTCCATGCTTTACGAAGCATTTCTAAAGAACCGGGCAAGTCACCGGGTGTTACCTTCACCAGCATGTTGACAAGATAACCCACTGCTTTTTTGTCCATTGATAAAAACAGAGGTTCTATATTCTGCTCCAGTGACAGGAAGTGGTAATCTTTCGTTACTCCAATAACTCTTGCGCCTAGCCCAACAGAATCTTCTCTCCAGTTCAAATATTCATTCAGGGGATCCTTCCATTTCATATCGCGAACCAATGCTTCGTTCACAATCACGGCATTACTGTCAGCCGGGATTCCCTCATCAAAGTTCCTTCCCATCACCATCTCCACTCCCAGCGTAGCTAAATAATAGGGATCAACTCCGTAGACGTAAGCAGATTTTTGCTCTCCGTCAATCTTATATCCGTTCCTGGAATATCCTTTGGCAAAGGAACTCGTTGTTCCTGCTACTGAAATGACGGAAGATTCCTGAAATAATCGCGCGCGATAACGTGCCACCGTTTTGTCGGCTTCTTCGTTCCACCCGGTTTGTGTAGGAATCACCAATACCTGGTCCTTATCAAAGCCCAGATCCTTGGTTGTTATGTAGCGCATCTGACGATACATGATCACGGAACTGATAATGAGAAAAGCAGAGAGTGCAAACTGCAAGACAACTAGAGGCTTGGTAAACCCTGCGTACAGTCGCGAAGTGAATCTTCCTTTGAGTACCAGGGCAGGCCGGAAATTGGAGAGAAACAATGCTGGGTAACTTCCCGCTATAATGCCCACCACCAGGGTGATGCCTGTGCTGAAAATGAGCAGCGGAATAAAACCCCGTAGCGTCAGTTGAATGCCTTTGCCTGTAAACGCATTGAACGAAGGGATAAATAGCAACACCAGGCCTATACCAATAATCATGGAAATAAAAGCAAGTAAAATTGATTCAAAACCAAACTGGTAGATGAGCTGATTCTTCTGAGCCCCTACTACCTTACGAATGCCCACTTCTGTTCTGCGGGATGCGGAAGTTGTCAGCGCCAGCGAGACGTAATTAATGCAAGCAATTAGAAGGATGAGGATCGCAATGCCTCCCAGTATCCATGAATATTGAGGGTCACTTACTTTTGTCCACCCGATCTCCTTTTTCAAATGAATATCATTTAGGTTTGTGTATACGTACTCAAGCATTTTCACCTCATCGGGAACTGGTATGGCCGACTCCTTTTTCCAATTCTCCAGCATGTCGCCCATGTATTTTTGAACCAGATTATCCAGGTTGTTGCTAAACTTTTTCATATCGGTGCCTGGCAACAATTGGACGAATGTGGGCGTATTGAAACTACCCCATTGACTGAGATTACGTTCATATCCATAACGGTTTTCCTGCGGTACGAGTATCTTAAAATCCACACTTGAATTAGCGGGTGGAGCTTCAATGATACCCGCTACCGTTAATGACCTTTCCCCTTCTATATCAAGAATGATTGTCTTCCCCAGCGGGTCTTCCGTACCAAAGTATTTTTCAGCAATAGCCCGGGTAAGTACTATCTCTGACTTATCCGCGAAAAGTTTGTCTTTATTACCCGCCAATAGTGGAAAGGAAAACATTTTGAAAAAATCACCATCCACATAGGTAATTTTTTCAGTAAATACTTTATCTCCATAGCGGAATATCCCTTCATTGTCTGACGCGAAGCGCGTGGCGAACTCAATTTCAGGCAGTTCGTCTTTCAAAGCTTGTTTCAAGCCCGTTTGTAACCAGGCCTGCAGATCGAAAGGATTTTCGGCTTTAGGGCTCCACGTGACAAAGCTCCTGGCCTCGATGCGATAGAGGAGGTCTTTATTGGCGTGAAACTTATCGAAGCTCTTTTCGTCCTGTATATAAAGGTAGATGAGCATACAAAATGCAATGCCTATACTCAGCCCAAAAGCATTGATAAATGAATACATTTTGCGCTTCAGAATATTGCGGGAAGCCACCTTTACATAACTTCGTATCATAATTGTATTATTTAAATTCACAGAAAACTTATTTCTTAAAATTATTCCAGGACGAAAAAATTTGATCACGTTCCACACCATCCTCCTCCTCGCCTGCCCAACTCCTAACTCCTCAACTTCTCGCCCAAACTGCTCCATCAAATCACCTTCGATGCCTTCATACAACTGCGGTGGACAGAACCACGCTAAGAAGCGAAGCGCTGCGTGTGAAGGTTTATGTTGTGGTTTGTGACTCATTCTCAACTAAAATTCAGGTTAAACTTTTATAAGCATTCCTTCAAATACTCAATAGGCTTCTTTCTGTAAATTGCGAGTCGTTCAGCTTTTGCTTTTTAAAAAACATTTGCTCAACACGCCCGGAACTATTTGTACTCTAAAACCCCGCGAGTCGCGGGGCTACAAATATGACATCCGCCGCAGCGGATTTTTTAGATCAATTATTTGCTGTCTCAATTGTTCCATGTTTCAACTTTACAACTTCCGGTCTTCCCGACTTTCGGACTCAACTCCTCAACCTGCCGGCAGGCAGGCAGGCTCCTCAACTTCTCATTCCATAAACTTCTCATTCATACTTCAATGTCTCCGCTGGATTCGTCATCGCTGTTTTTATGATCTGAAAACTCATTGTAATGGCCGCAATGAACAGGATCATGACAATGGGCATAACAAATAAAATCCACCCCAGCGGAATTCTGTATGCATAGGCTTCCAACCAATTTTGCAGGGCGAAATAAGCAATGGGCAAAGACATGATAGTAGCCAGGATGATCAGCTTAATAAAATCCATTGACAGCAAGGAGACAATATTAAAGAGCGATGCGCCCAACACTTTCCGGATACCTATTTCCTTGGTTCGCTGCACAGCCGCATAAGATGAGAGTCCGATCAAACCAAGACACGATACAATAATGGCAAGCACGGTAAAAATATTAACCACTTTCGCAAATCGCGCCTCGTCATCGTATTGCTGTTTGTAACGATCTTCTACAAAGAAATACTCAAAAATGTTATCCGGGAAAAACTCTTTATAAGCAGCTTCGATATCCGGAATGACCTTTTCATAATTTTCTGATTTTAGCCGGATTGAAGTAGCACCCCTTCCGTAACTCGGAACAAAGAAAATGGGCTCCTTGGGCTTTCGAAGCGACTCCTGATGAAAGTCTCCTACTACACCCACTATGTTAAAGTCACGATCCCAGAAGGTCAATTGTTTTCCAATGATGTCTTTGGGGTTTTTGAAGCCGAGCAGCTCTATTGCCTTGCGATTTAAAATTACCGTATTGATCTTCTCCCATTCATACTGATGATCGGTAGGAAGAAATTTTCTTCCTTCGAGAAGCGGGATATTATAGGTGTCAAAAAAACTATAGTCACAGCTAAAGTTGCTCATCGTATAATGTTCTGATGAGGTACTCTCTTTCATTTTCATATTGAATGTCCGGCCAAGCCTCGTTCCCGGGATTCGTCCTGATGTGGCTGCAGAAACCACCTCATTAAGTTGTGAAAGCTTGTGTTTAAATCCTTGAATTCTTCCTATGAAAGTCGAGTCCCAAGGCGTTCTTTCGGGTGGGCGAACGACTATTGTCTGATGAAGATTTATTCCCAGATCTGCTTCGTTCATAAATTTTATTTGCCTGGAAACAATCAGTGTTCCGGTGATCAGCGCACCCGATGCCGTAAACTGGAATATTACCAGCGCTTTCCTAAGCCATTGGCCGGAGGATGAGCGTTGGAACTTTCCTTTTAGTACGGTGACAGGTTGATAAGATGATAAAACAAATGCCGGGTAAAAGCCAGATATTACTATTCCTGCGGTCAATAATGTTAACACAATAGTGATTGTAAATGTATCAGCTTCTGCGATTACTTTCAAAAGCGACAATGGTGTACCTACGATCTGATTAAAAGTTGACTGAAACGCATTTGAAAGAATAATTGCAGCTATAAAAGCAATCGTTGTGAGCAGCAAAGATTCGAAAAGGAATTGTTTTATCAATTGTACTCTTATGGCTCCCATTACTTTCCGAAGGCCGACCTCCTTGGCCCTTTCAAGGGCACGGGATGTAGTGAGATTAATATAATTCACCCAGGCGATGAACAAAATAAAAACAGCTACGATCAACATAGCCCAAACAGCTTTTCCGCTTGCTATTTTGGCGATGTCATATTCATAATCCGAATAAAGATGAGCTTTCTTAAGGGGTTGCAGGTAGAATTTTTCTACGCTTCCAGAAACCTTATCGCCTTTGAAATATCGCTCGCTGAAATCGGGAAATTTGCTTTCGAGCTCCTTGTAATCTGCACCTTGTTTCAACACTAAATAATGCCTCATATCCGACCAAGTCCAGCTGTCATCAGCGTCATGATCATTCGGACTGATCAATGTTGAATAAGAAACCAGTATATCAAATTGAATATGGGAATTTGAAGGTACATCCTGGCAAATGCCCTTGATGGTGTAGGGCTGAAGGTCAAGGCCCCAGTACAAGGTCTTACCTATAATGTCGGTATAATTATTATCACTGACTTCAAAATATTTCTTCGCGGTGCGTTCCGTGATCACCATGGAATACCGATCCTTTAATGAAGAAAGTTTATCTCCCGCCAATACCGGAAAAGTAAAAACGGATAAAAAGTGCTCATCGGCAAAAAGGCATGATTCGCCGCTGAAAATCCTGTCGTTTACTTTAACAGTTACTTCACCACCTGGCATAAGGCGTGTATATTCTTCAATCTCCTCGTAATCCTTGGCCATCATTGGGCCGATGGTAGGATACATGATGGTGCCATGCTGGATTAACTTTCCATTCTGGAAGCGATCATTTGTAACGCGATAGGTCCTTTCGAATTTTTCGTTGAACTTATCATAACTTAATTCAAAACTTACGAATTGAAAAATGAGCAAGCACGCCGCCAATCCTATGGCAAGTCCGATAATATTAATCGCTGAAAACGTTTTGTTCTTCAGAACATTCCTGTATGCTATCGTAAAATAATTGCTGAACATAATCGTGTTAATTAATTGAACTGAAAAATTATTCCTCAAAATGATCTCAGGCCGAAAAAATCTGACAACGTTCCACATCAACCTCCTCCTCGCTTTCTCAGCCTGCCTGCCGGCAGGCAGGTTCCGAACCTCTCAACTTCTCGCTCAAATTGTTCTAATAAATCACCTTCAATGCCTTCATACAATTTGGATGGACAGAACCACGCTAAAAAGCGAAGCCAAATGTCTGGACTATGATTCTTATGATTATCTGATGGACTTTGATTTCGTTTATTGCTAATCATAGCTTCCCTCATTTAACGGCGCTCTCAATCGATCATTTAATCGCATTTAATCACCGTACCTGGTTTCATCACGCGCTTAAATTGTAAGCTTCTACTTCCAAAATTGATCAAGAGGCCAATCTCCATTTTATAAGCCTCCAGGTAGTTTATTGCTTGCGCTAAATGAACATCTTCCAATTGAATTACCGCTTTTAATTCTACCATAATTTTATTTTCCACAAAGAAATCGGCCCGCCTCAAACCAATAGCAACACGTTTATAATGAATTGGCATTTCAAACTCACGGGCAAACGCCAACCCCTGTTCTCTCATCTCAATTTCCAATGCCCGCTGATAAATTACTTCTTGAAACCCATTCCCCAAGAACTTATGAACCTCCATCGCACAACCAATTATTTTTCCCGTCAATTCAGAATACTTGTAATTTTCATTAATCATAGCCACAACGAATTATAGTCATTACTTAATTATGTCACTTAATCATAGTCATCAGAATCATAGTCATCATTTAATCATAGTCTAATCATAGTCATCATTTAATCATAGTCTAATCATAGTCATCATTTAATCATAGTGATCATTTAATCATATCAAATCATAGTTAAGACGAGGTATTAGCTTCCACAAATCCATTCTCGATTCTTTCATTGCACGTAACATTGCCAGTCCGGCATTGGTGATCGTGAAGATTCTTTTGCGTCTTCCGCCACGGGCATTGGTTGCACCACCCATTTGCGACTTTATAAGGCCTTTATCCTCCAACCGATAAAGGGTAACATGGACAGCGCTTAAATTCGATTCTCTTCCAATCCTTTCTTTTATTTCGTTCACAATCGCGTTGCCATAGGCTTCATCTTGCAGGATTCCGACCATGGTAAGCACCAATTCTTCAAATTCTCCAAGGTATTCTTTAGCCATTTCTATAATGTTTGTTAAACAAATATATAATTAGTATGCATTTTGTAAAAGAAATAAGGAGAAATATTAGGCCTGACGATTGAAATGAGTTCCACACATTTCAAAACGGCGTGCATTTTCAAGGCTATTATTTGCCATTGAATGGCTTGACAATTTCTACAGCTTTTTGAATTTGATCTATCTGACAGGAAAAAAAGGTAATCAACAGCTTAAGTTCTTTAAGATATTTTTTAACAAGCGGCTTGCCCCTTAGTTCTTTCTCGTGATTCATCAAGGGGTTCATAAATGTTGTTTCCAGTTGGGTTGTAAAGTATCGTGTAGCAGCGGCTACCCTACTCCTTAAAAAATCAAAATCTTCTTGACTCGAGGCATTGATAAACAGTTGCTTCAACTGCCCCTGGAATTTCTGTGCAACGTGATGTTGCTCATATACAGAGGACACGAGCAAAAGAATAAGATCTTCAGCGACTTTTTTATGCTTAAACCTTCGCTTCCCCAGTAGGCCTTGAAAATTTTCTACCTCATCGATTGCTTTAGTCCAATCGAAAAGATCAAGCAAAGCGTCTAAGAAGTATTGTTGTCGTTCCTGTTGTAAAATCGGCCTCAATTCATCGGGTGATGATTCTTCTTCCGCAAACCGGATGACGCGCTCATCGGTCATAATGCTGTTCCGGAAAATGCGCGAATACAGTACTACACCCTGAAGCGATGTACAGCGACTTAGGGCCACATAAACTTGTCCCGGTGCAAAAGATTTTCCTGCATCAATGATGGCCCGCTCAAAAGTAAGCCCCTGACTTTTGTGAATAGTCACGGCCCACGCCAAACGAATAGCGTATTGCGTAAAGGTTCCCAGAATTTCTTCCTCCACTTGATTAGACTTCGGATTAAAGGTATAGCGAATATTATTCCAGGTATCCTTCTCCACAACCAGCTCCGTTGTCTCATTCGGAAAAACAACAACAATACGATCTTCTTCGATTCGTTTTACTACCCCAATTTTTCCATTATAATACCGCTTTACTTTCTCCATGTCATTCTTGATGAACATCACCTGGGCTCCGGCTTTCAGATTCAATACTTTATCCGTAGGGAAATTCCTTTCCGGAAAATCTCCTTCTACTTCACCTTCAAAATGGAATAATGGCGTGAGAAGCTTGGCCAGCGCATTTGCATTGATGGAATCGGCTTTGTGGTTATGTGTAGTAAGGGTAATATAATTTTCATTCTCCGGCGGTTCAAATCCAGGCAGGTATCGCTCATTGAGTTTCAGTAGATCTTCTTCCTCTACTTCATTATTCCGGATGTTATTAAGGATCGTGATAAAGCGTTCATCCGTTTGCCGATAAATCTTTTTCAACTCCAAATATAACGGACGCGATTGCTCCAGCACATGCGCATGAAAGAAAAACGGCCCCTCATAATAATGCCTCAGTATTTCCCATTGATCATCCGGAACCACCGGCGGCAGTTGAAAAAGGTCACCAATAAATAAAACCTGTACACCACCAAAAGGGACATATGGTTTACGTCTGAAATGTCGAAGTATGGTATCCATCGCGTCGAGGATATCGCACCGCACCATGGATACTTCATCAATAATCAATAACTCTAGTTCCCGAAACAGACTCCGTTTTTCTGATTCGATCTTCAGGTTCTTCAACAGCGAATACTTGTCGCTCATATCAGACGATCGCTCAGATCCCTTCTGCATCTCCGGTATAAAGGGGGTAAAGGGAAGCTGAAAAAATGAATGTATCGTTGTTCCTCCGGCATGGATCGCTGCAACTCCCGTGGGGGCGACAATTACTGTTTTCTTTGTGGTCGTCTCTTTGATGTGTCTTAGAAAAGTAGTTTTGCCAGTGCCTGCTTTTCCGGTCAGGAAAATAGGACGCGAGGTTTGCCGGACAAATTCTTCCGCCAGATTAAAAATTATGTTCTCAATAGCCACAACAGGTGAAGAAACCATGGGCCAAGGTAGTACTTTGGTTTATTTGATTACTTTGATCTAGCTGATTTGTTTTGATTACCTTCCCTATTCATTCTTCCAGGGCATGTGGTTAGCGGACGAATTCCCCCTGGTTAAGGATTTCCCCATAGCCTCAATAGGGGCTAAAGATCATAAGCTAAAATAGTACATTGAATTTACCTATTCATACTTCAACGTTTCGGCCGGCTTTGTCCAAGCCGTTTTAAGGGTCTGGTAAACTATTGTAACCACTGCAATAAGTAATGATAAACTTCCAGCCAGTGCAAATACTTTCCAGCTCATGGCTACCCTGTATTCAAATGATTGCAGCCAGTTACTCATCATGTACCACGTAAGCGGAACTGATAAGAGCAATGAAATACCAATTAAGAAGACGTAGTCCCTGGAAAGGAGTACCAGTAACGATTGTTCTGATGCGCCCATCACTTTTCGAATAGAGATTTCCTTGGTCCTGTTTTGCATTGCCAGAGAGGCAAGTGCATACAACCCAAGACTTCCTATGATCATGGCCAACAGTGTAGCAATGCCTACTATCTTTCCCAGGTTAAGATCATTGCGGTATTGTTCTGCTAATGCCTGATCAACAAATGTAAAGGCAAACTCTTCGCCTGCGGTAAGCTTATCCCAAACATTCTTAACCTGTTCGATTGTCGCCGGCAGATTTCCAGGCTTCAACCGAATCATCAGTTTTGGAACAGGCGTATTGTCAATATTAATATTCTCTGAACCACTCAGTGGAATCACAGCGTCCATCGCTATCACCAACGGTGTAACTTTCGTGTACAACGATTCATAATTAAAATCCTTGACTACACCTATAATTTCATGATCGACAAAATCTTTCCCCGGTATTTTTTTTCCTATGGGATCTGCCCAGCCGTATTCCTTTGCAAACGCCTCATTAATGATCACCGCCCTTCTTGCATCGGAAGTATTCTCCTGTGAGAAATTCCGTCCGGAAGCAAGTTCCATTTTCATCGTTGGAAGGTAATCATCATCAATAATATTAACATTGAAAGTACGGTAAGTTCCATGATCGTCCGTGTAACCGATGTTAGTCCAGCTTCCATTGCCGAAATCGTGGGAAGAGGCACAAACCGATATCACTTCCGGGATCTTCGACAATTCAATTTTAAATTTTTCTGCTTTTTCAAAGCCTGCTTTAACCCGCTCGGCCAAACGTCCACCGCGTGGTACATTCAGCTGTACAACCGCCAATTGTTCACGGTTAAATCCCAGGTTTTTATTTTGTAAAAAGGCTAGCTGCTGACGCATCACGAGCGTGCTGGAGATAAGAAAGATGGAGAGCACTAATTGTATACCCACCAAAACTTTACGCAACCCCTGCTTACTATTTCCGGCTTGCATTTTGCCTTTCAGTATGGCTATTGGTCTGAAATTAGAAAGCACAAATGCCGGATAGCTGCCGGCGATCAATCCGATGATCGCGACCAAAGAACCCGCTACAAGAAATACAAATCCATCGGGTCGGACTACTAAACTCTTGCCCGACAAGTCATTGAATAATGGAAGGCCCAGAAGGGAGAGCACTATCCCAACAACCAGTGAAATAATCGTAACGATCAATGCTTCCCCGATGAATTGAAAAATCAATTGCCTTCGCTCCGCTCCTACGACTTTTCGAATGCCCACTTCTTTTGCCCGTATCATGGAGCGGCCCACGGATAATGTTACAAAGTTGATGCACGCTACGAAGAGAATGAGCGATGCTATGGCTGCTAAAATATAACTGTATTTAGGGTCGTTAACCTCTGCGATACCGATGGGGAAACTTGTGTCTAAATGTATTGAGGTAAGGGGTTGAAGTCCTGGAGTATATTTACTCAGCTTAAAATCTTCTTCCCCCAGGATCGTTTTGAAAACAGAAGGGAATTTACTTTCCAGTTTTTTCGGATCAACACCTTCACGAAGCAAAACATAGGTCTCCGGAGTAACATTAAACCATCCCGAATTTAATGTTTGCTCATTATAGAGCTTTGGATAATTAAGATCAGAAATGAGCAAATAAAACTTAATACTTGAATTAGTCGGCAGATTTGCCACGACAGCCTTCACGGCAAAGTCTTCAAATTTTTCGCCTAACTGTACGGATATAACTTTATCAATTGGATTAGAATTTCCAAAGTACTTTTCTGCTGCGTAAGCATTAATAACAATAGCACGCTGGTCGTTTAGAGCATTGTCACGACTTCCTGATATTACCTCAAAATCAAATACTTTAAAGAGATCTCGACCGCCAAAGGTTAATGTTTCAGAAAATTGATTTTCGCCAATCTTTACTTGTGTCCCGATTTTATGAATGCGAACCTGGTGCTCGACCTCCTGAAAATTATCCTTCAGTGCGGGGCCCATAGGAAACGGCGTAACGGTATTGAAGAACTGCTGGTTTTCGCCCCAATCTTCATTAACCCAAACCCGGTAGATGCGATCGGCCTTGGAGTGAAATGTATCAAAAGTCCATTCATCCTTTACAAAAAGAACGATTAACACACAACAAGCAATACCCAGGCTCAGCCCGAGAACATTGATTAGTGAATGTACTTTGCTACGCCACAGCGATCGCAATGCAATTTTCAAGTAATTTTGTAACATAGTGAAAGCCTTAGTAAATGAGTTAACGTCCGGCAAAATGACATTTCGATTTGCTTAGCAAAAACCGGCCGTCATCATGTAACATTCTGATGTAGTGAAATGTCAGAAAGTTGTAGTGAAAATTGCTTTCCTGGAACGCCGTTACGATCTTTTTGAATATCATCCCTATGAAGTAGGGAGCAACTCATACCAAACTTCCACCTCATATCCATCAGGGTCTTCAAAAAAAACGTAAGGTGAACCAGGAAGAAATTCACCCCGATCTTTAATTTTTCCACCGACTTCATTTATCCTTTCAACGACACCATCGATATCCTTTGGATCCCTGAGCCGGAAACCAAAATGCATTATTCCTCCACCTTTTCCTACGTTGACATCATCATTTTTTTCAAAGACCAAAATATCATGACATCCCGGTGTGGTGAGTTGAAGAAGGTCATCCGTGTAGTACATCACCGACATGTCAAATATGTGTTTGTAAAATTGCATTGTCCTTTCCAGATCCATGACGGCGATGGCAAGGTGTGTCAATCCATACGTCTTTACATTAGTCATATGAAGATAATCTAAGAGGGTTTAATATTGAAGCATTCAAAAACCTGAGCAACCGTATCCTTATCATCAGCCATCACCAGCATGTGGTCATTGGGCATTATTTCGGTATCTCCATTAGCAGTGATATATTTTCCGTCGCGATGGATTAAAACGATGAGCGCCTTCTTAGGCAGTGCTAAATGCATGACAGCTTTGCCAACGGCAGGTGAACTTCCGGGGATATCCAACTCCACCAATTCGGACTTAAAATTTTCTTTGAGTTCAAAATCCAATGGAAACTTTCTTTTAATATTTTCCGGTACACTTACGTGCAACCACCGTGCTACCATGGGAAGTGTTGTGCCCTGAAGAAGCACAGATGAAACAGAAATAAAGAAAACGAGGTTGAATATATTGTTTGCTACCTGAACACCTGCCAGCAGAGGGTAGGTGGCAAAAATAATCGGTACCGCCCCACGCAGACCAACCCAGGAAATAAACAACTTCTTGCGGATGTTCAATTCAGTGAAAAATGACAAAGAAACTAAAACGGCCACAGGACGTGCAATAAAAATAAGGAACAAGGCAATCAACACACCCGGGCCGAGTACAGGAACAATTTGGTGCGGGAAGACCAATAATCCCAGCGTAAGAAACATGACGATTTGCATCAGCCAGGCCTGACCGTCATAAAATCTGATTAAACTTTTCTTATGAAGAAAGTTACTATTCCCCAGGATGAGCGCCGAAATATAAACCGCAAGAAACCCGTTGCCTCCAATAAAGTCCGTGAAGGAAAATGTAAAAAAGACGAGGGAAAGGATAAGCACAGGGTATAAACCATCAACATCCAATTTTATTTTATTGATAATCCAGATCATAATTTTTCCAAAGCCATACCCCGCGATAGCACCCAAAATCATACTTATAAAAAATTTTGGAATCAGGGAAACTATGGAGGCATCGGGTTCTGCGATTAAATAAATAAGGCTAACGGTGAGAAAATAGCCCATCGGGTCGTTGCTTCCGCCCTCCAACTCCAACGTGGGACGTAGGTTTCCCTTAAGCCCTACACTTCTCGAACGCAAAATGGAAAAAACTGCTGCTGCATCAGTAGAGGATACGATAGCTCCTAATAGCATTCCTTCCAATAGTGAATATCCAAGTAAATAGGACGAAAAAATGCCTACTGCAAAGGCGGTGATGAGAACACCTAAAGTAGACAGTGATATGCCTTGCCACAGTATGGGTTTAATACTCTCCCACTTGGTTTCAAGCCCACCTGAAAAAAGAATAAAGTTAAGCGCTACCACACCTAGGAGTTGAGCGATTTTAAAATCGTTGAAGTAGACTCCACCAGGACCATCAGAGCCTGCAAGCATTCCTACTACCAGAAATAGTATTAACGAGGGGATACCAAGCTTGAATGATGTTTTGCTCGCAATGATGCTGAGAAACAGTAATAGAGAGCCGAGTAATAATATGTTTTCTGCCGAAACTGTCATCAATATCCGGGTCAAGTTTACAGGAATCTCTAAGATACCAATGATATTCGAAAATCCATTTTTTTAGACTCTTTTCAGAAGATCGTCATGGAGATAAATCTCAAATGTATTCCATTAAATATTACCGGGATTATTTTCCCTTGTGTCTAAAAAATCTAATAAATCACCAGGTGAATGGCGCTGATTATAAAAGCGAATAGGGTGGTACTAGCGTATAAACTTGCCAATTACTTTTGCCCAGATAGCATATCCCTTTTTATTAAGATGAAGGCCATCTTCCAGGAAAATATCTTTCATCACGGTTCCCCGTTGATCCAGCAGAGGAGTCCACACATCAATAAAAGTCACATATTTTTGCTTCGCTGTCCACATCTTGAGCTGTTGATTATAATTTTCATACTTCGCTTTCAAGTGCCATCGTGCAATACTGGGTTTGGGAGATATAAAAAATACCTGAACCTCTTCTGAAACATTTTTTCGAATTAGTTCTATCAAAATATCCGATGACGCAAGAATTTCCGCGGCGGACTTTCCGGAATTTAAGTCGTTATCACCTTCATAAATAAAAATCTGCTTAGGCTTATAAGGGAGAATAATTTTATCAAAATAAAAGAGTAAATCATTAGTTTCTGAACCACCAAAGCCTCTGTTCACAATATTATGTCCGGGAAAATAGGATTGCATGTCACTCCACATGCGGATGCTTGAACTCCCGGTAAACAGGATGATATCCTTTTTATTTAACGACTTATCACCTGAAGTAAGCTCTTCAACCTCCTTTTCAAATCGCAAAGGATCTTGGGCCTGGAGTGGAAATGCAACATTTATTAAAAGTGCTGCCCAAAGAACGATGAACCTAAAGCGAACTGTCATGAAGCGTGGAATAAGGTTTGAATATAAATAATCAAAGGACTCAAAGAATGTTCATTTATACCAGTGGTAACGGCCTTTGTTTATTCACATTGTCCGAGAGTATTAGTGCTACGCTTAAACGTGATCATCACTGAGAATCGTGCAATTTCAATATCTTGACCAGCGGCGTAATCACCATAAGGAATAGCCAATAGCGCCAGGCTAGTCCCGGTAACAGTATGTCCCACCGGATAGCCACGATGTGGGTAAAAAACAGTAACAGTAAAACCATCGGAAGGCTGGAAACCGAAAGGATTATGGAAAGCACTCTTTTCTCTACGGAGGCATTAATCTTTTGAGTGACTACGAATAACACGAACCCGGCAAATACTAAAATGAAAGCAATGACAACATCCGTGATCCCCACCCACAATAGTAGTGTGCCCATAGTGATGAGCGCAGCCGTAATGGGAAACAGGCAAGAGAGTAGAAATAATATGAGGTAACTATATACAAACCACCGCTTAAAATAAAAGGATGACATAGGCCTTGCCCTAGACAAAAAGATCGGAGCTCAGGTAACGATCACCCCGGTCGCATACGATAAAAACAATCACCCCCGAATCAATTTCATCCGCTACTTTTAACGCAGCGCTTAGCGCTCCTCCGCTACTCATTCCCGCGAGGATTCCTTCTTCCTTCGCCAACCGCTTGGTGTAGATGCGCGCGTCCTGTTCGGATACATCCATCGTCCGATCGACACGATTCGCTTCAAAAATCTTCGGTAAAAATTCCGGTGACCACCGCCGGATACCTGGAATGCAGGAACCGGCCGTAGGTTGTGTACCAATGATTTCTATCTGGGGATTTTGTTCTTTTAAAAACCTGGAAACCCCCATAATCGTACCCGTAGTACCCATAGCCGATACAAAATGTGTCACCTTACCTGCTGTATCCCGCCAGATCTCCGGGCCCGTTGTTTTATAATGCATCCTGTAATTATCTGCATTTGCAAACTGATCCAACATGTAATAACCTTGTTTCAGGGACATCTCCTCCGCCAGCTCGCGAGAATACTCAATCGTACGTGCCGAAGGAGTTAAAATCACTTTCGCGCCATACGCCTCCATGGCCAGAACGCGTTCACGGGTAGAGTTATCGGGCATAATAAGGGTCATCTCTAATCCCATGATACGTGCAATCATCGCCAATGCGATACCTGTATTTCCGCTTGTTGCTTCCACCAACCTATCTCCCCTTTTGATTGCTCCCCGTTCAAGTGCACCCGTAATCATTCCGTAGGCAGCACGATCCTTTACACTGCCACCAGGATTATTACCCTCCAGTTTTCCATATATGGTTACACTTTTTTTTACGGGAATATGCTGAAGTTCTACTAGCGGTGTATTACCGATTAATTCTGAAAGTTTCATTTTGTGCTGAGTCAAAGTTCGCGACAGGAACTTTTATCAAAGTCCTTCCTTAAAAATAACCAGGTCAATTTCGTTTGTGTTCCCATTATACATCTTTGCCTGGTAATATATCTTAGAGTTGGGAGGAATGCTGCTCGTTAGCCATACATTTCCGCCAACTACACTGCCTTCTCCAATCACCGTGTCCCCACCAAGTATTGTAGCTCCGGCGTATACCACTACCTTATCTTCTAATGTCGGGTGACGCTTCTTCTCTGCATCTTCCTTGTTTACGCTCAAGGCACCCAGTGTTACACCCTGATAAATTTTTACATGATTGCCGATAACCGACGTCTCCCCGATAACTACTCCCGTGCCGTGATCAATGCAGAAATGGTCGCCAATTTTTGCCGCTGGATGAATATCAATGCCTGTCTTGCTATGCGCATGTTCCGTAATAATTCTGGGAATGCCCTGCACACCCAACGTGTGAAGTTCATGGGCTATCCGGTAGGCTGCTATAGCATAGAAGCCGGGATAAGTACGCACAACTTCATCCCTGCTTTTGGCTGCCGGATCACCATCATACATGGCCGTAATATCTTGTCCCAGTTTATCATAAATAACAGGTAGCGCATTAAAAAACTTATCCCTTAGCTGGGAAGGATTTCCAGATCCTCTTGTAGGGTTATGACGTAAAATGCGTTCCAGCTCCTTTTCTAATCTTTCAATGAGCTTCTCAAATTGTTCTTCCGAAAGGGAAGCCAACTGCGTGAAGTCAGCAAAAAGTGCACCCAGTAAATCCACGTAAAAAGCCGAAACTTCCGAAGGAGCCGGGCAGGTGGGGCAAGTCTGGTGAGATTGATATAGTTTATGCAGAAAGTTCTTATCCATAATCCTTAAATAAATTATTTCCCCATTAGGTTCATAACAAGTCTATAAAAATAGATAGTCAGGCGATCTTGGCGCCATTGTTCCAGGACAAGCCCGTACACCTTTGACGTAGTAATGGGCATAAAGGTTCGTGAATTTTGGCAAACCATTCACAAAAACCTATTTTAACTTCTCCTGCGGAAGCGCAAAATGTTTAAACCAACATAAATAATGCTGCAACCAACGTCATGGCAATAATAAACCATCGATAGGTTTTTTCTGATAATTTTTTTACAATAATAATCCCCAGGTAAGCTCCGGCAATGATCGCCGGAAGGGTGACAAGGTCAAGCAAAAAAGTATTGAGCGTAATGGTATGCCACGCAAATACATGAAAGGGGACCTTAAACCAATTTGTAGCCATAAAGAACCAGGCTGTTGTTCCAATGAAAGTATTTTTTGGAAGTCGCATGGAAAGTAAATACACGGCCATAACCGTTCCGGCCAGGTTACCCACCATGGAAGTAAATCCACTCAATATACCGGTAGTAATTCCAAACTCTTTATTGTGTGGCACCTCCTCCTTGTGCCCTCGTTCTAGCCATAACATCACGACAACACTGACGACAATGATTAA